>Ga0224723_1000083_pt1 | contig 58468 bp, 54 predicted proteins | sample Balambano_FR2_Me_FD_161647 | JGI IMG/M metagenome (GOLD analysis project Ga0224723, IMG submission 161647) | Freshwater sediment microbial communities from Lake Towuti, South Sulawesi, Indonesia - Balambano_FR2_MetaG | ecosystem: Environmental > Aquatic > Freshwater > Lake > Sediment | place... | reverse complement strand
GGGCAGAGTTGTAGCTGGCGATTATGCGGCCTGCGCCCCGTAGCTGATGGTAGTAGGCTTGGGCGATCGCTCCTGCTTCGGCAGATAGGGGATCAATTCCAATGCCGTTGCGCCCGATTGCTTTGCCGGAACTGTGAATGTAGCCTTCTTCGCCTAGATAGAGTCCAACGTGGGTGCAGCGATCGCGGCCAAAGAAAACCAAATCACCGGGCTGTAACTCTTCTAGAGCAATCGGTTGGACGAATGCCTCCTGCTGATAGGCATCTCTGGGTAGCCAAATATCAACGGACGCAAAGGCAGTTTGAACTAACCCCGAACAGTCATAGTTTGGCCCGACGGTGCCGCCCCAAAGGTAGTGGTTGGGCTGGGTCATGGCTTTGCGGGTAAACGCAATTACCTTAGGTAAACGGGCTTGAATTTCGAGTGGGGAGAGGGCGATCGCCCGATAGGTTTCCGCTGCCACGCTGAGCAAATCCAGATCTTCCACAGCCAACCAACCCGGATAATCGTCTTCACAGAGGCAAACTTTGATCGCGCTCGTATCGTCCTGAGTCCCCAAAAATGCCTGATTTGAGAGTGATACAATACGCAACTGACGACCTGCCACCGCTTGAGTTGCCAGATCTTTGAGCGCAGGCGAGTCATACAGATTGAGGTTTGCCTGACACTGATATTCCACCAACTGTCCTGCCATCAGAGCGGACTGTATCTCTGAGAATGCAACCATATTCAAACTGATTCTTCAGATTATTCTTACAGCAGTTTTCGTTTGTATGAAACACAAATTCCTGTAGGAGCGAATAACCATTCGCCCTCCACCCCTCATTCCTCATCCTTGCTGCCATATGCCCTTTTTTCGTCAAGATGAATCGTTGGAACAGCGGGGCGATCGCATTCTTGCTGCAACCTGGACAGAATTTCCAGGCTTAGCCCAAAACCAGATCGCCATGACCTGCATCGTCTACGATGATCCGGTTTCTGTAAATACCGGAGGAGCGCTCAGCCCCGCCGAATTTTGGCAGCACTCAGTACGCGGGTTCGCCTATCGCGGTGTAGAACGAGTTTATCCTGCTAGCGTTGTCAAGCTGTTTTATCTGGTTGCTGTCTACGAATGGCTGGAGCGCGGCATGATCCCTCCGTCAAGCGAACTGGATCGGGCAATTCGCGACATGATTGTGGATTCCAGCAACGATGCAACTAGTCTGGTGGTAGACGTACTCACAGGCACTACCAGCGGACCAGAACTGCCCGCCGCTCCTTTTGAAACCTGGAAAAACCAGCGCAACCTGGTTAACCGATACTTTCAGTCGCTTAACTGGCCAGAGCTAGAAACCGTCAATGTTAATCAAAAAACCTGGTGTGATGGCGCTTACGGGCGCGAACGAGCATTTTTGGGCGAACTCATGGAAAACCGCAATATGCTGACGACCAATGCAGTTGCCCGATTGCTGCATAGCATTGTAGGCGGGGTAGCGGTTTCATCAGGGCGATCGCAAACCATGATGACCCTCATGCAGCGTCGCCTCGACCCCGAAGCTCTAGCATCTGACCCCGAAAATCAGGTGACAGGCTTTTTAGGCGCAGGTCTGCCCCAGACCGCCAGGGTATGGTCTAAAGCAGGACTAACCAGCAAAGTCCGCCACGATGCAGCCTATGTCGAATTGCCAGAGCGATCGCCCTTTCTATTAGTCGTCTTCACCGAAGGCGAGACTCACAGCAAAAACAAAGCCATCCTTCCGTTTGTCGCTCAGCAGATGATTGCTGCGCTGGACTGAGGTGGGCAAGGCTTGTATATACGCAGGCTCACTCTCCCGCTCTCCTCAATTCTTCATAACCCCCAATCGAACAGACTGCTGAGTATCCAAACTCCAGTCGGGTCTGAGACTTTTAGCCTGACGCAAATAGGGATGGTGAACCTCAGCTAGTGGATCTGGCATATTGATGTGAATTAGCAGACGAATGCAGCGCTCCAAGCTGCCCTCGACGTGCATTTGCTGGACATCGAGCAGCGGTACATTTTGCCAATGGGGGCGTTCACGGGCGATCGCCGCAGGAAAAATCGCATCTAAATCACGAGTCACCGAAAACGTAGCGCTAACAATATCGTCCGGGTCAATCGGGTTAAGGCTTTCTAACTCATCCAGCAGTTCCCTCACCGCCTCTCGGATCGCCTCAGCCGAATTTTCTGAGACTGTCGTTGCCCCTCGAATTGCCCGAACTTTCCAGCCCACGTTAAAGCCCTCCCAAGATTCCAATCAATGACTCAAAGCTATATCTAGTTTGCGCCCCCAAGCAGACGTTTGAGAAGTCTAGCCCTGTCAGTGCAGAATGTCGGTGCAGAATATAGCTTTCAGGAAAATTGAGCTTAATTCAATTCAGGTCACTTCTAGCGCCCATTGCCATGCAACTTAAATTTAATGCCGTCTAATCCATCTGATGCCATCAGGGACGATATAGCCACAGCGGTAAACCGCTAGTTGCTAATTCAAACTCTACCCAGTCAATTCCGGTTGACAGCCCTGTGTTCAGCCGAGAACCGCCCGACAAGACTCGGTTTAAAAGGCTTTTTCGCTCTTCCAGGGTATAACACTGTGTTTTGTCAGGGTCAAGCCCAGCTAGCTCTGCTGCCCAGCGGCGAGCATCTTCCTCAGTACCCAGGCGATCGACCACTCCTAACTCCAGCGCCTGCTGTCCGGTGAAGATGCGTCCGTCAGCAAAACTCTTGACCGTCTCTACTGCCAGGTTTCTGGCTTCGGCAACTGTCTGCACAAACTGCTGGTAGCTGACATCAATCAACTCCTGCAAAATGTGCTGCTCCGGCTCAGTCAACTCTCGATCAAAGGCGAGGATATCTTTGTATGGGCCAGACTTGATCACTTTGAAAGAAACGCCGATTTTATCGAGCAAGCGTTCCAGGTTGTTTCCCCGCAAAATCACCCCAATACTGCCCGTAATCGTGCCAGGATTCGCAACAATGTGATCGGCTCCCATGCCGATATAAACGCCACCAGAAGCTGAAATGTTGCCAAAACTAGCAACGATCTTGACCTTTTCTCGCAGCCGTCTGAGGGCGCTGTAAATTTCTTGAGAATCACCCACCGTGCCACCAGGGCTGTCAATTCTCAGCAACAGCACCGGAAATTTCCTCTCTTCGACTGTTTTAAGGGCTTCTAAAACTCGTTTGCGGGTTGATCCAGCGATCGCTCCTGTAATTTCAATGCGGGCAATTTTCCGAGAATTCGGCTTAAGGGGCCAGATCATAATGTAGTCAAGCGTTAGACAGTTAAGTTTGTTAAGCAAAGCTAAATTATAGTGTGCCTTATCTGGAGAAATTTAGCGGCGCAATCCGGCACCGCAGTCACAGCAATTCTTAACATAAGTACATATTCAGTTAATATATGTAAAAGCCTGAGTCAGAATCATGCACCTAAAGCTAACCGAGTCTAGACTGCCATTCGCATCGCTGTTGCTGATTGCCCCCTTTTTCCTTTGGGGAACCGCAATGGTGGCAATGAAAGGGGTAATGCCGCACACAACCCCGCTGTTTTTAGCTGGGGTAAGGCTGGTGCCCGCAGGCATCTTGATTCTGATTGCCGCAGCGCTAATGGGCCGCCCCCAACCCAAAGGCTGGAGCGCTTGGCTCTGGATTGGCTGGTTTGGGCTTGTGGATGCCGCTCTATTTCAAGGCTTCCTGGCAGAAGGGCTAGCTAGAACGGGAGCCGGACTAGGTTCAGTCATGATTGACTCACAGCCGCTGGCGGTAGCTGTCATGGCGCGGTTTTTGTTTGGTGAGCAGGTGGGGCTGTGGGGCTGGCTAGGGCTAGCTTTTGGTGTATTTGGGATTAGCCTGCTGGGCCTACCTGATGCCTGGATTTTGTCGCTCCTGCACGGCGAGGTGTCTGGCGGTGGGCAAATCGGCATAGAAGCTGTGCAGCAGCTTTTTCAGAGCGGCGAATGGCTAATGCTGCTGGCAGCACTGTCAATGGCCGCAGGTACGGTCATGGTGAGGTTTGTCTGTCGCTATGCTGACCCAGTTGTGGCAACGGGCTGGCATATGATCTGGGGAGGGCTGCCGCTGTTTGCACTTTCTGCAATCAGCGAGGCGCAGCAGTGGCCACAGCTTCAACTGTCTGACTGGATGGCTTTGAGCTATTCGACAATTTTTGGCAGTGCGATCGCCTACGGACTATTCTTCTATTTTGCCTCTAGCGGCAGCCTGACTAGCCTCAGTTCCCTGACTTTCCTCACGCCCGTATTTGCACTGCTGTTTGGCAATCTATTTCTAGCAGAGGTGCTGAGTCCGATTCAGTGGGTCGGGGTTAGCCTTACGATAGTTAGCATTTACTTAATCAATCAGCGAGAAGCGCTAGCCGAAAAATTCAGAGGTCTGATACAGCCGCAAGGACAGCCGCTTATCCATCAGCGAGAAGGGAATGCAATGGAAGCTAGTCCATCAAACTCGATACCCCTCGCAGGCAGTGATCCTACTGAGGTATCATCGGTAATGACGGGTACACACGAGTCAGAATCAGAACAGTTTCGTTGAGAAACCTAGACAGCACATAGCAGCTTAATTCAGCTTTCAATCTTGTGTTGAAAATCGGCAATGTTTAAGATTAAAAGAGCGATCGCTCCATTTTGCAGAGTACAGAAAAGTTGATTTCTATCATTAGCCCTGTCTACATCAGCCCAAAATTAAGCTAGCTTTGACTTCTAGCATTGGCTTTGTCTATCCAATGGCGATCGCTTTTGACAAGTCAGATGTTAATTTTATGTCCTGACTTAATATTCCTGTGTTTTTTCTGTGTTGGTCACTAAAATCTGCCCCTGATGTTTCGTTTTATTAGTAGCATCTATTCCAAACTCACGCCTCTAGCATCTGCTCTAACTAGAGTTTCACTGCGGTGACTCGACTAGTTTTTTACTTCTGAAACGGAAGTTATTTTCATGGAATAACCATCAGGATTGAGTTAGCTTGAGTTTACATCTGCTCGAATACCCGGACTAGATCTTCGATCCAAAACTCGAACTACCATGTCCTACCGTCTTAGTTTACTGTTGGTTAGCTGTCTCACTTGTCTGGGGATAACCCCTATCTCACTGGGATTACAGTCCAGTGCAGAGACAACGCTCCCACATCCTCTCCCTGCGGATGCTTCTGCCCCGGTGCAAAAGCCTGAGATTGCTCTGGAAATGGAGCTTGCTCAGGTGGAGTCTTCACCGTCACCCTCCATATCGCCCCTACCCTCCGTGCCAGATCTGCCCGAACTGAGTCCTGGTAGCCGAGGTCAAGCCGTCACTCAACTGCAAACAATCTTGCAAGAGTTAGACCACTACGATGCAGCAATCGATGGGCAATATGGAGCAAGCACCGCTGAGGCAGTCGCCGAGTTTCAGCAAGCAGCGGGACTAACGGCAAATGGACTGGTCAGCGCCGAAACCTGGCAGCGGTTACTGGCAGCGCAGGCGACAGATTCAGAGGCAACGCCAGCCTCAACTGAAACTCCATTAGCGCCAGAAACGCCTGCTGAGACTGCGCCTGCTGAATCTGCCGAAGCTGCACCCAGAAGCGGATTAACCTGGTGGATTTTGAGTTTCTTGGTCGTACTGGGTGTCGCAGGTGGACTGTTTTATTTCCTGCGAATGGAGAAACTTGAAGCAAAGCGCCCTGGTTCCTCACCTAGAGGTGGGCTAGCTGATCAGTCGCCCACGATGGATTCCACTCGCCCTTACTTTCAAAACGGCAGCGGCAATCGTAATTTAGTCCGTTCTGAGGTAGTTTCCGGGCACATGGAAGAGGCCTCAGACATGGAAGGCACCTCTCGGCTCTCTAAAATTGACATCGTTCAGGAGCTAGTCAGAGATTTGCACAGCCCTGACCCAGGCAAGCGCCGCAAGGCAATTTGGGAATTGGGGCAGCGGGGAGACTCACAGTCGCTTCAGCCGCTGGTTGACATGATGATCGACGCAGACTCTAGCCAGCGAAACCTGATTCTGGCGGCAATTTCAGAAATTGGGGTGCGATCGCTCAAACCCGTCAACCGCGCTCTGCTCATTTCGCTGCAAGACAACAGCCCCGACGTTCGCAAAAATGCAATTCGTGACCTCACCCGAATTTACGATCAGGTCGCGCAGGTCAGCCATTTGCTGCGTCATGCGGCTGAAGATGGCGACGACGAAGTGCGGGAAACAGCCCGCTGGGCCCTGGGGCAGCTCAACCGCATCAAGACTTTGACCGAATCTTTGCCAGACTCCGGAGCAAGCTCAACCGCTCTCCCTAACTCTGCTAATTCTACAAAACAGGAGCAACTGCCTGAAGATTCCTCAGCAGCTTCTAATCGCTATGCTGAGGAATCTGCTCCGTCAAACTCAAACTATTACTCGGATTCGTCTGGCTCAAACTACTACCCAGAAGATTCTTCGGTTTCGGGGGGACAAGACTCAAACTCAAATTCAACCAATGACACCTACTGGTAGGACAAGGGTTTGAGCCTCTTCATCAGGCTTTTCTGTTCATCGGAAGTTTGGGTATTGCTTAGTGAAAGTATGTTTTGGAGCATGAAACCGACGGTTTCATGCTCCAAAACATACCTAGATCCAGCAACGCCGAATTTTGGGACAGGGCTATTCAAGCATTGTCTCGTCTGAGGATGTCTCCAGCGTTGCAAACTCGTAGCGATTCTTGCCTAACTCTTTGGCGTTGTACATGGCGCGGTCTGCTTTGACCATCAGATCTTCTATGCTCGTTCCGTTAAGCGGGTAGATGCTGATGCCGAGACTAGTCGTAATTAAAATAGTTTGCTCTTCCAGAACAAACTTTTGCGAAAGCGTTGCCAAAATCTTTTCAGCGACTCTGGCGACATCTTGAACGGCAGGGATTGTCGGAAGCAGTACAACAAATTCATCTCCACCCAGCCGCGCTACCATGTCGCTTCCTCTGAGACATCCAGTTAGCCGTTGAGCAACTGCCTTGAGCAACAGGTCGCCCGTTTGGTGTCCGAGCGTGTCGTTAATTGTTTTGAACCCGTCCAGGTCAAGAAACAGCAATGCGGCTAGCTGTCCGTGTTCGCTAGCCCAGGTTATCACTTGCTGTAGGCGGTCTTGCAGCAGTTTTCGGTTGGGCAAACCCGTTAGCGGGTCATGATAAGCCATTTGCCGCAGATAAGTTTCGGCTTGCTTCAGCTCAGCGTTGGAGCGGACTAACTCGGCGGCGGTGCGTCTTAGTTCTTCTTCTACTTTTTTGCGTTGGGTAATGTCGCGAATGATGCCAACAAGAAACTGGTTGCCAGCCGCATCGGTGTGGAGCGATCGCTTCGTCGCAATCAGACGAGTGATGCCCGTAGCATCTGTAAACTCTTCCTCACTTTCTTGCGCTGTCCCGGTCACAAACGTCAGTTCGTCTTGCTGCCGAAAGGACATCACCTGTTTGTCTGAAAAAAAGTCGCGGTCTGACTTCTCAAGCAGCGTCTGAAGCGGATGTCCAATTAGGCGACAGTAAGCCTCATTCAACACAATCCAGCGATGCTGATTGTCCTTAACAAATACCGGATCGGGAATCGTGTTAATGACGGATTGCAGAAATTCCTTTGACTTTTTCAACTCTTCCTGGAGGTGAGCTATGTAACCCGTGATGGCAACCGCAGAACCGATTAGAGCCATTGCAGAGGGAATCAGCGGAATCCACCAGCCCTGGAGCAGCACGAGATAGCAAATTCCGGTTAAGCCGACGCTAGCAGTTAAGATGCCAAGCGCAAATTTTTGGGGAGATCGGAGCTTCCAGACTACAGCGGCTCCTACCCAGGACCAGGTTAAAATCCAGCCTAGCTCCAGGGGATCAGACCAGACTTTTAGCAGCGATCGCCCCTCCAGTGCCGCCCCTAAAATTTGATGAATAAAGTTGGCATGAAGCTCAACCCCTGACACCTGGCGGACTTCTTCACCGAAACTGCCGCTGTTAGACGTGTAGAAAAAATCTTTGAGGCTGACCGCTGTGGAGCCAACTAGAATGATGCGATCGCGCAGCAACTCAGGCGGTAGTTGTCCGGTCATGACATCCCTTAGAGAGATCGTCTCGAACCCAGACGGAGCATTGTAAGGGTTCACTAAAATCTGATAGCCGCCGCTATTTCTCATTCGCACGTAGCCGCCATCACTGGGCTGAAACGGGCGAAAGACTGCCCGCCCTAGCTGAAGGTAATTAGAATTCACGCGGGCTGGCTCTGGCTCAATGTTTTCTGCTTTCAGGTAAATTGACGCTAGCTTTAGCGCAAAACTGGTGTGAGGTTGCCCATCCACTGTCCAATACAGCAGCGATCGCCTGATTCTGCCATCCGTGTCTACCACAACGTTGTTAAAACCGACCTGATTTCGTTTGCCCAACGCCGCAGGTGGAGCAACGGCAAAACTAACTTCATCCTCAATTTTCTCAATGCCGACGAGGTTGGGAGTTGTTTCAAAGACGTGCTTTAACTTAGCCTGACCAGCCCCAACCGGAAAATCTCGGTAAATATCTAGCCCAATCGCTTCAGGTTGATAAGAAGCTAATTTTTGCAGCAGTTCTGCCATTTTTTGATCGGTCAGGGGCCACTCTTGGATGTGCTGCAAATCTTGCTCATCAATGCCAACAATGACAATTCGACTGTCAACGGCTTCTTCAGGACGCAAGCGAGAAAGCTGGTCGAGGGCTGCAAGCTCTGCGGGCTGCAATAACCCAAACATTCTCAGTAAAACGACACAGCCCGCCATACCTGTAGCAATTAGCCAAACTCGGCGATCGCCTCTCAACCATTGCTTCAGCCTTACTTTTAAACGGGTGGTTGCTTCGTCTGGCTGCATGGATAAGTTCAAGGTTACGCCCTCTAACGCTGATCGACAGCTCCTGTAATTCCGCTTACAGTGCCCTCTTGAATGCGAAATACTGCTAGCCAGGTTGAACTCGTAGCCTTATCTAAGAGAGGAATGTGAATGCGGAACGATGAATTCAGACAAAGTTTCACTGATGGTCGTAAAGTCAAGCTGAATTTGCCCTGAGATGATGGCGATCGCAGCGGTGATGGCGATCGCCTGAAGAGCAGAAACAGCTTTGTAGCTAAGAGAGCGTGCCATGACGGATTTTCTGATCAGGATAGTCTCGTTATCGTGCCTATTTTGAGAAAGAGAAGTGACTTCAGCATCCTTTCCGGTGAGATCTTCATCACAACTGGTCAGGTCGTCTATTCCCCAAACTTTTGGAAAGCCAAAATCTTTCAGTCACTTGAGAGGACTGCTCCACCTTTGCAGTAAAATGACATTCTGTGGAAAATCTGATATGGCGCTGTGAAAAATCTGATATGGCGCTACGCGCCTTGATTAAGACGCTTCATGTGAAATCCGCACAGCAGGGACTTTCACATAAAGCGTGTCCTAAGATACGCGGGTTAGCGCTATAGATAGTTAAGGAAGGCAGCGGTTTGGTCTTCCACTCAAATTTTCCGGCTTACTGCTCAGAAACCACTCTTGTTGAACTCGCCTGCCGATCATGCCAAAGGTTCTTGTCTCTGATCCAATTGACCAAGTTGGAATCGATATTCTCTCTCAAGTTGCTCAGGTCGATGTCAAAACAGGTTTACCTGTCGAAGAACTGGTTCAGATCATTCCAGCCTATGACGCACTCATGATTCGCTCTGGCACCCGTGTGACGCAAGAGGTGATTGAGGCTGGAAATCAGCTTAAGATTATCGGACGTGCCGGGGTTGGGGTTGACAATGTGGATGTGCCTGCGGCAACTCGTCGTGGCATTGTCGTGGTTAACTCGCCAGAAGGAAACACGGTAGCCGCCGCTGAACACGCGGTAGCCATGATGCTATCGATGTCTCGCCACATTCCCGATGCCAATCAGTCCGTTAAAAGCGGCAAATGGGATCGCAAAAGTTTTACGGGTGTAGAGGTCTACAAGAAAACGCTGGGAATCGTTGGGCTAGGTAAGATCGGCTCTCATGTGGCGGCGATCGCCCGCTCAATGGGGATGCGTCTTCTAGCCTACGATCCGTTTCTCTCGACCGAACGCGCCGACCAAATTGGCTGTCAGTTGGTTGAGTTAGACCTGCTGTTTCAAGAGTCAGACTACATCACGCTGCATTTGCCCAAAACGCCAGAAACCTATCACTTAATCAATAGCGAAGCGCTGTCAAAAATGAAGCCCACCGCCCGCATCATTAACTGCGCTAGAGGCGGCATTATTGACGAGCAGGCGCTAGCGGAAGCCATCCAGCAGGGCAAAATTGCGGGAGCGGCGCTGGATGTATACGAGACAGAGCCGCTGGGTGATTCGACTTTGCGATCGCTGGGTAAGGAAGTCGTCCTGACTCCACACTTGGGCGCATCCACCGAAGAAGCTCAGGTCAACGTTGCCATTGATGTTGCCGAGCAAATCCGCGACGTGCTGCTGGGACTGCCTGCCCGCTCAGCCGTCAACATTCCCGGTTTGCGCCCCGACCTGCTAGAAAAACTGCGTCCCTATCTGCAATTAGCAGAAACTCTGGGCAACCTGGCCAGTCAACTCACCGGAGGTCGAGTCGAATCGTTCACCGTCAGGCTGCAAGGCGAGTTAGCCAACAGCGAAAGCCAGCCCGTCGTCGTCGCAGCGTTAAAAGGACTGCTCTCTCATGCCCTGCAAGAGCGAGTGAATTACGTCAACGCTAGCATTGAGGCTAAAGAGCGAGGAATTCGCGTCATCGAAACCCGCGATGCCTCAGTCAAAGACTACACCGGATCGCTGCATTTACTAGCCAAAGGCTCTCTCGGTGAACACTCGGTAACAGGGGCACTGCTTGGTGATAGCGAAATTCGGATTACTAGCATTGACGATTTTCCCGTCAACGTCCCGCCCAATCGCTATATGCTGTTTACCCTACACCGCGATATGCCGGGGATTATTGGCAAAATTGGCTCCTTATTGGGCAGCTTTAATGTCAACATTGCCAGTATGCAGGTCGGACGCAAGATTGTCAGAGGCGACGCAGTGATGGTGCTGAGCATCGATGACCCGCTGCCAGAAGGCATTTTGGCAGAAATCGTCAAGGTTCCAGGCATTCGTGATGCTTATACAGTGACACTACAGTGACACTATAGAGCGGTTCTGAAGCAGGAATTCTTGGATGTAAAGTGTTGCTAATGAGAACAAGGGGCTTAAGCCCCTTGTTTTGATTTGAGGGGCGATCGCCCTCTTTCACAATTACATCAGTCGTTGACTCAGCCGTTAACGTGGGCAAAAGCAGGTACTAAAATCTAAATATTGTTCTACAAACTGCTTCTAGCACTACTCATCCACCCGTTAACCTTATGAAATTTCAACCCCAGCCAGATCGTGTTCTGATTTTTGATACCACCCTGCGTGACGGTGAACAGTCTCCGGGGGCAACTCTGAATGTAGAAGAAAAGCTAACGATCGCCCGTCAACTGGCGCGACTGGGGGTAGACATTATTGAGGCGGGGTTTCCGTTTGCCAGTCCAGGTGACTTTGAAGCGGTAAACCGGATTGCAGAAACAGTGGGCACGGCAGACGGTCCGGTGATTTGCGGGTTGGCCAGAGCAACACGCAGCGATATTGAAACGGCAGCAAAAGCGCTTCAACCTGCGGTGCATCGTCGGATTCACACCTTTATTGCTACGTCTGATATTCACCTAGAGTTTAAGCTGAAAAAATCTAGGAAAGAGGTGCTGGAAATTGCGCCAGAAATGGTTGCCTTTGCCAAGTCGTTTGTAGATGATGTGGAGTTTTCGCCAGAGGATGCAGGTCGCTCTGACCCAGAGTTTTTGTATCAAGTATTGGAACGGGCGATCGCCGCTGGTGCCACCACGATTAACATTCCTGATACGGTCGGCTACACGATGCCATCTGAATTTGGGGCGCTAATCAAAGGCATCCAGGAAAACGTTCCAAACATTAATCAGGCGATTATTTCTGTTCACGGGCACGATGACCTGGGTGTAGCTGTTGCCAGTTTCCTAGAAGCGGTGAAGAATGGGGCACGGCAGCTTGAATGCACAATCAACGGCATTGGGGAACGGGCAGGCAACGCGGCACTGGAAGAATTGGTGATGGCGATGCACGTGCGGCGGCAGTACTTTAACCCGTTCCTGGGCCGTCCAGCAAACTCAGAGGAACCGCTGACAAATATTGACACTCGCCAAATCTATAAGACATCCCGGTTAGTTTCTAACCTGACAGGAATGTTGGTGCAGCCAAATAAGGCGATCGTCGGTGCAAACGCCTTTGCTCACGAGTCAGGCATTCACCAGGACGGCGTGTTGAAGCATAAGCTGACCTACGAAATTATGGATGCTCAGTCGATTGGGCTGACGGATAACCAAATCGTCTTGGGCAAGCACTCCGGGCGCAACGCCTTTCGCACTCGCTTGAAGGAGTTAGGCTTTGAACTGGCAGACCAGGAGCTAAACAAAGCATTCCTGCGATTTAAAGAGCTAGGTGATAAGAAGAAGGAAGTTACCGACTGGGATCTGGAGGCGATCGTGAATGACGAGATCCAGCAGTCGCCGGAAATGTTTCGGCTGGAGCGGGTACAGGTTTCCTGTGGCGACCATGCTTGCCCAACGGCAACGGTGACGCTTCGCACACCCGAAGGCAAAGAATTGACGGATGCGGCGATCGGTACTGGACCGGTAGATGCAGTTTACAAAGCAATTAACCGCGTCGTCGAGATTCCCAATGAGCTAATCGAGTTTTCGGTGCAGTCTGTAACGGCTGGAATTGATGCGATTGGGGAAGTGACGATTCGACTCCAGCATGAGGGACGAATCTTTTCAGGACACGCTGCCAACACCGACATTATTGTGGCTTCGGCTCAGGCTTACATGAATGCGCTCAATCGGCTGTATGGGGCACTCCAGCGCGGCGGTTCGCTGCACCCCCAGCACGATGAAGTGGAGGCGCTGCGCTAATTATCTGCCGGGATTTTGGTGAGTTCCGCTTTGCTTTCCCCACCAACTAGACCTTTTCCCATCTAAAAGATAAGGGATGTGTTGCTAAGACACATCCCTTATCTTTTGTCCTTTTTCGCTGACTATTTCAGACTTTTTAATACCGACAACGATTCTTTGATTGTTTACGCTTGTGACTGTCGTAAAGGAATTTCTTTTTGAAGGGAAGCGATCGCCTTTTCTTATACCAATAGGACTTACGCATTCCTCTGCAAAACAAGGGGCTTAAGCCCCTTGTTAACGTGGCGATCGCCTAATTTTACGTTCTATTTGCGTAAGTCCTGACCCATTTGATTTGAGCTTGAGCAGAATCTATCTCTGTAAAAAAGGTTTAACCCTTTGTTAGGGATGGCTTCATCAAGAATTGGTATCGTCACCTCATTACTGCAACCGAGAGTTGGAGTTATCTTTATGAAAAACAGACTGTCTAAGTTTACAACCGCTGCAACGACCGCTGCACTATCAGTGGCGCTCGCAGTGATTCTTCCCGAAGCAGAAGCCTCGACATTAATTCAAAAAGAGCTATTTTTTGGGCGCAACATTGGCAGTAACGGGCAGGTTTCAGAAGAGGAATTTCAAACCTTTGTGGACACTGTGATTACGCCTCGTTTCCCCGCAGGATTAACCAGCTTTGATGCAGAAGGACAGTTTCTCAGCGATACAGGAGCCTTAATTGAGGAACCCGCTAAAGTTGTGACTCTTTTTGTCGAAGACACACCTGAGGTTGAAATAGCTATCAATGAAATTGTGACTGCCTATGTTAACCAATTCAGTCAAGAGAGTGTCCTGCAAACGACTAATGAAGATGAACTGAAAGTTGGGTTTGGAGCAGGTGAAAACCTGATAGAGAATGATTTGGTGCCAGAGTTTATTCAAACAGACTTGTTTTTTGGGCGCAACATTCCCGGTGGGGGTGAGGTGTCAGAATCACAATTTCAAGCCTTTCTAGATGAGGTAATTACCGCTCGTTTTCCGGCTGGCTTGACCGTGTTTGAAGCAGATGGTCAGTTTCAGGACAGCACTGGGACAATTGTTGAAGAACAGTCAAAAGTTGTTCGGCTACTGCTAGAAGACACGGTAGAAAATGAAGCGGCGATCGACGAAATCGTTAACGCCTACATTGAAGAATTCAATCAGGAGAGTGTTCTACTGGCAGTTAATGAAGAGATTGCCGTTGGGTTCGGAGCAGGGGAAGATGTAATTGATAATGATCTAATTCCAGAATTCATTCAAACAGATTTGTTTTTTGGGCGTAACATTCCTGGTGGGGGTGAGGTGTCAGAATCACAATTTCAAGCCTTTCTAGATGAGGTAATTACCGCTCGTTTTCCGGCTGGCTTAACGGTGTTTGATGCAGACGGTCAGTTTCAGGACAGCACTGGCACGATTATTGAAGAACAATCCAAAGTTGTGAGGTTACTGTTAGAAGACACAGTAGAAAATGAAGCGTCGCTCGATGAAATTATTATCGCGTACACGCAACGCTTCAATCAGGAAAGCGTGCTGATTGTGGTAGACGAAGACATCGAGGTTGCTTTTGATGCCGAATTACCTGCGGATATACCTGAACCTGCTGCTAGGTTGGGGCTGTTGGCGATCGCCATTCTGGGTACTGGAATGACGCTCAAAAACAGAATCCACCCGTCAACTCCGAAACGTCAAAGAAGCCATACAATAAGTATCTCGTCATGATTACAGGATGACAGATGCCTCGTGGTGAACGCGACTAGAACCCATCAGCAATCCTCAAACCTAAGTGCTCAATGGCAGCAACGACGCAATGCTTCTGCCTGGAAATATGCCTGGACGTACTTGGCGCTGGGGGCGATCGCCATTGTCATGCTGTTGCCGCTCGTCTGGCTTATCAGCACGGCCTTCAAAGCGCCCACTGAAGACATCTTTCAGTTTCCGCCCCGGTTTTTGCCCAGCCAGCCGACGCTGCAAAACTTTGTTACCGTCTGGCAGACCAATCCATTTGGGCGCTATTTATTCAACAGTACGCTGGTGGCAGTTCTAACGGTTGGGCTAAATCTGCTGCTGTGTTCGCTGGCAGCTTACCCACTAGCCCGACTAGAGTTTCGCGGGCGTGACCTAATTTTTAGCCTGGTTGTCTCGACGATTCTGATTCCATTTCAGGTCGCGATGATCCCGCTGTTTATCCTGATAGTGCAGTTGGGTTTGCGGAATACCTATCTAGGGCTGATTTTTCCGGCGATCGCCTCCGCCTTTGGTATCTTCCTGCTGCGTCAGGCGTTTCAGGGCGTACCCAAAGAGCTAGAAGAAGCTGCCCGTATAGATGGCTGCTCAGAGCTGGGCATCTGGTGGTTTGTGATGCTGCCTTCAATTCGTCCAGCCCTGGTGACGCTGGCAATCTTTGTATTTATTGGTTCCTGGAGCGATTTTCTGTGGCCGCTGATTATCCTTGATCAGCAGGAATACTACACCTTGCCGCTGGGGGTTGCCAAACTTGCGGGTGCTTTCTCGCTCGACTGGCGGCTAATTGCAGCGGGTTCAGTGATTTCGATCGCCCCCATTCTGCTGTTTTTCGTACTGATGCAAAACTACATTGTGCCAACTGAGACAGGCAGCGGTGTGAAAGGTTGACCCAAGCTAAACAGTTTGTTTTAGTCGAATGGACACTGGAGAAATCGTCACACTGGGTTGACAGATTAATTCAAAGCTCTAACACACTGGATGTAGCGTTTAACTGTCCTTTTGCCTCCCAGTCCCTAGCTGTGGGGCAATTTTATTCTTTAAAGCTTCGTCCTCTTTAGAGTTTCATCAGAAGAGAGACTGATTTGGTTTTTGTGTAAAAGGTGAGATTCTACCCGCATTTACACAAAAATCTGAATAAGCTCAAAGAGGAGATACCATTTTGGCTGATATGGGAACAGGGCGATCGCAAAACACCTATCCCATACCAGCGCATGAACCCTACTTCACATTTTCCAATTTCCGACCTGAGCGCTTTAGGAGACGCTCAAGGCTGACATTGAACCGGAAGTTGCTCATTGCGATTAGCACTTCGTTTGCAGCCGTAATGGTTGAATAAGCCATCGTTCACTCCTGGGGATAAACCCATCCACAACAGAATTCATACTAGATCTGGCTGCGGGAAGCCTCTACAGTGCAGAGTACCGAACCTTTTGTACGGTTCTAGGGGCCTTGATTAAGACGCTTTTGTGTGAAAGTCCCCGCGCAATTTACGCTTCGCTGTGACGTAAGCCGCGACATCTGCCGAAACATTCCATTATTCTGAAAGCATCTGACTCTCTAGAGGTGGTGAATGAAAATTGTCTGGGAGCCAAGCGTATACATCGGCAACGCGCCTGTTTTCTGCACGATTTGCGGCCGTCGGGCTTATCCACTTCGGACTAGGGGCAATCAGCTTTTGCTAGCGGTGATTTACGATCGCCATGAAGTAGTTCGGGGTGAAGCCTGTCGAGACTGTGTTGCCTCAGGCCCAACCGGAATTAAAACTCGACTGCAAGAGCGCATTCAGTCGCTTCAAGCTCAGGTTTCAGAGCTTCAGGAAATGACCCATGAGGAAATGCAAACCCCTTCTTTGGAGCAAGAATTTCAGGTTCATCGGCGCGAATTTCCCTAAAGCGAAGCAACTCGTTGCAGCTAGCATAAATTTTGGGGTGCGCTACCGTTTGCGAGTCGTGAAGACGGTGGTAAACATCATCAGGAATGCAGCGATAACCAGGGCGATCGCCAACCCTCCTATAGTCAAAGTCATCCAATCAGTTTCAGCCATACTTCTGCTTTAAATAGTTTGAGCCATAGCAATCCTAAGGTTGCTGTAGCGTCAGGGTGCAGGCACAAAGAGGCGATCGGGCACGAAATAAATAAAGTTACTTAACAGTACCGCAATCACTACAACCGTGATAGTTGCTAGTACAGGTGCAAGAGAAAGATAGCGAAGGAAACCGTTCATGTAAGCTTCTCCATGTCAAAGGAAGAGACAACTAAACTTATCAAGAAGCCTCGACAATTCAATCTGGCTTAAGGGTGAGTGAAACGCTGTCAGGCAAAGGGCGAGGGTTTGCCAACGGTAAATTTTTCCTGGTAAAGGTTGGGCTGTCGATAGATAGCGTAGGCGATCGCCCCCAAATTGGTACACAGGCACATCGCACCTAACCCCAGCAAGATAAAAGTTTGAACCATCACCACGCCAATCATCAGCCAAGTCATGACGTGCAGCACCATCACCAGCGCGTACAGGCTAGCGATCGCCACCATCAGCCACATCTGCCGCATGGGGCGACGAAACCACAGCATCAGTAAAGTCTGTGAGGTCGCTAGCAAATTCGCCGGAACTAATGCCGCACAAATGGCAACGCAATTAGTGCGGGAAAATTCAAGGATTGGGTTTAGATCAAACATTTATTAAGAGGATTGGAGTGTCTACTCAGCATAGCCGCTGGCGATCGCCTTCTCCCAAAGTCAAAGCATCTCTTCGTATTTCATCAAAGCTCTTATCTGCCGAGTTCCTGAATACGCTGTGGTCGTCTCACAAAGAAAAGGCAAAACCCAGTGAAGTGAAGAGGGCGATCGCTACATACAAACCAAAATGATGCTTTCTATTCATGTGGCGATCGCCCCTTCTTAAACAGAACTTCCTTAAAAGTAACTTGTTCTATTTACTGGTGTTTCTTCAACAGCCAAACGTCCTCTTTTGCCGCACATTTTCCTTTCAATCCACCAACAACATCAGTGCTTACAACAAGAGACAAATTGTAACTATCACTATAATGCTGATTTACTTCTTCTTTGCTAACTGAAAACGGAGGACCTTCCATCAAGTTTTGGTCGTACTCGTAAGTAACCAACAACTGTGGCGCTTTACCCGTAATCTCCATTAAGTGCGCGGTATATCGATGACGCATTTCTTCTGGTAGAGCTACCAGAGCTGCTCTGTCATAGATTGCATCTACTAAACCGAGGATTTTGTCAGATACATCTAGGATATTGCCGACAAAGATATCGATATTTTGGGCGCTATACAGATGGACTTCTCCGATTCTTGATATTTTTGGCTCCACACCAAGTTCATTAAATAGCTGCTCAATGGCCATTTCCACCAATTCAGCACCCGTAACACGATAGCCTTCAGAAAGCAGCCAGGCGATGTCAAGAGTTCTACCGCATAGTGGCACAAACACACGGCTACCTTTCGGTAGAGAAAGCTCTCCAAAATATTTCACCAGTGCCGGGTTAGCTTCACTTTTGTGGAAGCCGATGTTATTGCTTTGCCACCTTTGAAGCCAAAAATTTGAATCCATGATTACTCCTTTAGGGTTTACGGACAATAGCAAAGCTCGACTTTATCCAAATTCTGAATCCCTTGTCCGTTGATGGTTCTGGCATTCCGGGAGACGCTTCTGACTTTTCTCAATGTCGGCAGTATTCTATGACATCTAAAAAGTGCTGGAGCCTGGGCGCGATTCAGGCTGCATCAAGAGTAGCCCCAATCTCAAATGGATAAAGTCGAGCAAAGATGATCAGCAATAAAACTGTTAAACTCGTTGCCAAGCTCCAGCTTGGCAATGCTATCGGGAAAGCTCAGGCTTCCCTGGATGAAGGGATGGGTCCTACGGGCTGCCGCAATTGCGGCTATTTGCTGGCGCAGGAAGCAGGAGCTAGTCCGTCATTACCAAGCTGGAGCTTGGTAACGAGGTGGAAGCTGGAGCTTGGTAACGAGGTGGAAGCTGGAGCTTGGTAACGAGGTGGAAGCTGGAGCTTGGTAATGAGGTGGAAGCTGGAGCTTGGTAATGAGGTGGAACAAATTTTTGGGGAACAAGAGGCTTAAAGCCCCCTGTTGAATCGATGGGATTAAGCCGCAAAGTTCCACATGACGGGATTATCATCCAGGTGGTCAGTTACAGTGCGACCGATCGCATCAATCTCTGCCAGATCACTTTCTGAAAGCTGAATTTCAGCCGCTTTTGCGTTTTGCACTGCCTGCTCAGAGTTGCGGGCCCCGGCGATCGCACTGATTTGGGGTTGGGCGATCGCCCAGGCAAGCGCCAACTGGGCCAGACTGCACTGATTGCGATCGGCGATCGGACGCAGTTTATCAAGCGCTTGCTGGGCCCGCTGGTAATTTTCTCCCTGAAACAGCTTGTTTTTATTGCGAATATCGCCTTCTTCAAATTTGTGATCTGCGCTAAATTTACCCGTTAGCAAACCTTGAGCCAGAGGTGAGTAAGCAATGATCGAAATATTGTTTTCTACACAATAGGGCATTGCGTCTTGCTCAAGCCCACGCCAAAACAAACTGTAGGGAGGCTGGAGGCTATCAATTCTGCCGTGCTGAGCAGCTTCGGCTAGCTGGTCGCGGGAGAAATTTGAAACCCCGATCGCCCGAATTTTGCCCTGCTGTTTCAAGTCATTCAGCGCCCGCATCGTTTCCTCAATCGGTACGACTTCGCTTTTGAAAGAGCCAGCGGGCCAATGAATTTGATACAGGTCAATGTAGTCTGTTTTAAGATTTTTCAGCGATCCTTCACAGGCATCGATCACCTGCTGATATTTCAAGTGATTGGCAAAGACTTTGGTTGCAATTACCGTGCGATCGCGCACTTCTGCAAGTGCCTGCCCGACAATTTGCTCGGAGTAGCCATTGCCATATACCTCTGCGGTATCAAAGGTGGTGATGCCTGCATCAAAAGCCGCTCTCAAAGCCTGAATCACTTCTGTATCTTCAATGCCGACCCAGCCTCTTTTGCCTGCCTGCCAGGTGCCCACAATGATCGGGGTAATTTCGATTCCTGAATTGCCAAGCAATCTTGCCATGCTGATTTCCTTATCTAACTGCTAGGGCGCTCTTCTCTAAGGTAATTGAAAAGGCTAGTTCGTCAGACGTACCATGCAAAGATCTGACCTTAATAAAGCAACCCTCAATCTATGCTCAAATATTCTGGCGCTATAGCCCAGACACCCAAGAAGGATTTTGCTGCTTCGTTCCTACTCAGTCATAAAGCAATCAGAACTGAGTTTATTCATCTGCAAGACGCTGTAAGGCGGGTTAGGGAGGATCGTTCAACTTGTGTACACACTACCCGCTTTGGCAGAAGGATTTAGGGTAAGGGCTACAAAGCTGGGATGCACCCCGATAAAATTTAGGCTTGCTTGAATAAGTGCAATCTCAGCCAGGTGTGGTGGCGCGACAGGCTTAGAGTGTTGGGTTCCGCTTTAGATAAGCATGGGGCAGATGGGTTTGGCATGAACGATTACATCCTCGTAGTAAGCTATTAAAACTGATCGACTCTTCAGCTAGCTGAACAACAGACAGGGGCAATACTTGACAGGATTCAGGAAGGAATAGTGAATCGACACATCGTTGCGTTTGTGCCCATGCGACATGACAGTGAGCGTGTGCCCGGAAAAAATTATCGTTTACTCGCGGGGCGACCGCTCTATCACCACATTGTTGAAACGCTGCTGAACTGTCCCGAAATTAGTCAGGTCTGCATTGACACTGATAGCCCCACCATTATTGAAGACGCACAGCGCCACTTTCCCTCAGTCAAGGTGTTGGTGAGGCCTGAGCATTTGCGGTCGGGCATGACTTCCATGAATGATGTGCTGCTGCATTCTGTGTCGCAAGTCAAGGCTGATCTATACCTGCAAAGCCACAGCACCAATCCACTACTGCGCTCTGAAACTGTTTCGCAGGCGATCGCCCTCTTCCTCAACAGTCCCGACTACGACAGCTTGTTTGGGGTAACGCGCTGGCAGACCCGCTTCTACGACGCAGACGGTAAAGCGGTTAACCACAACCCCGAAGTGCTGCTTCGCACTCAAGACCTGCCGCCGATGTACGAAGAAAACTCTAATCTCTATCTGTTTACGCGAGAAATTCTTGAACAGCGCCACAACCGGATTGGTAAAAAGCCCCTGCTGTTTGAAATTGAGCGCGATGAAGCCTGGGATATTGACGAAGAAGTAGACTTTCGCATCGCCGAAATGCTTTACCTGAACCGTCACTTTGCCGTAGCAGAGGTTGCATGACCTGGCGCGTTCTTGTTACCTGTCCCCCGATGCTGCTCACCCTAGCAGAATGTCAGGCTCGGTTTGCCGCCGAAAGTCTGGAAGTCACTGCGCCTGAAGTCGTGCAGCAGTTAACCGAAGCTGAACTGTGCGACATGATTGCTGACTTTGACGGTGTGATTGCCGGAGATGACCCCTTCACAGCCAGGGTGCTGGAAACGGGGCGCAAAGGCAGACTCCGCGTCCTGGCAAAGTGGGGCATTGGCGTAGATGCGATCGACCTGGAAGCGGCAAGACGGTTGGGCATTCGCACTTCCAATACCCCCGATGTATTTGGTGATGAAGTAGCAGATGTGGCGCTGGGCTACCTGATCCTGCTGGCTCGCCAGCTTCACCGCATTGATGCCGCTGTGCGTCAGGGAGAATGGCTCAAAGTTCAAGGCGCTTCCCTGCGCGGCAAATGTGCCGGAATCATCGGCGTGGGCAGTATTGGTAAGGCGATCGCCCGTCGCCTCAAGGTTCTGGGAATGGACTTACTGGGCTATGATATTTGCTCAATTGATCCAAAATTTTGTCAGCAGACCAACCTCCAGCAAGTTGAGCTAGAACAGCTTTTCCGTGAGTCAGACTGCATTTTGCTAGCCTGCAACCTGACTCGCCAAAACCATCACCTGATCAATGCTAAAACTTTCTCGTTGATGAAATCAGGCGTGTGGCTGGTGAATGTAGCACGCGGACCGCTCGTCGAGGAAGCGGCTTTGCTGGAAGCACTCCACACGGGTAAAGTCGCCGCCGCTGCCCTGGACGTGTTTGAAGCTGAGCCACTCAACCCAAACCATCCTTTAACCCAATTTGAGCGAGTTATCCTGGGTAGCCACAACAGTTCTAATACCCGTGAAGCCGTACTGCGCGTCAATCAATTGGCGATCGATAATCTCGTGCATGACCTTAAACGCACCGCTCTAGTCAGTTTCCCCTAACTCCACCCGCTGATTTATGTATCCACAGTAGCCCCTCTTTTCTGACTGCCCATGAATCGAGTTGCCCTCATTACCGGAGTTGCAGGCGGAATTGGTCAGGCGATCGCCCCCTGTTTCAAACTAGAAGGATGGTATGTGATTGGCATTGACCAGAAGCCCGATCCGGGTTTAGCTGGAATCGACTGCTACATTCATGCGGATGCAGCCGATCCGCAGAAAATTGTGGAGGCGATCGCCCACATCACCAAAACCGCTGGCAGACTTGACGCACTGATCAACAACGCCGCCATTCAAGTCTGTAAACCCGTGATTGAAACCTCTATTGCCGAATGGGATCGGGTGATGGAGGTAAACTTGCGCTCTGTCTTCCTCTGGTCAAAAACCGCCTATTCTCTGCTGCGAGCTTCCCAGGGCAGTATCGTTAACGTCAGTTCTGTCCACGCGGTAGCAACCTCTGCCAACATTGCTGCCTACGCCGCCAGCAAAGGAGCGTTGGTTGCTTTTACCAGAGCTTTGGCGATCGAGTTTGCCGCTGACCAGATTCGGGTAAATGCAATTTTGCCCGGTGCGGTTGATACGCCAATGCTGCGAGCAGGACTGGAACGAGGGCATCTTGCTGGCACCAGCCTCATGGAATTGATGCACCAGTTGGGACAAAAAACTGTAATGGGCCGAGTCGGTCAGCCTGAAGAAATTGCTCAGGCAATTCTGTTTTTAGCCGACCATCACCGATCTGCTTTTATGACAGGTCAAGCATTGGTGATTGACGGTGGTGCAACGATTCGACTGAGTACGGAATAGCCATGAATTCCTTTACCAATCAATCCACCAAACAAGTTGAGAATCCTATTCTGGCCCAGAATCCAACGATTAATCCCTATCGTCATGCCGTTCATGAACTCTGGAATCGAATACGTTGGGATTTGCAACCCGACTCGTGGCGATCGCGCCAAAAGCTTAAAGCTCTTAAAAACAGCTATTGGGGACAAAAAGCCGTCATTCTCTGCAACGGCCCTAGCCTGATTAAAAGTGACCTGTCGTTGCTAAAAGAGATCTATACTTTCGGGCTGAATAAAATTAATCTGCTGTTCCAATACAGTGAGTTTCGTCCCTCCTGCATCGTGGCCGTAAACCCCTTTGTAATCGAGCAAAATGTCGAGTTTTATCGATACACAAAAATTCCATTATTTTTAGATAGCAAAGCAGTGAAGTGGGTGCGATCGCGCCCCAACATTACCTATCTGCACTCTGCTAACCAGTTCAAGTTTCCTAACGACTGTTCAATCAGCATCTTTCAAGGCGCAACTGTCACCTTTGTTGCATTGCAGCTTGCTTACCACCTGGGTTTCAAGCAAGTTGCCCTGATTGGCTGCGACCATAATTTTGTGACACAAGGAGCCGCAAACCAGACTGTTACATCTGGCGAAAAAGATCTCAACCACTTTGACCCAAACTACTTTGCGGGCGGCGTAGAGTGGCAGCTTCCCGACCTATTTCGCAGCGAAGTTTCCTATCGCTTAGCTCAAGAATCCTTCCTCGCCAATGACAGAGCTATTTTTAATGCCACTGAAGGAGGACATCTTGAGCTATTTCCGAGGCTAACGCTGGCAGAGTTTCTAAAGACGTAGTGCAGAAGCAGGATAGATGCCTCTGACAAAAAGCTGCACCGCAATCAAACCGAGCGCACCCTGCTTCGCCCTTTCTGAATCAACTCCTTAATGTTACTGACGTAGCGATAATCATCACTTTTGTTTGAATAGCGCTCTAGCTGATCCAGAGTGATTAAATTGCGCTCTGCTAAATTCATGACTTCCCAGGGCAGCAAAGCACTCAACTTCACGCTCTCAACAAAATATTCGCAAGTCTCACCCCGCTCGGCGTTCAGCGCCATTGCCTGACTTTGAACAGTTTGAAGGTCGTGATAATCAGCACTTCTAGCGATTCCTCCGCTAGACCGAATTCGGCAGGCTAATCTATAAAATGTGTCTTCCATAATTAAGAATTAAAAGCTTTCCTTGACAAGTGAATCAGAACAAGCAGGTAGACACACTATGCCATCTAAGATAGCACTAAGCAACACAATTGCAACACAAGCAAGTATTTTTTCCCTAACACCGGACTACCAGGACGCAGAAATGCCAGCTTCTCAAGTTAGGGACTTGCATAAAAATAAAGTCTCAATTTTTTTGAGGCGCGGCTGAGCCGCGCCTCAAAAAAATTGGGATCTTAAATAAACGCAGATCCCTTAGAGTAAAAGAACCATGCCCCCTTTTAGGACAAACATTCTGGATGCAGCTTTGGCTCGTCGTCGAGAAGACGATGAGGCAAAGCGTCTTGTAGCGATAGAGCAGACAATTCACTGGTTAGAGACACAGGCAGCGCAGTATAGAATCAACCAAGCCTATCTGTTTGGTTCAGTGATTCGCCCCTATCGGTTTACAAGCCACTCTGATGTAGATGTTGCAGTGGAGCAGTTTGACCCAGAAGGTTTCTTTGTGGCAATGGCTGCGCTATCTGAAACGCTGGAGCGCGACGTGGATCTGGTAGATTTATCCAAGTGTCCTTTTGCCCATCGTATTCGTCAGCAGGGAATGATATGGAGGCGAAAGACTTAGCGGTTTTTACAGCAGATATCGCAGCGCAACGGCAAGCGATTAAGCGACAGAAAGCTACGCTTTGCTGAATGCTCTGCGGGCGTTTCTACATTTTTTCGCCATGCCTACGGAGTTCCGATCGATTTTGCTCAGCTTCAGAGCAATTTAACTAAGGCGCAGCAGCTTAAACCCTTGCTTGACCAAGACTTAGATTGTTTCTTGCAAGATCTTAAGGGTTTGAGCAATTAAAAACTTAAGGTTTAAACCACAGAAGGAGAGGGCTAAGCTCTCTCCTTCTGTAACGGAAGTGACTCTACAGCTACACGGCTGCAAAGAAGTTCTTGGACTTAACAGGGTCAGGATTCATAGTTGCATCACCGGGTTTCCAACCAGCGGGGCAAACTTCATCGGGGTGAGACTGCACATACTGAATTGCTTGCAGAGTCCGCAGCGTTTCATCAACACTCCGACCAAAGGAGAGGTTGTTGATGGTGGAGTGCTGAATGACCCCATCCTTGTCGATGATGAACAGTCCACGTAGAGCAACTCCGGCTTCGGGTTCCAGTACGTTGTAAGCGATGCTGATCTCTTTCTTGATGTCGGAAACCAGAGGATAGTTGAGGTCACCTACACCACCCGATTTGCGGTCGGTTTGAATCCAAGCTAAGTGAGAAAACTCACTGTCAACGGAAACGCCCAATACCTCGGTGCCTAGCTGCTTGAACTCATCAAAGCGATCGCTAAAAGCGGTAATTTCAGTAGGACAAACAAAGGTAAAGTCTAGCGGGTAGAAAAACAATACAACATACTTGCCGCGATAGTCAGACAGCTTAATGGTCTTGAACTCTTGATCGACCACAGCGGTTGCAGTGAAGTCGGGTGCAGGTTGACCGACCCGGAGGCATCCCTCTGTCTGATAAGTCATGAATTTACTCTCCTTAAGATGAACTTGCGTCTACGTTCGCTTGGATAAGAGCTAGTCAGACAGTCACCCAAAAGGCAACGACTGCTTTATTTACGAACTGTTACAACTATATCATAGTCATAACGATTTTGAGTAACGCCGTCATCGTGGCAATTCAAAAATAGCCTGTAAGAATCCGCTTAAAGCTACCAATTTTTCTGCTGTGCAAATTTATAATGAACCCTGTGGCGATCGCAGACTTTAGAATCGAGAGTCGGTTCAAGCTGCCAGTATCAAGCCAACATCAAGATAGTTTAAGTTTGTACGACCTTATACCGTTTCTATGTGAAGCTGCATATTTTGGAGCGTACCCCACTTCAAAATATGCGACCTTAAAGAATTGGTATTAATAGTTTCAGGAATATAGCAGTCCTAAATCAGTTGTAAGACGAGCGGGTTGTGAGAGGCGTACCCCTCCGAGGTGCGTCTCTCACAACCTATGCAGGATTGCCGGGGTTTCGGGCGTTAATCTATTGATGTGGGCATGGGTGAATTAGATACGAGAGAGTGGCTGCTGACAAATGGGCTGGGCAGTTTTGCCAGCGGTACAGTTTGTGATGCCCACACACGGACTTATCATGGCTGGTTGGTGGTGGCGCTTGACCCACCCGGACAGCGGACACTGTTGCTGTCTCGGATTGATGCCACGCTAGAGTTACCGGGACGACGCTTTGATCTGGGCACCAACTTTTGGGTGAGTGGGGCGATCGCCCCTTCGGGTTATCAACTGCTGCAATCCTTTCAGCTTGAGCCTGTGCCAACCTGGGTGTGGGGGCAGGCAGACTGGCAGTTTTCCCGCCAAATTGTGCTTCCCTATGGGTTACTACCGCCTGATCGGGGTGCGAGTCAGCCCCCATTTCGCAACCAGGTACTGATTCAATATCGCTATCAAGGCAAAGAGCCTGTAGTGGTCAAGCTGCGTCCTCTAGTGGGCGATCGCAACTTTCACCATCAGCAGCAAGAAGACCCTAACCTGAATTTTTCCCAACGGGTTGAGCCACATCGCGTATTGCTTCAGGCTTTGCATCCTGATTGGGTAGGAACTCCCTGGCAGCTTTGCTGGTCGCAGGGAGCCTATCAGCCCGATGGCGTGTGGTACTGGAGCTATCGCTACACCGAGGAAACCAAGCGGGGACTGGGCGACTGTGAAGATCTGTACAGTCCTGGCTATTTGACCATATCGCTTCAGCCCGGAGAGACGCTAACTCTGGAAGCGAGCGTCTGTTTACCTGACACGATTCAGCCTGTTTCCCAGCCAGATTCCCAAACCTTTGAGCGAACGATTCAAGCACAATTCTATCGCCTGGATCATCATTTCAAAGAACTTTACCAGGATGCGATCGCCCCCTCAAAAGAAAAAACTGCCCTCTGGCGACGGCTTCTTCATGCAGGCGACCAATTCATCGCATATCGCGCCTCGATTGACGGTCCGACGGTGATTGCAGGCTATCACTGGTTCAACGATTGGGGGCGCGATACGCTGATTGCGCTGCCCGGTTTAGCGCTGGCAACGCGACGATTTTCCCTGGCCCGAGGACTGCTGGAAACATTTAGTCACTACTGCGCGGATGGCTTGATTCCTAATGCGTTTCCTGATGCAGGGGCCAAGCCTTTCTACAACAGCATTGATGCAGCCCTGTGGTGGATTGAAACGCTGGGACTCTATTTGGAAGCCACTCAAGATTGGGATTTCCTAGTAGAACAATATCCAGTTGTGCGACGGATCTACAAGGCATTTGTGGCAGGTACCCTTCACAACATTCGGGTAGATGCGTTTGACAGCCTGGTGTCGTGGGAGGCACCGGGCGTGGCTTTGACCTGGATGGATGCGGTGGTTGATGGACAACCTGTCACACCTCGTCAGGGTAAAGCGATAGAAATTAACGCGCTTTGGTATTCCGCCCTGTGTTGGGCGCATCAGTGGGCGGAGCGGTTGCGCCAGGAAGCAACGGCAGATTCAGCAAGCCTCACTAACCAGTCGCGGCGGTATGCACAACAGGCAGAGCAGGTGAAGGCCTCACTACAGAAGTTTTGGAATCCGCATCAGGGCTATTTCTATGACGCAATTGAACCGACCGATCGCCCTGATCCACAAATTCGCCCTAATGCAGTAATCGCTCTATCGCTCTACCACTGCGGCTTTCCTCAACATCAGGGGCGCAGAGTCCTGCAGGTAGCCCGCGATCGCCTGCTCACCCCCTACGGCTTACGGTCGCTCGAACCCGACGACAAAGACTACATTAGCAGGTATGAGGGGAATCTCTGGCAGCGCGATCGCGCCTACCATCGCGGCACCGTCTGGAGCTGGCTGATTGGCCCATTCGTCCGGTCGTGGCGCAGGTTTTACGGGGCTGAACCGCTCCCCTTTAGCTGGGAACCGATGCTGGAACATTTCCAGCATCAGGCTTGCCTCGGCTCGATTTCAGAAATTTTTGACGGCGACCCGCCACACCACCCTCAGGGGGCGATCGCCCAAGCCTGGTCAGTTGCCGAGCTAATCCGTCATTGGGATGAAATTCAGGACTAAGAAGTAGGGCTTTTTGTCAAACTCTCCAAACCCTCCTGCATCTCTTGCTATTATTGCTATGAACTTGGGGCTGTGGCTCAGATGGATAGAGCAAGCGCCTCCTAAGCGCTAGGTCGCGCGTTCGAATCGCGCCAGTCCCGTTTGATTTATAGCGTTCACGCTCCTGACCTGTATGGAGACAGGCATCCAACGGCGATCGCTGTAGTCAGGACTGATTTGGATTTTTGTGTAAAAGCGGACATTCTGCCCGCACCTACACAAAAATCTGAACACACTCAGTCAAGGTGGTGAGCTACAGAATTTTTAGCCAAGATGGAGGCGATCAGTTTCTGCGATTTGCTATGAAATTTCCCTCGAAGCTTCGCTATGGGTTGATGGCTGGACTGATGGTTGCTCTAGTGCAGTGGGGGGCGATCGCCTGCAATCCAGCGACTTCACCTAATCTCCCTGCCTCTCCAGTGCCCAGCCTTTCTGCCTCAGTTGCAGCAGAAATCTCAGACACCAATGGACTAATCCGGATAGAGCCTCCGCCCGTTGCACCAGAATTTCGCAATGAGTGGACAGCAGCGTTAGAGGAAGAATTTTGGCAACGAGCAAACGTAGCGATTGAACACTACGCCGATCAGAACTATGGCAACACCAGTGGCGAAAATGAGAAGAAATCTTATCCACTGGCGATGTTTGACTTCCTTGCTGGAAATCGCGAGAAAGCGATCTCTTTTCTGGAAAATGAAGATGTTGATGCGGGCGACCATGCTCACACCGAAGGGATTGATTACTATTTTGCTTTCACACTAAAAGGACAAATTCGCAAGTATTTCTTCTTTGGAGAATGGCTCGATTCAGACTATCGCCAGCGAATGTTTGAGGGGGCGAAACGTTGGACAGAGGAAGACCCCAATGAGCGATCGCACCCGCTCTACGGCAACGGCACGGGAACCGGAGGCGACTGGAGCATTGAGCGGCGCGGCGGCTGGGTGGACAGTCGCAATACTGATAACCTCAGAGCTATGCGAGAGATTGCCGTTTACTTGATGGCAGAAGAGACAGATAACGAGGAAACCCGCCAGCTTTATAAACAGAAACTTCAGCGCTACGTTCAAGCCCTTTACAACATTGGCATGGGCGAGTGGGATTCAGAAAATTATCACGGTCACACCTTTTCTGCCTATCTCAATCTGTATGACTTTGCCAAAGATCCAGAAGTCACCCAGCTTGCTAAAGCAGCCCTCGACTGGATGTCAGCCGCAGGTGCAGTCAAGTACTATCGGGGCGGTTTTGGTGGCCCCACCAAGCGAGACTACGGTTCTAGCAATGTAGTTTATGGGTCAGCGGCGGCTCGATTGCTCTGGCAATACTTTGGCGATGCTGTTGGCGACAATCCTGAACCCGAACGAGATGCAATTCACGTCATCACCAGTGCCTACCGCCCACCACTGGCTGTTATGGCGCTAGCGCATCGTGAGTTTGACCGCCCGATGGAACTGTTGGCGACAAAACCAACTTATGAAAACTGGAAAGAGGGGGGTGACGAAAAGCCCGCCTACTGGGAAACCACTTTCTTCGGTCAAACCTATCAAATGGGTAGTGTTGCAGCGAGTTTTGCCGACGGAGATGTAGGTCCGTTTAAGCTGATGGCCGATAACTCAGAGCGGGGAATAGATTATTTTGTCGTGAATACGGGGGGCGATCGCATCCGACCCGGTAAACGAGAAGGCGATCAAATCGGGCAATATCGCAACCTGCTGATCTGGCTCAGACCCGCCGCAGATCGTCCCTTTCACTTCCAAATTCCCAAAACAGCCCAGACCGAAATTCGAGACAACATCTGGTTCTTTCAACTGGAAAATACCTGGCTGGCAATTCACCCCATTAACTTAAGTACCTTTGAAGCCGTTGACATCTCCGACGAAAAAGCCGCCGAACTCTACGCTGACGAACAAACCCTCAGAGCCACCATTCAGGGCAATGGCTACGCCGGATTTGCCCTAGAAGTTGGGGAACCAGACTCCCACGGCAGCTACACAGAATTTAAGCAAAACGTCGTGGAACGCAGCCAACTCACGTTTAGGCAAACCCTTCCTCATAATGTCTCAACCAACGCGCAAGACACCGTTCAATTCACTAGCAGTACAGGCACCACTTTGCGTCTGACCCACAACCCCGATAACGAACTCCCTCAAATCGTGCGAAATGGAGAAGAACACAACTGGTCAGATCATTTTGCTCTCTATCAACCCACCGAAGGCAACACTCCCATTTCTCTGGGCTGGAAGCAAGGCACTTTGCGCGTTGAAGCAGGAGGCGAAGTGTTTGAATCATCAGTTGTCGTTGAAAACGATTGAAGCTTGTTAAGTTTTCTTGTGTTTATCCGTTTGTGTATCGATTGGACTTGTTGAACCTACTGTCGCGACTCAATCCGTCTCGACTCAATGCTTCAACAGTTACGGGATTTTCCTCAAAAAGCTTAGGAGGTACCGCTATGGTAGGTTACGATCCTGATTTTCTGGGTTCGGATATTCGTTTGCCTTTACCTCAATTTTCGCCTGCGTTAGTTGGCAATGTACTGAATAAGCTGGAGCTAAGAGATGGCATCTATGCAGATTATGTTAACTTCACAATTGTAATGAATCGGGTGAGGCGATCGCCCATTCTAGCTGCACTCAACATTGACCAGAATCAGTTAAAAGATGTACCCCGCAAAAGGGACTGGGAAATTGACACCCGGATTGGGGTAGACTTTCAGCTCAACAACGATTATTACGTTGCAAACCCCTGGGATCGGGGGCATTTGGCAAGACGAGCCAGCGCTGCTTGGGGTGCAACTGTTCGTGAAGCCAGGAAAGCCTCTGATGCAACTTTCTTTTATCCAAACGCTACACTTCAGCACGAAAATTTCAACCCGGATGAGTGGCTTGCACTTGAGGACTGGGTGAAAAACCTCACCCTGGACAACAACGACAGAATTACCGAATTTACTGGGCCGATCTATGGTGAGTTTGGGCGAATCATTTCCCCAATCGGACGGGAACCCGCAGAAACGCCATCCGGTTTTTTCAAGGTAATTTGTTTTATCAGTCAGGAAACAGGAGAATTGGACGTGAGAGCGTTCATTATGTATCAAGACATTGAGGCGCTTGCTGACAAAGAAGGGAATCGCCTGTTCAATTTTCAGCGTTATCAAGTCACTGTTTCTGAAGTAGAAGCATTAACTGGGTTGACCTTTGATGACCAGATCTATGAGAAAAACCCGCTGCTGTTTAATGAAAATGAACAGGCGCGAGAAGAGCTAAACGTAGTGGAATTTCCGGAGCGCATCGCAGTTGATGAGCCAGAAGAAATGATTGCTGAGGGAGAGGTACGAGACGTTGTAGCCGATCAGGAGGTGCCAGTTTACATTGCAGCAGCAATGGTCAATCCTTCGGGCGATGAGCGTCAGAATGAGTGGGTTTCGATTATCAACCTTTCTGCTGACGACATTGACTTAAATGGTTGGACCCTCTCAGACTCAAAACGTGAGCCGCTGGATCTGAGTAAAGCGCTAAATGCAAATCAGCGAATTCTGCGTCCGGGTGAGGCTGTGAGAGTGCAGCCCGTTGAGCCACTGTTGCTCTCAAATAATGGCGGAGTCATTCTGCTGTTTGAGAAGCCCAAGAACGGGGAAACGCGAGGACGCAGAATTGACCGGGTTCACTACACGCCCGAGCAAACAAAACCTGAAGGAAAACCGATTGTGTTTGCCTATCGCCAAGATGGTGCTTCTGTAGGCTTGTAGTTCGTTAAGATCTGCGGCTTCTTCAAGAAGCCGCAGATCTTAATAGGTTGACAAGATGAAATGATGTGAGATGAATCTATTTCTTTCATTTCTTAATTTGTCATGAGTCGTAAGCGTGAACCTGCTGCCAGTCTGCTGCTCTACCATCTGTTTAAGTGGTCGGTGGTCAGCCCAATGCTACATGGCTATTTTCGAGGACGAGTTTATGGGGCTGAACGGGTTCCACAGCGAGGATCGCTGGTGGTTGTGGCAAATCATGCTAGCGATTTTGATCCGCCGATTTTGTCTTGCTGTGTGCGTCGTCCCGTTTCCTATATGGCAAAAGAGGAACTGTTCAAGGTTCCGGTGCTGAGTCGAGCAATTCAACTTTATGGAGCGTATCCGGTCAAGCGAGGATCGGCAGACCGCAGTGCGATTCGGGCGGCGCTGGCGCAGCTAGAGGCAGGTTGGGCGGTCGGCATCTTTTTGCAGGGAACGCGCACCCCCGACGGACGCATTTCTGAACCGAAACTGGGAGCGGCGATGATTGCGGCTAAGGCACAAGCTCCGCTGTTGCCCGTGAGCCTATGGGGAACGGAAGCTATTCTGGCAAAGGGCGATCGCCTTCCCCATCCCGTTCCGCTAACCGTTCGCATTGGCGAAGCGATCGCCCCTCCTCCGTCAACCAATCGAGCCGAGCTAGAAGCCGCAACCCAGCACTGCGTTGACAGCATTCATGCAATGCACGATTTGGGGCGATGATTCAGGCTTGAGACGGAATGGCGATTTTGGGCGGGCACGGTAGAATGAAGCCTTAACTTTTGTACCGCAGCAGAATCAGGGAAGTGAGCCATGCAGGATTTACGCGCTGAGCTAGCAGAGATGGTCGATGAGGCAGAGTTAAGCTGGCTGTTGCCCCATGCCCGTAGAGGGGCGCTGGTCGCAGTCAACCCAAAGTTAGATCTGCTAGATGTAGGCGTGGCGATCGCCAACGACAACGTTATCTCGGTTCAGAATTGGATCGATGAACAGTTGATTTGCAAGCTTTCTGCTGATCAATTGATCGAGCGAGGAGGCGATCGCGCCCGTCGATTTACAGCGCTGATTGTGCAACCCTACGTTTTAATGCAAGAGCCAGCTATTTAAGAAGAATTTTGAGTTTTTATTTTTCAGTTTTGAATTTCCAACTTTGAACAGCTAATTACTTCATAATTGCCTCACTTCTAACGTTTTTTACCCCAAAATACATGGTTGAGCCACCTGCGAAAAGTATCTGGGAGCGCTTAAATAATTTAGCTTTAGTTCGCTTTCTATTGCTGTTTGCTTCTGGATGGGCGATCGTACAGTTTCTATCTTATTTTGAGACAGTTTTTGTCATCTTCACTTCTGCCACGATTCTAGCTTTTCTGTTGAACTACCCAACGCGATGGCTCAGCTATTTTCTACCCCACGGGGCAGCCGTTATCCTAATATTTCTCATCAGCATGATGATTATTAGTGCTGCTAGCATTACGATTGGCTTAGGCATCCTATCTCAGGGACAAAGACTAGCAGAAAGCATCACAGAATTCCTCAATTCTCTAGCACCTCTGGTAGGACAGGTAGAAGAGCTATTGCAATCTAGAAATCTCCAGGTTGATCTAGAAGGAATAGAAGAACAGCTAAGAACTCAGGCACTTTCTGGAATTGGCTCAGGTTTATCTCTAATTCAAATCTTCTTTGCGAACCTAATTAACTTGATTCTCATTGCCGTTGTTGCTTTCTTTATGCTGTTAGATGGAGAACGGCTATGGAATTTTGCGCTGAAGGTTGTCCCTTCTCACCTGCGGCGACGGTTAACGGTGACGTTACAGCGTAATCTACTTGGCTTTTTTTGGGGACGTTTGCTGCTTTGTTTTTTCTACATTGGCTCTGCTTTTATAGTCTTTCTTATCCTCAAGGTTCCATTTGCTTTAGTTCTGGCATTCATTGCGGGTGTTTTTAATTTGATTCCTGGAATTGGAGCAACTTTAGGCATCAGCCTGGTTTCTCTAATTCTTCTTTCTCAGAGCGTCTGGTTAGCAATTAAAGTATTAGTCGTTTGCGTAATCATTGAGCAGATTGAGGAGAATTTGCTATTGCCTCGAATTATGCAAAACTCTCTAGATATCAACCCTGTGGTGATGTTTTTTGCTCTATTGGTTGGCGCAAGAGTCGCCGGGATATTTGGACTTTTTCTGGCAGTTCCCGTAGCAGGTGTAGTTGTTAGTTTGCTGGAAATTGAGGAAATGCGGGGGCGATCGCAAGTTGCCCTGCCTCAGGATTTGCCGCTGGAGGAGTAAAGGTATTGCTCCATTAGGATTATTCAATTAGCAGACGCAGAAAATTGGCAGGGGATGTTAAGTTTTAAGCATTGACATCCTCTAACCCCTGACGCTTCACCCCATGCAGTATCGACGCTTTGGCCGAACAGAGTTGCAGATGCCTGTGTTTTCCTGTGGCGGAATGCGCTATCAGCATTCCTGGAAAGACGTACCGGGGTGGAGCATTCCCAACGACCGCCAGAAAAACCTGGAAGCCACCATTCAGCGATCGCTAGAGGTCGGCATCAACCACATTGAAACCGCCAGAGGCTACGGCAGTTCTGAGCTACAGCTAGGGCGAGTTCTGCCAAAACTGCCGCGAGAAAAGCTAATCGTGCAAACCAAAGTGAGTCCCTGTGAAGACTCTCAGGAGTTTCGTCGCACCTTTGAAAAATCTCTCTCTAGTCTGCGGCTCCACTATGTTGACCTGCTAGGACTGCATGGCATCAATACTGCTGAACTGCTGCACCAGAGCATTCGTCCCGGTGGATGTTTGGACGTAGCGCGGCAGCTTCAGCAGCAGGGCAAGGTACGATTCATTGGCTTCTCCACTCACGCACCCACCGATATCATTCTGCGAACGGTTGAAACTGACCAGTTCGACTACATTAACTTGCACTGGTACTACATCAATCAGGTGAACTGGGCGGCAATTGAGGCAGCCACCAAGCAAGATATGGGTGTGTTCATTATCAGCCCCTCTGACAAAGGCGGAATGCTCTACAAACCATCGCCCAAACTGGTGGAACTGTGTGCCCCGCTCAGCCCAATCGTGTTTAACGATTTGTTTTGCCTCAGCCATCCTCAAGTTCACACGCTGAGCATTGGTGCAGCCCGCCCCCAGGATTTTGAGGAACATTTAAAGGCACTGCCGCTGCTCGACCAGACTGATACCGTTTTGCCACCCATTTTGCAGCGGTTGGAGCATGAGGCGATCGCCCGTTTAGGCGAAACCTGGTACAAAACCTGGCACATTGGTTTGCCCAAACCAGAGGAAACACCAGGAGGGATGAACATTCGAGCAATTTTATGGCTGAGAAATTTGGCGATCGCCTACGACCTGATTGACTACGCCAAAACTCGATACAATATGTTGGGCAATGCAAGCCACTGGTTTCCGGGTAACAATGCTGAGCGGGTGCGTAGTCTAGACTTGCGCCAGTGCCTCTCTCAAAGTCCCCACGCTGACAAAATTCCAGTACTTCTAGAAGAAACGCATCAGATCCTAGGCGGAAAAACAGTGCAGCGGCTCTCTCAGCAATAATTACGCGAACGAATGAACCCAGGCAGCACGTCTTCACCACTGAGTTGTGTTGATAGGGTACGCACTTCTTTGGCTTGCCCTAACCGATAAATTTCCACCTGCTGGTCTTGAGGATTAAACAACCAGCCCAGCCGTACCCCGCCATCCAAATATTCCTGCATCTTGTCCTGAAGTAGAGGCAGGCTATCTGTCTGGGAGCGCAGTTCCATAACAAAATCCGGGGCGATGGGTGGAAATTTCTGCCGTTGTTCAGAGATAAGGCGCTGCCAGCGCGACAACCCCACCCAAGCAGCATCGGGTGAGCGGCTACCCCCATTCGGCAGTCTGAAAATCGTTGATGAACTAAAGACTTTTCCCAGTTGAGTCTGACGGTTCCAGTTGCCCAAGTCAATGATAAAGTCAGCCTCTCGGCTGCCACTCTCTCCACCCACAGGCGACATAAAAATCAAAGCTCCTGCGGCGCTACGTTCAATGGTGAGGTCTGGATTGTGGATGCAGAGTTGATAAAACTGCTCATCGGTTAGATGAACCTCCTTAAGGTCAACGGTGAGGGGAATAGGGAGTGTGGTCATCGGGGTATGCTCACCTGGCGAAGGGAATAGAGGAGATACCGTATCAGTTTAGGGGAAAGTGTAGGGTATTCCCTCACTCTGTCAAAGTAATTAGGATGTGAGAAAGTGACGCAAGGAAGCAATCATGCAAACTGTGAAATTAGTATCGAGCGCGGTGATGCCTGTGTTGGGGCAGGGCACCTGGCGAATGGGGGAGAGCAGTGGGCGACGCAAAGAGGAGTTGAAGGCTTTGCGATTTGGCATTGACCTGGGGATGACGCTGATCGATACTGCTGAGATGTATGGAGAAGGGGGTGCCGAAGAAATTGTGGGAGAGGCGATCGCCCCCAACCGCGACCAGATTTTCTTGGTTAGCAAGGTTTATCCTCATAACGCCACTCGCCAGGGCACGATTGCCGCCTGTGAACGCAGTCTGAAGCGGTTGAAGACCGATCGCCTCGATCTTTATCTGCTGCACTGGCGCGGTTCAACGCCTTTGGCTGAAACAATTGAAGCGTTTGTGGAACTGCGGCAGGCCGGAAAAATCCGCGATTTTGGCGTGAGTAACTTTGACCGCGATGATATGGAAGAAGCCCGCAGCCTTGATCAGGGGCTAACTATGACAAATCAGGTGCTTTATAACTTGAGTCGGCGCGGCATTGAGTGGGATTTGCTGCCCTGGTGTCGTGAGCAGAATGTGGCGGTGATGGCATACTCGCCGTTAGAGCAGGGGCGAATGTTGAATAATTCTTCGCTAAAAACGATTGCAAAGCGGCACAAGGCTTCTGCGGCTCAGGTGGCGATCGCCTGGTTATTGCGTCAGGGGGTTGTTGTCATTCCCAAGTCGAGCAACTGCGATCGCATTCAAGAAAACTATGCATCGCTTGACCTGACTTTGACGGATACTGATTTGGCTGAGTTGAATCAGGCTTTTCCGCCACCCAAACAGGCTAAGTCGCTTGAAGTTCTCTAAGCCCCCTTGCAAATTTGGCAAAATAGTACAAAATTACTATATGAAAGCTTGATTTGGACGGGCAAGATGCCCATCCCCTAGAGAAGCTTGGGAAAGTTGAATATGCACTAGAGCGGGTTTGCCAGTTGAGCAGAGAAACTTTATGAGCACTATTGCTAGAAGACCTTCGCTGGTTGAGCTGAGCCAACGCATTTTGGACATGGCAAAGACTGGCGTTTATCGGGAGTCGGTGTTTGAGGCGCTGCGTCCTGTCGCGACGAAGAAGCAGATTCGGGAAGCGATCGCCCATGCTAAAAAGTTTGGGCTGCATTCGGTTGCGAGTTTGAGGGACGAGGAGTTGGGGACTTATTACGAAGTTGATCTGGTTAAGCTGCGATCGCTAGAACACACGATTCCAACCTCTGTACCAGTTCGTCAGTCAACAGAGCTAACGAAACTAACAGCGGATGCGATTGTCACCATTCGGCTGATGTTGACGGCGGCGAAGGGAGCAGCGATCGCCCTCACCATTATTGGGTTTGCCTATTTGCTCACAGGCAAGCAGCAAGCCAGCTTTGGGCTATTTAGCAGTGCCGCCAGTGCAGCGGGGCTATGGATGTTACAGAAGGCGTTTGCCAAAAAGGTGGACGGTTAGAGCTAAGTTGCAGTTTGTTGAGGAGTTTCCACAAAATGCCACAAAGGCGATCGCAGTGTGTAGCGTGGAATTATTCCCGCGTGAGGTGCAGCTATGGCGCAACTGAGTCAACGTCGTCCTCAAAACGTGAGTGGCGATTTCTACGTCGATCGCTCCTGCATTGATTGTGATACTTGTCGGTGGATGGCTCCAGAGGTCTTTCATGAAGCTGGAGATCAGTCTGCCGTCCACCATCAGCCAACGAACGAGGCAGAACGGCTGCGGGCAATGCAGGCGCTACTGGCTTGCCCAACTGCCTCAATTGGCACGGTAGAAAAACCAACTGATATTAAGCAGGCGCAGGCAAGTTTCCCGATTCTAGTAGAAGATCCGGTCTATCACTGCGGCTATCACGCCGAAAATTCCTTTGGGGCTGCCAGTTATTTTATTCAAAGACCAGATGGGAATGTGCTGGTCGATTCCCCCCGGTTTGCCCCTCCTCTGGTGAAACGGCTGGAGCAACTGGGCGGAATTCGTTACCTTTACCTGACGCACCGCGACGATGTAGCCGATCATCAGAAGTTTCACGATCATTTTGGCTGCGATCGCATTCTCCACCAGGACGACATTAACCGGGGCACCCAGTCAGTCGAGATTCAGCTATCGGGTACGGAACCCACACCGCTCACCGATGATTTGCTGATCATTCCCGTTCCCGGACATACCAAAGGGCACACGGTTTTGCTGTTTGACAACAAGTTCTTGTTTACGGGCGATCACCTTGCCTGGTCAGACGAGCTAAACCACCTCTACGCCTTTCGTGGTGTCTGCTGGTACTCCTGGACAGAGTTAACCCACTCAATGGAAAAACTGGCAAATTACTCCTTTGAGTGGGTGTTGCCCGGTCACGGTCGTCGGTTTCATGGCGATCGCAAAACGATGTATCAGCAAATGCAGCGGTGCCTTCAATGGATAAAAGATGAGGGATGAGGAGTGCATCTGCCTTTCATCCTTCATCCCTCATCCCTTATCCCTTTAAAGGTGCGGTAACTTCGACTCTTCAAGCCGGAGGATCAATACTAGTATTGAAGTGTGGCGATCGCCAGATAACCATCACTTTTAGGAAAAATCGGATGCAAGACACACCAAACGCCTTTGATACAGACAAACGAAAGCTGCTGTCAGCCCTTAGTCACGGCTCAATTTTTCTGAGTTCTTTGATTGCTTCTGTGGGCATACCGATCGCAATTCTGTTTATTTCAGAAGATCCGGTTGTTAAAGAGAATGCGAAGGAAGCGATCAATTTTCACTTCAACGTGTGGCTGTATGGTGCAATTTTTGGTTTTCTGTGCCTATTGCTGATTGGCTATCCGCTGCTGCTGATTCTATTTATTGTCCACTGGACAATGCCTGTGCTGGCAATTATGCACAGTTTGCGTGAGCCTTCACAGCCTTACCGCTATCCGTTCATTTTCCGCCTGTTTTAGGTAAAGAGAACGAAGAATCAGGGACACAACATTCTGGTAGAAAATTTTGGTCTACAGATGTACCCGCACGACAATTTAGGACGAAAAAGGGAAGTGGGACATAACCTCACTTCCCTTTTTCGTTCTAAAACCATTGGTAAAGCTGGTTCTTACTGAGATACTAAACCCGCAGCACGGCCTTTTTAATTACCGATTTGATGGAGTAGTAGAAATAGGCGTATCAGGGATGACATTAATTCACCAGGCGAGGATGTTAGTTAAAACTCATTCTCAGTCAAACTATTCAATTGGCAAGTAGGTGTTCAATCATGACACAAGCAGACATCCATCCAGGCGAAAGTTCTACCATGCTTGGCGATCGCCAAAACTCAGCAGACTTAGAGAGCCAATTGTGTCAGCGAATGGATAAGCACTGGAGGAAGCAGCATGGATAACCTGAAGGTCGTGATTATTGGTGCTGGCATGGGCGGTTTAACGACGGCGATCGCCCTGCGTCAGGCGGGCTATGAAGTGGAGATCTACGATCGCGTCAGTCAACTTCGCCCTGCCGGAGCCGGAATTTCGCTCTGGTCAAACGGCGTAAAGGTGCTAAATCGTCTGGGCTTAAACAAAGAAATTGCGGCAATTGGTGGACAGATGGATCGCGTCACCTACTACAGCCAAATGGGTGAAAAACTCACCGACTTTAGCCTACAGCCCCTAGTCGATTGCGTGGGGCAGCGTCCCTATCCGGTTGCCCGTACCGATTTGCAAAGTATGTTGCTGGATGTCTTTGGCGCAGAAAACGTCCAGCTCAATTCAAAATGTGTTGCGGTTGAGCAAGATGCAGATAGCGTCACCGCCATTTTTGAGGATGGGCGTAAAGCCACTGGCGATGTGTTGGTTGCGGCCGATGGGACGCATTCAATTACGCGCAGCTACGTGTTAGGTCATGCTGTTGAGCGGCGTTATGTCGGTTATGTTAACTGGAATGGACTGGTTCCCGCTAGCGAAGATCTTGCACCCAAAGATAGCTGGGTAATTTACGTAGGGGAACATAAACGAGCCTCAATGATGCCTGTGGGGGGCGATCGCTTTTACTTCTTCTTTGACGTACCGCTGCCCAAAGGCACCGTCAGCAGCCCTGAAACCTACCGAGAAGAACTGGGCAGTTTTTTCAAAGGGTGGGCAGACCCAGTACAAACTCTAATTCAGCGGCTCGATCCGTTTAAGACTAACCGGGTAGAAATTCATGATATTGAACCGCTAACTACGCTGGTGCGCGATCGCGTTGCCCTCCTGGGGGATGCAGGTCACAGTACGGCTCCTGACTTGGGGCAGGGGGGCTGTCAGGCGATCGAAGATGCTCTCGTGTTGGCGACTTATCTACAGACCACTAACATCAGCGTTGTAGATGCTCTAAAGCGATATGAGTCGGCTCGGTGCGATCGCGTCGCCGATGTGATTAACCGTGCCCGCAAGCGATCGAACATGACGCACGGCAAAGATCCTGAAAAAACACAGCAGTGGTACGAAGAATTGAAACACGAAGACGGCACAGATATTCTAGATGCGATCTCAAGAACTATCCTGGCAGGGCCACTGCATTAAGCATCTTCTATGGGAAAACTCACCACTCATGTTTTAGATACGGCTCACGGTTGCCCTGCTGCTGGAATGACGGTAGAGCTGTGGTTTTTAGGTACGACGGGGCAAAAGATTCTACTCAAAACGGTGACGACCAATGCTGATGGGCGCACAGATTCACCCCTATTAGTAGAGAGGGAATTCACCCCTGGACAATACGAACTGGTGTTTACCGTCGGCGCATATTTTGAGCAAAAGATAAATTCATTACCCAGCCCTCCCTTTCTCGATCGGATTCCGCTTCAGTTTGGCATTGCTGACCCAACCAGCCACTATCATGTGCCGCTGCTGGTGTCGCCCTGGTCATATAGCACCTATCGGGGTAGTTGAGGATATGCCTTATTCCCTTGAGCAACTCAACCGCATGAGTCAGGAAGATTTTGTTGAGGCATTAGGAGCGGTGTTTGAAGAGACTCCGGCGATCGCCCACCGAGTTTATCATCAGCGTCCCTTTGCCAGCCTGAGAGAACTGCATCAGCAAATGGTCGCCGTTGTCAAACAGATGAGTCCAGCAGAACAACTGGCTCTAATTTGTGCCCACCCCGACCTGGGCAGTAAGACCAAAATGGCAGAGGCTTCTGTGCAAGAGCAGGCAGGTATTGGGTTAGACCGACTTACCGCCTCAGAGTTTGAGCGATTTCAAAGTCTAAATGCGTACAGAGCAAAGTTTGGTTTTCCTTTTATCATTGCCGTCAAAAACCAGACAAAGGACAGCATTTTAGAAGCATTCGATCGCCGTCTCAACAACACCATCGAGATAGAAATCGCTCAATCGCTCGCCGAAATCGCTCAAATAGCCTATTTTCGCCTACTTGATCTGCTTGATCAGTCCGACTAGCGCTCTTCTATCGAACCTACTCATATAAATAACACCAATTCTCGCAGACAGCAGCCCTGGACAACCGAGCAGACGATTAATCTAAGTCAAAGTTTGGCGATCGCTTACTGCCCTGGAATGGCTAACAGCACCACTCACGACGATAGCTGGACAACCGAGAAACTCATCAACCTCGGCAACAGCATGACACAAGCATATCTTCTCAGATGACTCAGTTGCACCAGACCGATTTGTTACCCAACGACTCGCTCTGGAATTAATTCCGGGCTAAAAGCTTAAGTCAGTTGAAACTGACTCAAATGCCCACTAGAAGCTCGGTTCAACTCGTTTTAACGAGTTTTAGCTTTGAGCCTGAGATTTTAATTTCAAGGTTCCGGGGCAATGCCTTCCGCCACTATCACTTTTTTCGTAGCCATTGAGAATTTCCTATAGAAGCAACAAAACTTTTTTCAAAACTAAAGAAATATGGGTCACTCTAGATGCCTTCCTTAAGGAGGATTTAGATTTTCAAGCAAGAGCTTTGAATTCCTCAAGAAGCGTTTGCTTGTCGAAACAGTTTACCCCTATTTCTTAATAGTCATGGTAGTAGCAACTCCTCCACAGACAAAGCCTCTGACAACCGAAGAACTGCGAAAAATGAACGCCTACTGGCGGGCAGCCAATTATCTGTCTGTAGGGCAAATTTATCTGCTTGATAACCCGCTGTTGCGAGAGCCGCTGAAGCTCGAACACGTCAAACCACGACTGCTAGGGCACTGGGGAACCACTCCAGGACTCAACTTTATTTACGTTCATCTCAATCGAGTGATCAAAGCTCAGGACTTAAATGTAATCTACATTGCAGGTCCAGGGCACGGTGGTCCAGGTTTAGTTGCCAACACTTACCTGGAAGGTACCTATACCGATTACTATCCCAACATTTCTCTAGACGTTGAGGGAATGAAAAAACTGTTTAAACAGTTCTCGTTTCCCGGCGGCATTCCCAGCCATGTTGCGCCTGAAACGCCCGGATCAATTCACGAAGGAGGCGAGTTGGGTTATGCGGTTTCCCATGCTTACGGTGCGGCTTTTGATAACCCTGACCTGGTTGTGGCCTGTGTAGTTGGAGACGGCGAAGCAGAAACCGGGGCACTTGCCACCAGTTGGCACTCTAACAAGTTTCTCAATCCGGTTCACGATGGGGCAGTGCTGCCGATTTTGCACCTGAATGGTTACAAAATTGCCAACCCAACCCTGCTAGCACGGCTGAGCCATGAAGAACTGGAGAATTTGTTTATGGGCTATGGCTACAAGCCCTACTTTGTTGAAGGGTCTGACCCCGAAACGATGCATCAGCTGATGGCAGCAACGCTGGATGTGGCGATCGCCGAAATCAAAGAAATCCAATCGGATGCCCGTACCAACGGCTTGAGCCAGCGTCCTCAGTGGCCGATGATCATTCTCAGATCTCCTAAAGGCTGGACAGGGCCGAAGCAAGTCGATGGCAAAAAGACAGAAGATTACTGGCGATCGCACCAGGTTCCTTTCTCGGAAATGGCTAGTAAGCCCGACCACGTGAGGCTGCTCGAAGAGTGGATGAAGAGCTATAAACCAGAAGACCTGTTTGACGAGAAGGGCACTCTGATCCCCGAATTGGCAGAGCTGGCTCCCCAGGGGCAATATCGCATGGGCGATAACCCTCACGCCAATGGCGGCATTCTGCTGCGCGACCTGATCATGCCTGACTTTCGGGATTATGCAGTGGACGTTCCGCAACCAGGCACCGTTGTAGCCGAAGCTACTCGCGTCATGGGAACCTTCCTGCGAGACATCATGCGGCGCAACCAAAAGCAACAAAACTTTCGCCTGTTTGGGCCAGATGAAACCGCTTCTAATCGCCTCAGTGCCGTGTTTGAAGCCACCGATCGCACCTGGGTAGCTGACACTCTGCCCGAAGATGACAACCTCTCAGCAGACGGTCGGGTGATGGAAATTTTAAGCGAACATACCTGTCAGGGTTGGCTAGAGGGCTATCTGTTGACAGGTCGGCACGGGCTGTTTTCCTGCTATGAGGCGTTCATTCACATCATTGACTCGATGTTTAACCAGCACGCTAAGTGGCTAAAAACAACCAACCACATTCCCTGGAGACGGGCGATCGCCTCCCTCAACTACCTGCTTACCTCCCACGTTTGGCGACAGGATCACAACGGTTTTTCTCACCAAGACCCTGGCTTTATCGATCACGTACTTAACAAAAAAGCAGAAGTCATTCGAGTCTATCTTCCCCCTGATGCCAATACGCTGCTGTCTGTCACCGATCACTGTTTGCGGAGCCGCCAATATGTAAATGTGATCGTAGCAGGCAAACAGCCCGCCCTTCAATATCTCAACATGGACGCTGCGATCAAACACTGCACCAAAGGGCTTGGCATCTGGAGTTGGGCCAGTAACGATCAGGGGGTTGAGCCAGATGTGGTCATGGCCTGTGCAGGAGATGTACCCACATTGGAAACGCTGGCTGCGGTTGACATTCTCCACAAACACTTCCCTGAGTTAAAAGTCCGAGTGGTGAATGTGGTGAATCTAATGAAACTCCAGCCCGAAGCTGAACATCCACACGGCTTGAGCGACAAAGACTTTGACTCGATCTTTACCACCGATAAACCAATCATCTTTGCCTATCATGGCTACCCCTGGTTGATTCACCGTCTCACCTATCGCCGTACCAATCATCACAACTTACACGTGAGGGGCTACAAAGAAGAAGGGACAACCACTACGCCGTTTGACATGGTGGTGCTAAATGAGTTAGATCGGTTCAGTCTAGTTGATGATGTGATCGATCGCGTTCCCAAGTTGCGCTACACCGCCGCACACGTCAAGCAAATGCTGCATGACAAGTTAATCGAACATAAACATTACATCGAAAAACATGGCGATGATATGCCAGAGATCCGCAACTGGAAATGGACTTATTACAGTAATCCTGATCCAAACGTAGCAGATCCATCTGCAACAAAACTGCACGATACTACTTCTCCTTCCCAAGCTGGAGAAGAAGGCGCTTCTGAATCTCGCGCTTAATCACACGTTGTTGCTTGGATCTGCGACTTCTTGAAGAAGTCGCAGATCTTCATTCTTGGCGATTGCTCCATAAATGTTACAGTTCATGAGATGAACATTTCAGGACTTACGCATTTGAAACCTGAAACCTTGATCCCCCCTTAGCCCCCCTTGAAAAGGGGGGAACTCCGGAAGCCCCTTTTCCAAGGGGGTTGGGGGATCTGGCTGCGTAAGTCCTGCATTTATAGGGTTAACCATCCAAAAATTTGTTCAACCGTTAACGTAAGTTTGATCCTATTTAAAGCAGGTAGAGGGTCATTATCGTTTAGTAATTGAACCCGCTGGTCAGGAAAAACGACCAGCACACTCTCCTCATCCGGATCAAGTAGCCATCCCAACTCTGTTCCGTGTTGAGAACAGTGGAGCAGGTTGCCCAATACCCTCATCTGGCTTTGGTCAGGAGACAAAATTTCGATCGCCCAATCTGGAGCAATCAAGAAACGATTTGAGATCTTGCTAGAAGGCTCACAGGGAATCCGCTCCCAGCGAAACATAGCAACGTCTGGAACGATAGAGGCTCCGCCAAAGGTGCAGCGCAACTCTGGAAAAGCATAAGCCAGCTTTTCTGCTTCACTCACTTGATTAATTGCAGCGCAAAGTTTCGCCTGTAAGCGACTGTGTTCTCCTTGAGGCATTGGCTTCTGAGCGATCGCTCCCTGAATAAATTCCGAAGCAGGTTTGGTTTCTGGTAGTTCTAAAAACTCCTCTAGTGTTAGAGATTGGGTTGCTGTACTCATAAAGTATGTCTCCTTCAGAGAGGCTGCTTACCTACCAGATTAATCGGTTGGCTCCCCCCAAGTTAACTTTAGCTGTCTATCTTTTAATTGTTGAATAAAGAGAGGAAGCTGATCTTCTCCTTCTCGGTGCCAGGGATTGTGATGGCGATCGTAAGCGCCATGAAACACTGTCACGATTTCTAAATATTGATCTTCACCCTGTTGGTCTTTGCCAACTGGCAGCATCCGATGCCAAACAGAACTGACAAAACTAGGCGGGTTGAACTCTTTAGGATGTTCTCTATGAGGATTTCTGCCGCCAATAGCAGGAGTTGTTTTGAAAGTTTCGTTGTGAAAGAGTTCTATAACAGAAGATTGTTTGACTAAGTTACTGCTACTGTAAACTGCTACACGATTTGGATTCCACGCTTCTCTCCAATTAGGTGATTGAAGTGGATTTGACCCCAAACGATTTTGACAGCTTACGTAAAGAGCTTCCAAAAACTCATGCAAGTTGTCTCTTGTCTTAATGTCATCAAAGTCAGAAGATGTCCAGTGACATCCAATTAACCTCGAATATTTTTTGTTATGGATAGGATTATAAAAATCTTTATGCCATACTCTACGCCAAGACTTACCAAAACCTCCCATTGTGAAAGCAAACTGCAACACTTGATTCAGAAAGTTGACCTCACGCTGGGGGGCATCAATATATAAAATTCCTCGAACGTCATGGCTCAACTCTTCGTCACGCGATGGCTGAGACTGCCAAAATATCTTTACAACTCCCTCAGCGTTAGTGCTACCAAACAATCGCTCCACCTCACGATGAATAGCATTTTCACTAGAGCATACACCTGCTAGAAGCCGAGCAATGTGTCCTCTCAGAGATGCTTTAAACAAATTCGGTCGAAACTCTGGCTCACCACCTCGCAGTACTGAACTCACGCCTATGCCGTTAAGTTCTGCACTAATAGGGCACCTGGGACTTACTGAAGGCTGACCTGGGAAGTTTCCTCCCATTCCATACCCAGTACTGGTTTTGCCGCCAATACCTCTTTGCAAGGCTTCTAGTAATAGCCATCTGACTCTCTGCCAGTTCGTCTCTGCCTCAGAACCATTAAACTCTGGATCAGCACTACTGAATTCAAAGATGATTTGAGGTTGATAAAGACTGATTAGAGCAAACGCAGTCTCCGAATTCTCTCGTCTACCTTTAACTTGCCAACTGGTTTGAGGGTGAACCACGTCTACCATCCGATTTGCCCAATCACCAATTGGATAAGCTCCGTGAAAGCGCAGAATCCCAGGCTTGTCAGCATCACCGCAATACCTTTTGGCTAGACTATCTTCCTGACTTCTATTGTTGGCTCTATCGTCAGCTTGACAAACTCTTAGGAAAAGTCCCTTAACTCCACTACCTGGAATGAACGGGATACCGTTTTTTCCAAGCACTGGACGGAAGATACTATCTTGACCAGAATTACTGAATAACCGAAAGGGAAACTCAACCTTGATCCGATAAATCGATCCGTCTAAACCCATCTTTTGGGGTTCTGCGTATTGATAGCAAGGCTGTTGATTTGACACAGGGCGAATCCACTCTTTTGCCCACTGCTTGAGATGTTGGTTGTCTCCAGCAAACTGTAAGCTACAGCGCCATCTAATTTGAGCGCGATACATCATAGGTACTCCGCGAGGTACTTTCGGATCAAATTGCTCTTCACAACAGGACTTTGAGAGTTTTTCATCATTTGGATTGGATTCAAGCCCTAACTTCTTTCCTGCTTCCTTAAGCCCTCTGATCATGGTGTACGTCTCCAAACCTATTTTATGAGCGTCCTTTAATTTTGTACCGTTGCGTCCACCAAACTAGTGCATCACAAAGCTGCACGAGAACAGATAAGGCAACTCGCTGGTCATCAGGTTTATTTTTTGCAAATTCTGTCAGTTCATTGACCATGCCTTGAATCTGAGATCTTTCTCGTTCTTCTCTCTGTTGCTTTTGAGCATCAGGCTCTCTATTTGGAGGTTTTTGTAACTCTACAGGAGTATTAGGTAGATCAATTTCAGCGCGTTTCAGAATGTCAGCTAACGCTTGCCACATATCTTTCCAGTATTGACCCTCTGGAGTTTCAAGTCCTAATCGCAAGTGTTCACCCCAAAAGCGTTCTAGCCCGTAGGCAACTGCCATTCGCATCTTGTGCGATTCATTTAACACGTCTTTGTTGCGATACTTCAGCACCAGGTTTTGAGCAATATGATCAAGGTGGTATGGTTCCCAGCCTGTTTTGATTACTTCTTCAGTCATAACTTACCATCCTCTGCTGATTGCACCTTTTGAACAAGGACACTAGTTCGCCCAAAGCCAATTGATTCTAAACCTCCAAAATAAAGTTCTTTGCTCTTAACGTTCTGGTTGCTAGAGAAACCTGCGTCTTGAATGAAGTCCTGCCATTGGGGACTATCCTTAAGTTTCTTCAATGCCAGTGGAAAGATTAAAATGCATCCTTCGGGTAATGCCTCTACGCTAAAGAAGTTTTCCACTTTCTTCTGATCTTTTTCGAGAGCTACACGGGTTTGCCTGTAAAGCGCCATTTCATGAATCATAGAAATATCGCTGTCATGAACCATAACCAGTTTGTCATTCTCTAGATCAACGTTTGAAGGAAACCAATTCGACAATTTTGGATCATGTTTTAGCTTGAGAAATCCTAAGTTAAAGAATAGATAGGGACGACGAAGTGTGCTTAGTGCAGTACCCGCTTCGACAGTAGGGACGACACCAGATTTTTCTGTAATTTTTTTATATCGTTTGAGCAAGCGAGGGCAAGTTACCCAAACGACGGGTTGACCAGGGCAGAAAACAGGAAGCCACACGACGGAAGCATACTCAAATTTGATTAGTGCCTCTGTTGTCCTGTCTTTAGACTGTTCTTTATCTGCCTCAGCTTTTTGCTCTTCATCTGCCTCAGCTTCATGTCCATACCATTTATTTGCTGCTTTCCATTTATCCTCTTGTTGCCGCATATCTGCCCGAAAGCGGCCGCGGATGGAGCTACCGGGGATGATGCCCGTTTGGGTGAATTGGTCGCGAAAGATCAGGTTGAGGTTTCCGGTTTCTTCGCCTGCGCTGGCTCCAACGTGGAGAGGAGCGAGGGTTTCGATGATGCCGTAGGCTTTGTGATACATAACGTGCGAGTTAGATGTCTTGATCGATGGTGCTGACTAAGATTCCTAAGATTTTATTGATATTGCTCAAGTAGTATTCATCTAAATCAATGTAGATAGTTTGTGCGGATAGTTTAATGAATCGCCAGTTTGTACCGGACGTAACAGTGCCATAGATGGACTGGAGTGAGTTGTTGTGAGATTGATTGAAATGTTGCGCTGCATACATTTCGGCGACACATTGTCCGAGTCCGGCGTTCAGGTTTTCTTTTTTGGCTTCTACGATCGCCACGACAGGTGCTTTTAAGATAATGAGTTCAGGAGAGTTGCTGATAATAAAATCGCAGATGCCGTTTAAGCCTTGACTCGGATCTACGGTAAAGTCAATGCCTGAGAAGATGCTGATTTGTTCATGAAGCTGTTCTCTTAACTCAATTAGGATAGGCGCAATGATCATTTCTGAGCGGGCTTTTTCGGAGTTGCTGGCGATCGCCAATGGCACACTACGGCGCAATGTTTCTTTGAGAAAATCACTACTTTGCTGTTCTGGGACGCTTGAGAATAGGTTTTGGCGATCGACAATCTTCAAATCAAATGTCTGGATAACACGCTCTAAGGTGAAGTCGCTGTAGGACATGGCTATGCTGCTGGGCGATCGCCCAATTCAAGTCGTTTTAATGGTAATGCTAGCCCACAGCCCCAACGTTTGAGCGAAACCCCTTCTTGGGGGAACCAGTCATCTTTCCAGCGGTGCCATGCGGGTTGCGGTTCTGCGGTTACATAGACGGTGCCAGCCGGAACTGCATAGCGACCGCGTGACAGTCGTTTGGTTTTGCCCTCACCACCAAATCGATAGCGAAATGGAGTTGGGCGCTCCGTTAGCACAGCCGTGTTTTCTCCCCATGCAGGAACCGCTGTATTTTCTTGTTGCATCATGGGGTAGCGGTAAGACAACCGATTTGATCCCCAAACCGCAGGCGTAATCAAGGCAAAACATTGACCCAATTCTTCATTTAACAAGTTATGACTCACTTGGCAAAGTGCTTCGCAACTCACATCAACCATGTGTCCCTCACCGCCAAAGCGATACCAGCCTGGTTTGAGTGGCAGGGTTGATAAATACACCAGGCACTTATCGGGATGCATTTGCACTGAGTTTTCTAGAAATAAGCTGCCCTGCTCTGTTTCGGGGTCAACGACGTGCCGTTCGTCGGGTTTGAGCTTGGGATGCAGGTGGGGCAGAAATTCCCAGGCTTTGCCACAGATAGGAACTTCAGTCTCAGCAGTTTGTAGTTTGTGCCAGTGGTTGATCGCTACCCAGGAGGTGCGATCGCCCTTTCCCCCGGTTGACTCATTTTTGAGCGGTTGCCACTGTTGCAAATCAGGGTGCCACTGCAACCTATCAATTGTTTCGCCAACTTGCAGATCTTCAGGTTGGGTTGGGTTATGCCACTGGGTGATGAAATTAAAGGGAGTAGGCACATAAAAGTTTTGAATTTCGTTGCTGTCTGCCCAAAATGGCCCTGCAAGGTGTAAATCCCAAATTTCTGTTTTTTCATAAACCGCAGCAAACAGTCCTGAAGCAGTTGCGGCGCTGGGCGGGAAACTGGTGCCCGATCGCCCCACCAGGTTGTCGGGTGAGAGGAAGCGTCCGGCACTGCCGTAGAGCAACCCTAAGGGGTTAATGGAGATGAGGTGGGTAAACATGGGGAGGGTGGAAGAGGGAGGACGGAAGAGGGAGAACGGAAGGTTGCGTAGGTTGGGTTGAAGCATGAAACCCAACATCTTTGAAACCCAACATCCTTGAAACCTAAACACTCCGGGATGTTGGGTTTCGCAAAGCTCAACCCAACCTACAAATTTACGGGGATTCTGCTTTGTATTCTTTGTCTAATAGGTAAAACCCTACTTTTGCCAGGTTAATCACCCAGTTGTTGATCGCTTCACTGACTCGTTGTGAGTCGGGTTCGGTTGCGTTTGTGTTGCTATATTTTTCTTTTTTGCCCAGGATGCCTGTAAACAACCTCCGCTTGTTGTCATCTTCTTTATTCCAGCGATGTTTTTTGTCTTCAAGTAAGGCGCGAAAACGTTGCCCAAAGTAGATTTCAACTAAGCCGAATGCCACTTCCGTTTGAGCGCCTTTAAAGGCATGGCGAGATTCTAAAACGGCGACATCGTTATAAATGTGTGCCCAGTTTGCGTTTTCACCTGTGATGTTGTTGCGATCGCAATAACTCTGCAATAGCCCTTCTTCTAGGAGCCACCAGGGGCAAAGCCACTCTAAATAGTTGCCGCTGTTAAACAAGATGCGAAAGGCGATTCGATCTTTGCCGCCTTGTTTTGCCGATTTTTCTGCTTCACGACACTGTTGCAATACTTCTCGTTGGGGCACATTGGGTGCCGTCCAAATGAAGCCCACACTAACGTTAATCGGCTTAAGATTGCTATTTGGGTGAGTGAGTTGGGCAGCTAATTTGGGTTGTTCTGATTGTTTAATCGGTTTTGCTAGACGTTGCTGTCCAGGTGAGTCAGATCCCAGTGCATTCCAAATTTGAGATTTGAATGTACTCAGCCAGTTAAAACAAACTCTGGGTGCTAATTGGCTATCAGCCTGGTAGAGAACACCTAAAAAATCATCTCCACCAGCATAGATAACCCGCCCCTGTCCTTCTTGGGGTAAACACAACTTTTGCTGGTCTTTCAATGTTTTGCCCCATTGACGCATCTGGTAGCTAAACTCTGCTATTTCCTTTTCCTCAGTTTGTCTGTCTTTTAGACCCAACTCTTTGAGATAACGGCTAGCATCATCACCGTCTCCCATAAACCACCCTGTCCAATATTTTTTGTTTTGGCGATCGCTTGAACTTTTTTGAGGTAAGCGATTGAGGTCACGAAAAGTCTTTGGATTCAGATCACGGTCGATTTCTTTGAGCAATTGATCTAGCTCTGATGTGAGTGAGTTGATTCGTTCTGTTTGGCTCACCCCTTCTTCTACTTTCTTTTTCGCTTTTTCCCTCAGATCAGTGATCAGGTCTTGCACAATTGCCTTGTGGGTAATCAGTCGCTTGGTCAGTTCAGGAATGCTAAGTTCTTCTCGTGGGTCAACAAATGCCTCACCATATTGTTTGCTCCACCATAATTGCTTCAATGCAGATTCAGTTAGATCGTCGAGCTTAGGAAAGGCTTTTGGGTACTCCTGCTGCCACTTTTGCAAGTCGTTCTGAATGAGTCCCAATTCAGGCGTTGCTCTAATCTCTGATACATCCCAATTTGGCGTGATTGCAATGAATGCTTTACCTAGCTCTAAACTGAGGTAAAAGTAAAATTTTTGAATTTTCTGTTTGTCTTGCTGATAGTTAGACTGACGCGGATCTTTGGGGTTGCCTAGCTCTGCCCAGGCGATCGCATCCATGCCAGATAAAGTTGAGCTTTCGCCTTGCCAGTTGATGCCTGTCCAGTTGCGCGATCGCTTGCGTTCGTTTAACCGCTGACGCACCTCGGTAATACTTTCTCCCGGTTTGCCCTGCACCCAAAAAAATTCCCAGGCGTACTTTGCCCAAAGTCCCCAGTCGCGTTTCCAGTATTGGTAAGTCCACTCATTTTTGTCCCCCACAATATCACCTTTGACATTGCATTCAATCCATCGACGGCAGGTTTCAGTGACGGCTTCCCAGGCAATGAAAAAGCTGGTTTCGGCAGCATCACAGGGAAAGTCGCCTTGAATGATGATTTGGTTAGGCATTCCCTGGGTAATATTAGGCAGAGCGGGCGAGATTACTTTACAGTCCTCATGTTGCTCAGCCGCCAGACAGACTGATTGTGACAAAAACGAGAGCAGGTAAGAGCTACCGTAGAGGTCTCTCAGCTTTCGCGATTTCTCAATGAAGCCTTGAATCGGAGCAAAGGTGATGGCGGTGTAGAGTGTATCTGAAGCGTGGGTCATCAGGTCAAGGCGTGAATCAGGAGCAAATAGAACTGCACTCGGCTTGAGGCGACTTCACCATAGCAATACCTTTTGGTTTGAGTATCCCCCTGTGTTGAAAGTCTTAATGAACGCTTGTTGAAGTACGCAATTCTTCTTAAAGCTAAACCATAAATTTAGCAAAGCGCGTCGGCTACACAAGCTGCATCCACGACTCGTCCAATGAGTGAAAGTGGTTGTAATGCTGCAACTGTGCCCTAAAATTGAGGTAGACATATCTTACTGTTCCATAAATGACATGGATAGGATTTCAGTCAACTCTCAAATCCACTTTGGCAAACCTTGTGTAGCAGGTACACGCATCACTGTACAAAGTGTTCTTGAATTGCTCAATGAGGGACTCTCCTTTGAGAACATTATTCAAGACTATTATCCTGACTTGCACACTGAGGATATTCGTGCGTGTCTGCAATATGCTATTGCACTAATAGCTGCTGAAGATATTCACCTTGCTTCGGCTTAAGTATGCGATTTCTGCTAGATCAAGACGTGTATGCTGGGATGAGGGCAAGTTGAAAGTCGCATATTGCGTGTCTTGGCTACGTTGCTATTCTTCAAGATCCCCCTAAATCCCCCTTGAAAAGGGGGACTTTGAGCGGTTTAGCTCCCTCCTCTTCAAGGCTGCCGTGTAACACAAGTCGATCGCTGACTCGTTGCCAAGCTCCAGCTTGGCAATGCAAAGGAAGAAGCTCCGGCTTCCTCTTAGCGATCGCTATGTCCACTTGCCCGAAGAGTTGATTAGGACAACGTTGGACTCGCCAAAGCGTTGTATAGTCAAGGTTTCGATTCATCCCTCATCCTTCATCCTTTTGCTATAATTCCCATTCCTTAGCGAAGCGCATCGGCAACGTAAGCTGCATCAACGACTCGACCAACTAAAGACAGTAAGCTATTTGCCGGAACGCAATAATGTCCGTCAGCAAGTATTTGATTAAGTTCCTTCGACTGATACCCGACAATGTAGACGACTAGAACCGAGCGTTTGAAGGGAATTTGTTGGGCGATCGCCCTAATTATCGCGTCTGCCTGATCCGGCGCAATCTTCGAGTTAAACAGGTCTAATACAACTACTTCACCTATCAGCGTTGTAGCGCTAATCTGCTCAGCAGGAATAAACCGAGGGGTTGCTCGAAAGCCGCGTCGTTGCAAGAACTTCACCTCATGAGGTAGAGAGTTAAGTTGAGCAACAGGCAATATGTAATCGACTGTGATTTGTCCCAAAACCGCTTCTCTTACAAGAACGTCTTCAAGGCGATCGAGGCGGTTTTGAATACGGGAGCCAATTTCTCGCTCAACCTGCCGCCGAACGATGCCATCAACTTCAGTATTGATGTTCCTCAAGGTGCGATTGAAGTCTGCCAGACTTTTGCCAAACAGCACAGCGCCAAATAAAGTAATCGCCGTCAATACAATCCCTACGATGGCCAGCGAATTGTTAACGGTACTGACATAGTTTGAGAAGCTTTCGTCTAAACTTGCGTTTGCGTTTTGCAAAAATTCAAGCTGGCTTCTGAGTAGCTCAATGTCAGCAGGGTTGGCAGTCGGCGGGGTTGGCGTTGGAGAAGGGGTAGAAGTCGGGGTTTGAGCCAGCATCCACAAAGCTAATGTTCCGATGCTTAAAGTCCAGTTCAGCATAGCTACTTTGTCAAAATTTCAAAAAGTGCAAAAGCCTATCTGCAACAGGCTAGCAGAGATCTGCAAACCGTCAGAGCATCCACAATTATCAACTAGAGTGGAATGGCACTGACGTAAAAGCCTTGAGATCAATCTCAGGCTGAAAGCTAAAACCCGTTGAAACGGGTTAAGCCCGACCCTCTACCAGGATTGCAGTCCGTTTTAACGGACTTCAGCTTTCAGCCCGAACTTTAGTTCAGGGCAAAGGCAGCAGCTTAAGTCAGTGCCATTCCACTAGAGTGAGCATCATGCAGAGCGAGCAAGGTTCGCAATATCTTGAATGAGTTCTATGGAAGTGCATAGATGAGTAGATTTCTATTGAGAGAAGGTATGCAATCCTGTTAAGAGTCGGTTACTCTTAGCTGAAATGGATTGAGGTCATAGTGATGAGGGCAGTTGAAATCACAGGTATTGTAGATGAGCAAGGGAATTTGTCCCTCCATGAACCTGTGCCTTTGATAACTAAAGGGACTGTTCGTGTGATCATTGTGTATCCTGACCAGGCAGAAGAGTTTGAGCAAGACCCAGACGATACATCAGTGGAAGATATAAAAGCAAGTCTACGTCGAGCTTTGCAACAGACAACCTCTGGGCAAAGAATTCCACTTTCCCAGATGTGGGAAGGGGTTGACGCAAAATGACATTCAATAAATGCAAACGGATGACTTGCGATCGCAATTTTTGCGCCTCACCAACTTTTATCTTGCCTGGAGAGAAGTCGCTGAAAATCGAGGCTGTGCAGGAGTTGATGGCGAGACTCTTGCCCGCTTTGGTGCAAATGCAGACCGCTACTTAGCCACATTGCGGAACGCAGTCGCCAGTGAAACCTATCGTCCTTTACCCTTGCGACAAATCCTGATTCCTAAAAAACAGGGAGGATATCGCAAACTGGGAGTGCCAACGGTGCGCGATCGCATTGTTCAACAGGCAATGCTGAATGTGCTGCATCCGCTATTGGAACCGCAGTTTGAGTCGTGCAGCTTTGCTTACCGTCCAGGGCGATCGCATCTAATGGCAGTGCGACAGGTGACGCAATGGCGAGATCAGGGCTATGAGTGGGTACTGGATGCTGACGTGGTTAGCTATTTTGACAATATTAACCATGAGCGATTGCTGAGGGAAGTTAGAGAGCGGATTGATCAACCCTGGGTTTTATCCCTGATCTCAGCCTGGATTCGGGTCGGGAGCTTGACCCAAGCTGGAATTGTTTTGCCGACTCAAGGCATCCCTCAAGGCGCGGTGATTTCGCCCATTCTGGCCAATGTGTATCTTGATGACCTGGACGAATCGCTGACTGCATCAGGGTTAAAGCTAGTGCGCTATGCCGATGATTTTGTTGTGCTGGCGCGGAGCGAGTTACGAATTAAGCAGGCAAAACAGGAGGTTGCTCAACTGCTAGCAGACATGGGGCTAGAACTGCACCCTGACAAAACCCGCGTTACCAACTTTGACCGAGGATTTCGCTTTTTAGGTCATGCCTTTGCGGGTAGCCTGGTCGTTTCTATCAAGCAGACTGCCAGCCAACCTCAAGCCAAGCTGCAAGATTCTGGACTGCGCCTGGTTCATGCCGATGCGCCACTGCACCCCACTGTCATGCAGCAAGCTCTGTTGGAGGCACTGAAGCACGAAAACCAACCTATCCCGCCACCGCTGTTTGTGGTTTTGGGCTATACGGTGCGTCAGGAAACATCTATCACCATCCAATCTGACGAAACTGCATGGAACTCAACTATGTCTACGCTTTATCTAGTACAGCAAGGAACCACGCTGCGTAAGGAGCAAGAACGATTTGTTCTGCAAGCTCCCAAAGGACAGACAGAGACGGAAATTCCAATTCGAGAGGCAGAGCGAATTTTGGTCTTTGGCAACATTCAGCTAACGACTGCCGCCATCTCAACCTGCCTGGAGATGCAGATTCCAGTAATTTTTTTGACTCAGTTAGGTGAATACAAGGGGCATTTGTGGAGTGCAGAGTCGGCAGATCTGGCGATTCAAACTGCACAGTTTCAGCGGCAGCAGGATGAGTCTTTTAAGCGGGCAATAGCGCGAGAAATCGTGTGCGGCAAGCTACGGAATTCCAAGCAACTCCTGTCGCGACTCAACTACAAACGGCAACTGCCAGAGGTTGTCACCGCCATTGATAGACTCAACCAGGCGATAGAATCGGTCAATCTTCCTGAAAACACAGCCACACTAGAGCAGATTAGAGGATACGAAGGGGCTGGCGCAGCCCAGTACTTTGCCGCATTAGGCAAATTAATTGTGAATCCAGGATTTACGTTGACAGAACGAGCCTTTCATCCCCCGACCGATCCGATGAATTCGCTGTTGAGCTTTGGCTATACGCTGCTCTATAACAACGTCTTTAGCTTGCTGCTGGCAGAAGGTCTAATGCCCTATCTCGGCAACTTGCACGGAGCTGAACGCCCAAAAGCGTACCTGGCTTTTGATTTGATGGAAGAGTTTAGATCGCCGATTGTAGACACGATGGTGATTCGGATTGTGAATCAAAAGGTTTTGAAACCGACTGACTTTAGCTGGCCCACCGAGACAGGCGGCGTGTACCTGACTGAGCCTGCCCGACGAATTTTTCTAAAGTGGTTTGAAAATCGCATTTGTGCAACAACCTCTCACCCCGATGTAAAAGGACAGGTTTCTTATCGTCGCGCTATTCAGCTTCAGGTTCAGCGCTATGTTAAGGCGCTGTTGGGCAGCAGTCCCTACGAAGCCTTTCAAAGGGGAAGCTAACCTAATGTTGGTGGTAGTAGTGTATGACATCGCAGACGACAAACGCCGACTCAAACTATCCAACTTCTTGGAGGGGCATGGACGGCGAGTTCAATATTCTGTCTTTGAGTGTTTTCTTACCCTGGATGAGATGCGCCAGTTGCATCAAGCATTACAAAAGCGAATCAAACCCGAAGAAGACAATGTTAGGCTCTACTGGATTTCAAAAGACGCTGTATCGAGAGTACTAACCATTGGCAGCGCTCCTCCAGAGCCACCTCCCAATGCCTACATCTTTTGACAGGAATTGCTGTGCAACATCAGAAGTTTTCCTAACAGAAACCTTCCCCACTTCCACATCCCCCGCAAACGCTGCAACCCGCATTCTATCGTCAGGGTGTGTAGAATGCAGACCACAAAAGGGTTTCAGGCGTTGGATAAACGATATGCTAGGCTGTCTACAAGCTGCAAATTTCTCATGTGGAGATTTGTAGCCCGAAACCTGCTTGGAGCAATGCTTCCTGGCAGGTCTTTACCGATTAACTGAAATCGGATTAGTTGGAAACTGTATCTCTTGCTCCACCCTGAGTGGGAAGAGTAAATGTCTTTACCGATTAACTGAAATCGGATTAGTTGGAAACCCCAAGAAAATCAAAGCACATCCTAAAATCGAACCAAAACTTTACCGATTAACTGAAATCGGATTAGTTGGAAACCTGGATGGTACTGATACGAATCAGACGCATTTTGTTGCTTTACCGATTAACTGAAATCGGATTAGTTGGAAACGAATGTCACCATTAATTTCATTAACGTATGACATTTCACTTTACCGATTAACTGAAATCGGATTAGTTGGAAACAAATCTGTGGATTTGCATACCGGACATTCATACATTCCCCTTTACCGATTAACTGAAATCGGATTAGTTGGAAACCGCAGATTGTTTCAGCGCATTGATCTGGTGTTTTTCCGCACTTTACCGATTAACTGAAATCGGATTAGTTGGAAACGAGAACCACAGGTACGCTTTCGCTGGCAGATGGGGAAAAACGACTTTACCGATTAACTGAAATCGGATTAGTTGGAAACGTTTCAATGTCGCCGATGCTTGCGCTTGGATTCGATTCCCTTTACCGATTAACTGAAATCGGATTAGTTGGAAACTTGGGAATAAAGCCATCTCTAGACGGTAGACGATAATGTCTTTACCGATTAACTGAAATCGGATTAGTTGGAAACCTTTGAGACTGGACAGTTTGAACAACAAATCGAGTCGCAACTTTACCGATTAACTGAAATCGGATTAGTTGGAAACCATCTCCAGGTCGTGCGTCAGAGCTAAAGTGACTATTTACCTTTACCGATTAACTGAAATCGGATTAGTTGGAAACGCTCCTGCAAAGTAGCTTTCCTAGAATCGCGATTGTAGGTGTCTTTACCGATTAACTGAAATCGGATTAGTTGGAAACCCCATTGAAGGACGGAGGACGGAAGACGGAAGAGGAAAGAAAGAGAAGAGTTAGAGACTGGGAACGATTGCTTTATCAGTGTAAAGAGAAGGGCGATCGCCACTAACTCAAAGCACTTCTTTTCTTCCGTC
>Ga0224723_1000082_pt1 | contig 60535 bp, 56 predicted proteins | sample Balambano_FR2_Me_FD_161647 | JGI IMG/M metagenome (GOLD analysis project Ga0224723, IMG submission 161647) | Freshwater sediment microbial communities from Lake Towuti, South Sulawesi, Indonesia - Balambano_FR2_MetaG | ecosystem: Environmental > Aquatic > Freshwater > Lake > Sediment | place... | reverse complement strand
CCCCTCTACCTCACTCACTCCCCCATCCGCTGCCCGCCCATCCGTTGCCAACATTGTCGAAGCTCAAGGCTGGTATATCAGTGCCGATGGCAAAGTGCATCTGGTGGCGGCATCATCTGCTGAAGCGGCAAATCCTGCTTTGAATGCTAGATGTCGTAGAGATTAAGCCCACATCTTCAGGTAAATTTGTCGGTCACTCAGGGAAAAGCTGACAAAAGGATAGGATTGCCTGCCAGATCTGCTCCTGTACATCGACTAAGGCGTGATCGCTCTCCAGTTCGACCAACTGCACCCAGGGACGCTGGGCAGCAAAATCACGACTGGCTTGAATCGGAATCACTTCATCGTGCCGACCATGCAAAATCAGCGTGGGCACGGGGCGCTGGATCTCCTGCTCATCGTAGCGCTGAGCATCAATGACAAAATTGTAACTCAAGGGCAAATACTGTCCGTAACTGGCATGGTAAAACTGCTGTTCACCCTGTTGTTGCCACTGTTGCATCTGCTGTCCCAGGGTGGGCAACCAGTGGGTCAGGAATTGCAAGGCGGGGGCTAGCAGCACCAGTTGGTGGATTTGGGTATATTGCTGTCCTAACCAGGCAGCAGTCAGTCCTCCCAAACTGGAGCCAATGACGGTCACTGGTGGTTTTGCTGGCAACAGTTGAGCAGCCTGGTTGATCTGGCGGGTCAGGGTGAGGTGAAAGAAATCGTTTTGATTTAAGTCTGGAATCACCAGATCAAGGTGGAGTTGACGGAAGCGATCGCCCAAGTATTGTGCCTTAGCGGACTGGGGACTTGATCTAAATCCATGAAGATAGAGGTACATGTTATTTCATATGGTTTTTGGGTTTTTCTGGTGCCCAAACTCCTGCTTTACTGGTTCCCAAGCTCCCGCTTGGGAACCGCTTGGGGGAAGCTCTAGCTTCCTGAGCGCCAGGGAAACTGGAGCTTCCTAGAGCACATTACCAAGCAGGAGCTTGGTAACGAGGGGATATGGTTCTCTGGTTCCCAAGCTCCCGCTTGGGAACCGCTTGGGGGAAGCTCTAGCTTCCTGAGCGCCAGGGAAACTGGAGCTTCCTGGAGCACATTACCAAGCAGGAGCTTGGTAACGAGGGGATATGGTTCTCTGGTTCCCAAGCTCCCGCTTGGGAACCGCTTGGGGGAAGCTCTAGCTTCGTGAGCGCCAGGGAAGCTGGAGCTTCCTAGAGCGCATTACCAAGCAGGAGCTTGGTAACGAGGGGATGTGGTTCTCTGGTTCCCAAGCTCCCGCTTGGGAACCGCTTGGGGGAAGCTCTAGCTTCGTGAGCGCCAGGGAAGCTGGAGCTTCCTGGAGCACATTACCAAGCAGGAGCTTGGTAACGAGGGGAAGATACGGTTTCTTCTGCAAACACGCTTCAGGTAAGAGGTGGTTTATGTGAGACGGCCTTTAGAATAACATGTGTCCTAACTTGCTTTTGTTCTTGATACTGAACCCCAAACTTTTCTATGGATCTCTCGCAACAAGTCGTCTTAATCACAGGTGCCTCTTCTGGAATCGGGGCTGCTCTGGCGCACACGCTGGCAAGACAGTTTCCAGGGATTCGGTTGAGTTTGGCGGCACGACGGTTAGAGAAATTGGAAGCGATCGCTGATGCCTGTCGCCAATTAGGAGCCGATGTATTAGTCGTGCCAACCGATCTGATGGAGATTGAGCAAGTAGAAGGACTGGCTCACAAGACTCTGGAACATTTTGGTCAAGTTAATGCATTGGTCAATAATGCTGGTTACGGTCAGATGGGTCCGGTGGAATTGATTCCAACCCACGCTGTGCAACGGCAATTTGCTGTGAATGTGATTGCGCCGATCGCGTTAACTCGCATCTTGATCCCTACGTTTCGAGCACAAGGTGGCGGTCGCATTGTCAACGTTAGCTCACTGGGTGGACGGCTGGCGTTTCCCTTTGGGGGACTGTATAGCGCTTCCAAATTTGCTTTAGAGGGGTTAAGTGATGCCCTGCGGATGGAGTTGGAACCTTTTAATATCCAGGTCAGTGTAATTGAACCCGGACCGGTTCAGACTGGATTTTTTGAGGTGGCGAATTCTGGTGTGGAGGAAGCGATCGCCAATCCGTTAGAGACTCCGTATCAGGCTGCGTTTGCGAAGCTGGAAGCGCTGGAAGTGCGGATGAAGCGCCAAATTTGGAGTTCAGAGCGGGTAGCCACGGTGATTGTCAGGGCATTGAGCGATCGCCATCCTCGTCCCCGCTATGTCGCGGCAACTGGGGGAGATATTCTGTTATTTGTGATGACTAAACTTTTGCCAACATGGATGGTCGATCGGTTCTGGCAACGGTTTTATGGCATTGATTTGGTCGCACAAGATTGGCAGTTCAGGTCGAAACATCAGGCTTGAGCAACTGTGTTGTTTTGCTGTCTTTTTAAGGACTGACACAGTTGGGGGATTGATGGGTGGTCTGTCAAGCAATTTTTGAGGGGTCACAGACTCCTCAAAAATTGCTTTGCTTTAATTTAGAGGGGCGGGATACCCTGCCCATCTGAATTGACAGACCACTAGGGGAGAAGAGCGATCGCGCCCCAATTAAATTTCAGCCGAGGCCCGTTCGATTAAACGGCGGGTCAGAGTTTGAATTCCGGTATGTTCGTAGTAGTTCGTCGAAATGTCCAAAAACGCACCCAGGTAATCGAGTTTGTCTTTAGAAATTTCCACAAATTGGGATAGGTTATCTACCACTTTGTCTGGTGTGAGAGCCTTACTACTGACAAATCCATCCATCCAGCCCTTAACGGATTCAAAGCTTGCCGTAATGAAGTTGAGTTTTCCTGCCGGAGTATCACCAGGAATTTCCTTTTCCACTGCACTGAAAGTTCGGTTTTGCTCCAATTCTGAGGGGGTCATATTTTTGACGAAGGACAAGCCCTTCATGGCAAAATCAGGACCTAACGGGATTAACCCATCAAAACACACCAGAGCCGTCATTCGCATCAGCGATTCGCCGCCGTAATCTCTGAGTGCTGCCAGGAAATCGCCGATGCTATCTCCAGGGATGCCGTTGATCAAACAGAAGGAAACGATTTCCACCACCAATTTGACACTCAGGTCAATACTTTGCAGCTTTTCAGGCTTGGGTGTGAGATTTTTTAGAAATCCCAGAAATGAAATGTCTTGACCCACTTTGTTGGCGAGGGCCGCAGTCCCCATCGCACTGGAAGCCGAATCAACGGTTTGGTAGAGCCAGAGTGCTCTTTGATAGCCTTCGGATTTGTCGTTGTACAGCGCCACCGCCCGCTCACCAATTTGTTGAATCAGGGCTTCGTCTGTCTCTCCGGTGATGGTGCGGATAGAGTTTTCAAAACCGACGAGATTCTGCCATTGTCCCGGAATCACAAAGTCCAGAGAACGCAGGGACATGACTGTGATGCCACCAGTCGGTAGGTCGTCCACCAGTTTGAAGATAGGCTTACTCAAGATTGCCTCCTAATACGGTAGAAGTGAATAAGGTTCTAGATATTCTGAGTGGGGGAACTCAGCTTTGAAGTTCTGGCAATAAAGATGAACTGCTTAGCGCTTTGTTGAGTTCAACTATGCCTACTGCAACCCAGCAATACCATTCAAGTCAAATTTGCTTAACCAGTCTTCGCGATCGCTGGCTGTAAAAGAGGGGTCACGCGATTGCACTTTCACCTGGAAGCGCTCGGACACTAAGACTGCGGTTTGCGTATTGCCGATATCCAGGGCAGGGTAGCCGCCAATCTGGCGGGTGCTGCTTTGAAACTTGGTGGCAGCCCCGGGGTTACTAATGGTGTCGTTGACAGATAACATGGCGACGTTGGTGCCATCCCGATTGAGTTTGTACTCTGCGAATCCTTGTTTTTCTTGCGCTGGAACGACTTCAAATCCACCAGCGGACTCAGGAAAGAACTTATTAAATTGTCCACCAGCCACTGCATCCTCAGAGACGGCTGTTTGACCAGCAGTTTCCTGCTGTACCTGGTCGAAGCGGGAAGGGGGTTCCGCACAAGCTGCAACCAACAGCAACAAGCTGAGTAGAAACGGGGCCAGTATTCTACGCCAATGAGCAGAAATCATACTATCTCCTAGCTAGGGAAGAAGTTTGCTTCCCATCCTCCCACGTTCGTCGCCAAAATAGCAGATTTTTTGCAAATTCTTTTCAGAACTGAGGTAGGCAGTTGGGTTGACCCAGTTCAATTACGCAGTTAGAGGATTGGTGGGGCGCTTCGCGCCCCACCAATCCTCTAACTATCTGGGCTTTCGCACAAAGTGCGTCAGTCCTATTAATCTATAGTCAAAACCTGATGCCCTTTGTACGAAAAAAAATTGGTGCAGAAAATCAATACCATGTCATCCCTAATATCAGCAACGCCTACATCTTTACAATAGGTCGGAGCAGCCAGAGATTCTCAGAGAAGATCACGTCGTCGATCCCTTCCTGCTGGATCTCTGCTTGAGAGAACTGGGCTTGAGCAAAAGACACAGTGCCACTGATGACAAAATCGTTGGCAACAGCAACACGAGTATGTCCCCCGTCTGCCACTTGATCACCGTGGTGATCTTGCATCAAAAAGTCTCCCGGTTGAGTTTTAGAGAGCAGGGAGGCGATCGCCCGTCTCCGTTCCTCTTGATCTGGAATCGTGTCTGGGGCAACTTCGTCGATTAACTGAAAATGGACTTTGTTGCCAAACTGCCGCGCATATTTGTCGCTCCATTTGTGCCACTGGTTGGCGTTGGGATATTCACCTCTACCCTGATTGTTGTAGTAAGGCGGCTCAAAGCCGCCGCGCCGCAGAACGTTGCCGCCAAACAAATTACACTTCCAGCGATTGATGAGATGAGTGAAAGGACGATTTACAGGGACGTTGTGATTAGGATCAGTATTCACCCAGGGGTGAGGGACTCCGTAATTGAGCGCGACTGAACCGCTGGAAAGTTCGATCGCTGCTATGACTAAATCCCTAGCCGTTGCACTCATAATGCCAGGAACATGGGTTTGACGGACGGCTTGATCCAATGCCTTAGCAGTCCTCACGTCAACGTTACCTGTGATGGGCAAGCCATTGCGTTGTTGAAACGCTTTGACCGCTTGCGTCGTTTCAGAACCATAGTCGCCATCGGCTCCAAACAGCGGCAACATCTGATCTAGCTGCTGCGTGCGGCTGGCTAAGGCAATCAGGGCGCGTTGCAGATTTCGCACTGAGGGATGTCTGCGCCCCCCTGCGGGTAGGGTTACCTGTCCATTTAACAGGGCAGTATCCGTAGCTAAGTTGGCGATTGGGGCAACCACATTGACGCTGCTACCCAAATCCCGTAGCAATTTTCTTAATTGGCTTCCTACGCCTGGTTCTAACGTATCAGCATACCGGGTTGCTACAATAACAGCATCCTGCACCGAAGCTTCCCGCGATTGGATAGATTTTCTCAGGGCTACCAAATCCGCAGCAGTAAACCGGGCATTATTAACCAATGTTCTTACGGGTGGGCGCAAAACAGGCATGTTGTTCTCCCATTGATTTTCAGGTGTGTCCTTCTAAACCTACAAGGTCAAGTCAGTCCTTTCCTCATAAACACAGGCAGTGAATTGGTACACCTTTGTGTAATTTTACATTTTAACTTCAGCGGATTTACTTAAAATAGTTTTGTAGGGTGAGGCATATTCACTCCACCGGATGATGTGATTTTTATTTATGACGTATCTCTTAAGCTATCCCGGAGTGGTTGGACAACTGCTGTGGCAACATTTTCAAATCGTCAGTCTGACTTTATTAATAGCAGGACTCATCGCCTTACCCTTGGCGCTGTTGATTCACCAGTATCGCTGGCTGAACACCCCGATTTTAGGAACTTTGGGAGTTCTCTACACGATCCCCAGTTTGGCTTTGATGATTCTGCTCATTCCCCTTTTAGGGCTGAATGCCCGCTCTGTCATTGTGGCGATCGTAATTTATTCACAAGCCATCCTGGTCAGAAGTTTGGTGGTTGGATTGGAATCGATTGATGCAAGTGTGATAGAGGTGTCCAAGGGCATGGGGATGAATTCCTGGCAGCGCTGGTGGCAGGTTCAATTTCCTCTAATGTTGCCCATTTTCTTAGCCGGACTTCGATTGGCAGCGATCGTGGCGATCGCTATTGCCACCATTGGCGCAAAATTGGGCGCGGGTGGATTGGGAACCTTGCTGTTTGAAGGCATTGCCCAAGCCGGACGCTACGACAAAATTTGGGCAGGAGTGATTGCGATCGCATTCCTGGCTTTTTCAGTGAATAGTGCTCTTTTGTCCTTGGAACGAGTCACCCATCCCACGAAACGAGTTCAACGGGTTTAGAGCAGACGAGAGAGGTGAGACTAATGCCGAGGTTGAGATGATTTCTGCTTTACCAAAGCAAGTTTGCTGTAGTTTCTGCGAACGTTGGTTTCGACTGCGCTCAACCCACATCAGACCTGAGTGCTGAGCGCAGTCAAAGCACGGCATTGGGCAACATCAACAACTGCCAGGTTAATGTACTCTCTGTGCCATCAACAAACACCCCTAAGGTGTAGTGGTGAGGTTGATGAATTCAACGTTGCTGTAGTCTTCTTCAGCGAAGATCCAACTCCCCTTACCCGTGGGCACACCAATTTTAATCCAACCGTCTTTGCGGTCTTCTAAATAGCCAATCACCAAACCTGAGGCGATCGTATAGCGTATAGGTTGCCCTTCGGGTTGGTCAAAGGCTTGTAAGTTTTGTTTGACGCGGATAAATCCAGTGGGTAATGGTAAGGTTGCATTCACTGAGGGAGTCGGAGTCGGGCGCGGTTGGGTTGTTGTATCTGGGGTGGGCGCAGGACGAGGTTCTGTTCGCTCCGTTTCCTCTGGGACAGATCGTTCGGGAGCCGCTGGGGGCCGCACTGTGCGACCAGTGCCAGAGCGGGGAATGCCACCCTGGGCGATCGCTTTCGACAGTGCAGTGCGGGTTTGGGGGCCGACGACTCCATCTTGAGCCAAGCCGTAGTGGGCTTGCAGTCGTTTGACGGCTGCTTCCGTTTTTTCACCAAAGAATTCGGTTATTGGATCATTGGCATCGTAGACACCTGCCCGGATCAAGTCTTGTTGGAGTTGTTTGACGGCTGGCCCGGTGGCACCGAACCGCAAAATTTCGGTGCCGCTACCGGAGGGGGTTCCGCCTAACTGCTGCTGGGAGAGCGATCGGCTCAGGGCTGCACGAGTTTCTGCACCAACGACTCCGTCTTGGAGAATCCCATGAGCCGCTTGCAGGTCTAACACAGAGGCTTCCGTCAACTCACCGAAATATTCTGTGAAGGGCCCACTACTGCTATAAAATCCGGCATCTGCGAGATCCTGTTGTAATTGCTTCACAGCGGCCCCCGTTGAGCCAAAGCGCAGAGCAGTATCAGCCACCGCCACGGCCCCAGGGGAACAATTCACCGTACCTCTTGACATGCCCAAGGCCGCCTGCGTATTGGCTCCAGCAACACCATCTGTTACCAGATAGGCAGAATTCTGCTGAAATTCAACGACAGCTTGCTCAGTCAAACTACCGTAAAATCCAGTAAACGGTCCTAAAAAGTAGCCCTGCTCACTCAAAGCCGTTTGCAGTTGCAAAACTTCACTACCCTGATCGCCCCTCTGTAAGTCAGCCGCAGCCGTAATTTCTGATAGCGTCAAAATTGCTATACCACAACTCAATGAAAGCAACTGGATAGCAGTTTGACCTGAAATTGTCTTCAGGCTCAAATTTTTCATTTCCCATGAGACTTCCTGGGTCGAGACTAAATCAGGATTAGAGGCAGTTTCATAAACCAGGGCATGGGAGAGTGTGGCAAGAATTTCCATAGAGTTGTGCCTATTCAGCGCGACAGTAGATCATGGTTAACAAAAGACATTTATTAAAGGGACTATGCTTAGAAGCAAACAGAGTCCAAAAGAAGTTTTTAGGGATGTCAGTTTATTTTTATCCTTATGCCTAGCGATTTTACTCAATTTTTCATGCCAATGAAACTAATTTGAAAATGAATTCTAAGCCATCTTTAAAGTCTTAAATCAAGTTTTGTAAGTGAACCAGACTGCGCCCGCGCCGCTTACAAAATTGGGGAGCGCTTTAATCCTTCATCGTTAACAAGTAGTTATTTCGTGCAATCTTTTTGGCAGCAGGTATAGAGATATCAGGATAAATTACAGTCAGCTATGGTTGAAGGTTTTTAGCTTATCTATAACTGGTATTAACTTATCAAGAATTCTAGGCATGAAAGAAATGTACTCCCTTGCCTCTCAGGGGAAGTTCATTCGAGTGCATCCCACTTTTGTAATCTGCTAAACCCGATTTTGCGAGTGGCGCGGGCGCAGCCCGCGCCACTCGCAAAATCGGGATGCACTCAGTTCATTCATTGGGATAGAACTCAGAATCTAACACCTCATCCAAATCATACTCGCAACTGATAGGGAAACTCTCTTCATCCAGTCCTGTTTGATTTGCCGCAGCAAGTATAGCAAGTTCGTAGGCATCGGCTAGTTTCTGCTCAATTTCATGCTTCAAACTGGGGCTATCCTCCAACAACAATGAGATGCGTTTGCGCTGTTCTCGAATTGTTCGTGCCCAACTCTTTGATTGGCGCTCTGGTTGATATTGCCACTTCAGCAGATGCGCCAGCAACACAGCAAGGCGATTGAGCAATTGTCGCTTATCACTCCTCGCCATGCCTTCCAATTCCTCAGCGATTTGCTCTCGATCCAGTTCTGCCCAGCGCCCTTGCCGGATCAGTTCTGCGCTCTGAAGCAACCAGGCATAGAAATCTCTTTGGGGAGTGACATTGGTTGTTGAGTGATTCATACCCAGTTCGATAAAGTCCCTTCTTATCTTAAGGATCATGGATTAAATAAAACCTAAAATTTTTTTGTGGGAAGCGCGGCTTCGCCGCGCCTCCCACAAAAAAATTCGATTTTATTTAATTTACGTTCCTTAGGATCGGGATGGATTGAGAACTTGGGGATTGACCAGAATAACTGGATTTATTCATCAGTGACTTTGCCTCTCAGGGATTTGATATGCGATCGCCTACTTTTGCTGGTTAACCTTTTTTCCTGGGAACTGTGTGTGGGTTTGCTGGGTTTACGAGGTTTGGCGATCGTCATCGCGCTTCTAATCAGGTCTTTGAGTCGTTGCAGAGCCTCCTCCTTGTTTTGCTCCTGGCTGCGATGCTCTTGAGACTTGATGACGATGACACCCTTTTTTGTAATTCGTTGATCGTTTAGTTTTAGTAATCGTTCCTTGTAGCGATCAGGCAACGAAGACGTTTGAATATCAAACCGCAGATGAATAGCAGTGGCAACTTTATTGACATTTTGCCCCCCTGCCCCCTGAGAGCGGACTGCACTTAATTCAATTTCGTGTTCTGGGATGCTAACGGTATTAGAAATGTGGAGCATGGTGTGAAGGGTCTATGACATGGGATAGTTTTTTATTACATCCACCAAACGCTCAGGCTCCTCCAAAAAACTTGTTAAATCTGGTCGGATATACCAGTCTGCCTGCTCCAAGGAAAAGTTGGGGGGGGGTGCTGTGAAGTAAATCGCATCAAATTCGTCTTCGACCTGTAACCAGCCAGCCATCTTTGCCTGGTGTAGCCAGATTTCCTCTGCGGGAGTCAAGCAACGAGCGTGATTACCCAATTCCACTAATGGGTTGTAGACACCAATACTCCATGCGAGAGCGGCTGCTTCCGCGTCTTCCTGATGGAATTGCGTGAAAAAGGCAATTTCTGCCTGCATCGCCAGATCCTGTTGCTGCTGTGCAAGCCGTTGCACCTCCTGTAGGGGTGCTTTCTTACTGCCTTGGCGTTTCTGCTGTGCTGCTCCAAACCCTCGTGGCATAAACCATCCTCTGCTGAATAAGCAACAGGTGCTTCTGATCCGATTGCCTTAATGCTAGCAGTTCATGCAGATTGCTGACGAGGTTAATTGCCTGCTGTGTGCAGTTTGCTTAGAGTCTTTTGGAAAACACTCGGTCTCCCTGCCAAATTCCTATCCCAGTCATCTAAATAGGACTTATACGTTGGAGGATGTGTAGGGCGCGAATCCGGTTCATCCAAAGTGCGTGTATCCTAATGAACTCAGTAATAAAACTGGGTGCCAAAAAGTCGATCGCCCCTGAAGAAGAACCTGTATTAAAATCTAAGTTCTGTGGAGAGAGAATTTGGTCTTCCAAACGTGCTGGATCAAGCTGAACATTGAATTCCGCTATGTTTGAGCCTCTGGAGGTAAGATGAGGTGCAGGGTAAGCTGTCTCATGGGCGATCGCAGACATTGGAGTAATTGAAAACATAAAGGTGAAGTATGCATGATTCAACCAATACTTCCATGCAAGTTGGGGCATTGCTTTCAATTTCTTTGATTCACGTAATGAGAAAGCCATGTTCTATTGTCTATCACGATACCTTGAGTTCGCCAAAGATGGTACAAGCGGTACAACTTTACAATCTCACGCCCAGCAGTATAATTAGCAATGTTACCCAGAAGTGATATTTCAGGTGCAAATAGCGCTCTGAGCTATCCTTACAAATACGTATCTAGACTATAGCGATCCGACTTGATTTCTTCTGAGTATACTGAGGGCAAAACCCAAATACCTCTAGATTTCTGCCTCAATGCTTTTTCAAGAAACAAATGGGATGCCTACAGGTAACCTGGAATAACTGAAATCTGGGATGAGGTTGTTTCCAGCCATATTCTTTAACAGTACAAGACGTGAAACTCTTTACATAGTACAAGCGCTGAGCAATATGCTCAGCGCCTGTACTCAAACTAGTGCTCTGTCAAGGGAGTTTTGAGGGGTCAGCGACCCCTCAAAACTCCCTTGAATTTAATTTTGATTTGCGGGATACCCCACAAATCAAAATTGACAGACCACTAGAAGCGATCGCCAATCCCAAAAAACACCTCGCTGTCTCCTTGATCACTGAAGCCTACTTCTAGACGGGCAGGACCGAAAGGGGTAATCAACCGTAGCCCAAACCCCAACCCGAAGCCATCTCCGGGTTTGTCGCGGACTTCAGCGGGTTGACCAATCACGTTATCTCCTGTACCCAAATCGGTAGCGTAATCGGCAAAGAACATGCCACCGACATCAATTCCTGCATCAAATGCTTCAAAGTCAAACAGGGGAAATCGATATTCTGCCGTGGCTTGCAAAAAACTGCGTCCGGTGCCAATGCCACCTCTGCGATAGCCCCGCACCGAACTGCTGCCTCCCAAAGCAAAAGCCTCAGAAGGCGGCGGCGCATCTCCGACCATTGTGCCTGCTTGCAGATTAAAGACGAGGGTTTGCACCCCGTCATCCAAATTCAACCAGTCCACTGGCACAAACTGCGTCACATTCCCACTCAAACGATTGAGGAAGAGATTGGCTTCACCAATTGGGATGTATTGATCCGTGCCCACACGGATACGAGTGCCTTGACTGGGATTAATAGCGCTATCGCTGCTATCGTAACGAGCCACAAAATTTAGGGTGAGCAAATCATCCTCCCCCGTATCGCTAGCGGTCAAGCGATTGCCCAATTCATCTTCTGCTTCCCGCTCCCCAGAAAATACGTCATCTCGAATCGAAACATTTTGGTAGGACAGCCCCAGAGCACCATCCGTTTGCCTGCCTAGTGGTTGTAACCATTCCACACCACCGCCAGTGCGATGTATCCAGGGTTCTTCGCCATTGGATAGGTTGACTTCGCGATCGCCCCCCCGCAGATTACCCGACCTGGCACGGTCAGTGGTAATATTCACACCAAAGCCCTGTCGTGGATCTCTGGTGGCGTTGAGATAACTTAAATCTGCTCCCAAAATGGTTTCGCCGCCAACTACATCCAGCAATAAACTTTCGGTTGGGCTGAATTGTTGCCGGAAATTGACGATCGCCTGAAATCCGCTGCGTCGATCCGAGATTGCGGCCACGGTTCTAAATCGAGTTGCCCCTCGCAGAGCACTAGGCCTGGGCAAGCCTGAACTTGGCGTAAAGAAAAACCCTGTATTGCTATCTTCAGGCTCTCCCACTTCAATTGTCTGTGCCTGGATTATGGTGTCGATCGCAGGATTAGCCAGCGGCAATTCACGGAAAACAGGAGTTTGTTCGGGGGCAACCTGGGATGCGATTGTGTCTGTTGTGGACAAGGATTCACCAAAGGTGATAATGGGCGGTGTTGCCTCAGTTTGGCCCCAGGCTGCGATCGCCAGCAACACATTGGCCAGTGTGCCTCCTGCAACTACCGGAATAGCCAACTGCAACTCTTTGAGGAAATCCCATTTTAGCCCCATCCTGTTCCTCCATTAATATGGCTAACAACACCTTTAACACAGTTAGATTGAGTCGATTGATAGATACCTTTACATAGGTAATAGGCACCTTTGTAAAATGCTCGATTCTTGATATTCCAGCTATAGAATACAGGATATTCTGTTAACAGCGCGATATGAAATCCTCTCATGGCAAATACAGCATCCTGCGAGGCTAAGGTAATGAACAGAGAAGCGGGCATACTGTAGAATAATTCTTGGGTTTGAGTGTTGTAAAGTAATGTAGCCTCGCGTCAATTATCAAAGTCTTGGGTCTAAAACCCCGTCCTTTTAGGACAGCTTGACTCAAACGTGGTACAATCGTTCTGGCGATAACCAAGCCACAAACACTGAACCTTGACAACAAAGAGTAGGGGGTTCCGTCTAGAAGGAAGATGCAAATCTGAAACCTTAGGTGGGTAAAACTCTTTAGGTAAATGGGTTGAACATAGATTTAGTCTACTTGTACCCTACGGGAAGCAAGCTACAAAAGTCGGGATGGGGCATCGCCCGACTCTAAACCGGATGTGGAGGGAAGGTCAGACTAGCTTGCTAGCACATCCCTGCGAAGCGTCTAGAATCACCGTGGCTTTAGCCCGGTGAGTATGTCAACATTAGCTGGTTTCACGCTTGAACTGTGTGAGTCTCAATTTCTTCCTCGTGATAGGAAAGGTCAATGTCTCCTTACTCAAATCACCGATTGATAGATTCTGATTCGACACGCTCTACACCACAATCTAATCAGGCTGCAACTTCATTGGTTCTTGTGTGTGGGCTGGGCAGTTTGGGACAATTTTGTGTGGCGAAACTGAAGGAATTTTCATTAGGGGTACATGCGATCGATGTGGTGTTACCCCAAACCTGGGATATTCCTGACTTGCCCAAACTGTTAGACAGCCTCACAGTAGGAGACTTTCGCCAGTCGGACATTTTGCAAAGAGCCGAGGTGCAAACCTGTCGGGCAGTGTTGCTTGTAGCCAGCGATGAGGGAGTCAACATTGATGCCGCTTTTGCAGTTCGTCTCCTGAATCCGACAGCGCGATTAGTAGTGCGATCGACCAAGCATAATTTAAATGATTTATTAGCCCAGCGCTTGGGCAATTTTGTCGCGCTAGATGCAATTCAGTTACCTGCTCCTGCTTTTACCAGTGCAGCACTCAGCAGCGAAATCCGGGGATTGATTCATCTTGAACAGCATGTGCTACGAGTCATACACTTTGAATTGCTAGTCGGTCACCCTTGGTGCCATCGTCGCTGCCTGCATGAACTGAATAGCCGAACTCGCCGAGTGCTCAATCACGCAGTTCACTCAGCCTCACTCCCCTCAGAGTTTCACCAATGGGAGCCAGATGCTCGCTTGCAAGCTGGAGATAGCATCACCTATATCGAGGTTGCAGATGGAGTTACTGATCTAGCTCAAGTGTCCACATCTCAGATGACTGCATCACCGCAGCGTCCAGTATCAAGGTGGCAAGCTATTTATCAGTATGTGACAAGCCGTAGTTTTTCTCGCATGATGATTGAAGGATGGCAGGCGATCGCCCAACACTCCAGTCAAAGAGCCGTCGTTTTAGTGGGTATGACAGTTCTTACTCTCATCGTTCTAGGGGCATTGCTCTTAAAGACAAACTACCCTCAGCAGAGTTGGGGCCGCGTCATCTATACAACAATGGTCATGCTATTGGGAGCATACGATGCCGTGTTTAGCGCATTAGGTGCAGAAGATACTTATCCGGTGTGGATGCGATTTCTCAATCTGACTTACATGTTAGCGGGCACTGCATCCATTGCCGTTTTATATGCCGTGTTGACGGAAAATCTCTTATCTGCAAAATTTGAACTCGCCAATAAACGCCCTACCATCCCCCATCAAAACCATGTGATTATCGTTGGGCTGGGTCGCGTTGGGCGACAAATCGCTACGCTTTTACAACAACTCAGACAATCCCTGGTCTGTGTTAATTCAATCGATCCTGAACCCCAAATCCCTGAAAACATTCCTCTGGTCGTTGGAGAGTTAACCGATGCTTTAACCAGGGTAAATTTAGCAACTGCCAGGAGTGTCATTCTGGCTACGGATGATGAAATGCTTAATCTAGAATTGGGTTTAATGGCTCATGAAGTCAATCCTCATGCTAACCTGATCATTCGCACATTTGATCCACGTTTTAGTGACAACTTAGCGCGTTTCTTGCCACAAGCCCAGGTATTATGCGTTTATGAACTCGCAGCCGCTGCTTTCGCGGCTGCCACATTAGGTGAAAACGTCCTTAATCTATTACGCCTTAATCATCAAACTGTTTTGGTTGCAGAATATTTTATTCAGGAAAACGATCCATTATTGGGATTGCTCATAGCTGAAGCAGCTTACGGATATGGTATTGTGCCAATCCAATACCAGGCTGCCAACCAGTCCAAGATAGATTTAATGCCCTCAGAGGAAATCCGCTTAGGAGTGGGCGATCGCCTTGTAGCATTGGTTACAGCCTCTAGTTTGCAACGCTTAGAACTGCAACACCCGTTGCCTAAAACCTGGCAAGTGCAAATCGACAAAACCATGAGCCAGCAAAGCCAGTTTGAAGCGGCTCGAACACTCTCCAGAGTGACAGGGTGCAACATGAACACCGCGATCGCCGTCATGGCCCAATTACCCGGAGCCTTTCCTGAGTTGTTGTATCATCATCAAGCGTTGCGTCTGGTGCGAGAACTCAGTAAAGCTCAAACGGTGGCTTATCTGATTGCGGGCAGCACTGCGGCTGATGAACTGGCGGCTGATGCTGGTTCAGCAGAAACAGCGCTGGGACGAAACAGACGGACAGAAACGTAACTCCCACTAAGCCGCCGCCAATGACAATCGCCAGAGGATTCCAAAATCCCGTGGGGTCAAACATCAAAGGCACAAAGCCAACGGACATTGATGAGCGCAAATTTCAGGGCTTGAAAGGGTGTTGCGCTCCCAAACCCTGAAAAACAGCAAGAAACTGTATGTCGTTTGGATGCTTTACCCCTGGGCTTCAACAACTTCGACATCGATCGCACTTTCAGGCTCTTTGGACTCTGGCAACAACCAACTGAGGAGAATTGCTGTCAGTCCACCCATTGTAATACTAGAACCAAAAACGTTTTTGATGAAATTTGATTGGTTGGCTAGAATCTCAGGTGCATAAGCGACCCCTAAACCGAGTGCCAAAGACACAGCCACGATAATTGTTGCTCGTCGATCGAGTTTAGTAGATGTGACAATGTTCAATCCTGCCACTGCGATCGAACCAAACATCACCAGCGTCGCACCACCCAAAACGGGTTGAGGTAATGCCTGAAACACACCGCCTACAATCGGCACCAGACCCAGAATTGCGAATATGCCTGCAACATAGTAACCAACATAGCGGCTACCTACACCCGTCATTTGAATCACGCCATTATTCTGGCTAAAAGTCGTGTTGGGAAACGTATTGAGCACGGCTGCGATCGCAGAGTTGACCCCATCTCCCAACACTCCTCCCTTGATTCGACGAATATACACTGCACCCTTTACGGGTTCTCCAGAGACCGCAGAAGTCGCAGTGAGATCACCAACGGTTTCAATCGCTGTGAGAATATACAGTAAGATAAACGGCAGGAAGGCACCCAATTCAAAGCTCATGCCATAGCGAAAGGGAATCGGTAAGCGAATGATGGGCAATTGGCTCAGGGCGCTAAAGTTGACAATGCCAAGAAACAACGAAATGATGTAACCAACAATTAAGCCAATGGCGATCGCTCCCATTCTGAGAAACCGATTCTTGGAGAGGGTAAGCAAAACCACAATGGCTAGAACTAATCCACCCAGAGCCAGATTTTGAGGACTGCCAAACGTGCCATTTTGTTGAGCGACTGTTCCGCCACCCAAGCTGATAATTCCGGTTTTGATTAAGCCCAAACCAATAATCATCACTACTGTACCAGAGACGACAGGAGTGATGATTTTATCCATCAAGTGGAGAAAGCGACTGAGGATGATTTCTACAGATGAACCCAAGAAACAGACACCGAAGATTAACGCTAAAGCTTCTTGCGGCGATCGCCCTGCTGCCAGTGCGGTTGTCCCTACGCCTAAAATTGGCCCCAGAAAAGCAAAACTCGTTCCCTGGAGGCTCAATAAGCCTGAACCGACTGGACCAATTTTGCGACACTGAATAAAGGTGCAAAGCCCAGATGCAAACAGTGACATGCTAATGATGTAACTTGTGTTAACTGCATCTAAACCTAGAGTATTACAGATAATGATTGGAGGGGTAATGATACCTACAAAAGCTGCTAGCACATGCTGAAACGCTACAAATATCACTTCTGCGACAGGAGGTTGATCATTTAAGCCATAGATTAATTCCGAACGCATGGCTGGTTCGCTCTTTTCTGGTGCCTCTGGTTCTACTGGTACTCCTTGCTCTGCCTGGGTCATACGCACTCCAAAATGGTACAAAGTGTATCTAAAAACATTCGCAATCAAAGCCTGTTTTTGTTGTCTGATAGGTTATAAAGGCTCAAGAACCTCGCTCGATCGCAAAAAAAGACAGATCATCTCAACCAATTTCAATTAGCTGGTATACTGTATGCAACTACTTTATAGCTCAATATAGAAATAAAAGCGAGATAAAAATGTGCCTTGTTTTACCATTAGATTTTTCCCTCGTTACCAAGCTCCCGCTTGGTCATGCTGCTGGGGAAGCTCCGGCTTCCCTAGTGCTGGGGAAGCTGGAGCTTCCTGACTGTGGTTCCCAAGCGGGAGCTTGGGAACCAGAGGAAACGGTCCAGAGGATATAGAGGTCGGCTGTTGAGTGGCTCGCATCAGGTGCGAACTGGAGAGCCGCGATCGTCACAGGTCGCGGGTTGACCGATTTCTGCAACTCTCCCCAACTGCCATCGCCGTTTAAGAACTGTGGCGCGTTGACCTCTAGTCCAGATGGGAGTCTAACTCATTAATTTCCAGAGCCGTTGCAGTGTTTTCTGAGAAGACGGACGATGTTGCAGCATATCTAGTTGCCAGCAGCGCTCCAGATATTCGGTCTGCAATTCCACATCAACGAGTTCTGCAACCAGCAATTGGATGAGCGATCGCCAGGCCACATCCAATCCAAACAGAAACAGTGGGACATGATCGTATGGATGAGTGATGGCATCTGGAACGAGTTCAAGCTGTTTATAAATTTGCCACTGGCGATCGCTGGTCAATTCCTGTTGCACTGAATGCTGGCTGATAAATACCATCGTGAACCTCCTCAATTTTGCTCATTGCAGGAGGCACATCCAAACCTGTCACCATGCCATCAGGTAGTGTTGCCAAGGGGCATGTCCGAATCTTTTTCTGTGCCTTAAATTACTTTTATCACTTTAATTGTACAGCTTTTTGATCTAATTTGTGTCTCAGCTTGGTGGCAGAAATCTTCAGACAGATGTTTTAGAGAAAAGCTTGGTATTGCTCCATCAACTTGTGCATTTGGGGATGATTGAGTTGAGCCAGCCGCACCCGATCGCTTTGCAAGAGCTTAATTAGTTCTGTTTCGTTGTGTTCAAAGTAATCGACTAGGTCGGGCGATTTCCAGATGCGATCGTTACCCAAATGAAACGTCAGATGCAAATCGTTGCGTTCCACAAACTGTTGAGCGTGGCACATCAGATTCACTAATATCACCTTGCCAATCTTAGCAGCACCAATACAAGCTATCCCTAGCTTATATTTGGGATAAATCGATCGCCGAAACACAAAGCAATCATGTCCACCGTGAGGTTTGCCTACCTCAGCATACATCAGTGGCAAATCTACAATCTGAGAGTATGTTTTAGAAATGGTTTGTCGATTAATGACTAATGCATCAAATCCCTGATGGATCAGCCGAGCCACTGCCAGATAAAAGTGGGGCATCAATGCGATATCAACGTTGGTATAAATCAGATAATCTGCTTGAGTTGCGGCTGTATAGAGGCAATCGAGAATATCTTGAATCAAGGGCAATTTGCGAGGCTTTTGGAAGGTGCGAATGTCCAGCACCGATCGCTCTAAATCGGGTGTTCTTTGTAGATGGTCAGGAACAAATGTTTGATCCTCCGGGTACTGGGCGGCATACAATGCCACGTCCACATTGGGTTGGGCAAAGAGTTGCGCCAGTTTCATGGTTTCAAAGGTGATGGGTTGTGCCACCCATAAATCTGACTGGGAATCGACAATGACCGGGTTCACAATATGAGCCAATTTCAGCATAATGTCCTTTAGAGCGATAGCAACCTTCATGACCTTAACCCGCAGTGATCTAGAATCCAGAATGCTCCAACAAATGATTTTGCAAGCAGGTCTGGATTTACAGGTTTGGAGTGACGCTGAATTGCAAGCGTCGTTAGAGACAACCCTACAAACGCATCCTTCCATAGAAGACCTCTGGTTGTTTGCTTATGGTTCACTGATTTGGAATCCCGTTTTTCATTATTGCGATCGCCGTTTGGGCAAACTCTATGGCTGGCATCGTCAATTCTGTCTGTGGACTCCTTTGGGGCGGGGCACACCAGAGAATCCTGGGCTGGTGTTGGGCTTGGAGCGGGGCGGGTGTTGTCGAGGGGTGCTCTACCGCATTGCTGCTGCCCATATCCGCTTGGAATTGCTTTTAGTCTGGCGACGGGAAATGGTGGTCGGTTCCTACATTCCCCGGTGGGTGAAAGTCATGGATGGGACAACTCGCATCAATGCCCTCACTTTTACGATTAATCCCTTGCATCCCAATTATGCAGGTAAGTTGGCCATGGCGATCGCTGCCCAACACATCGCCACCGCTGGTGGCAAACTGGGTTCCTGTGCCGACTACCTGATGCAAACTGTTGCAGGATTATCCTCTGTCGGTCTTCAAGATCAGTACTTGCTGGCACTACAAGCGCAAGTGTTGGCACTGCAAAAACCTACTTGATAGGACGTGAGTTCGATGATCGCCATTGGGGGCTGTGGCGCGTTGCGCTACAGCCCCCAAAACGAAAAACCGCTCGTCGAACTCCTGAGAAAACGCAGTTTTCTTTCCTGCTTCCTGAGGAGGTGGGGGTGCGCCACCCTACCACCTCCTGATTGGAGACTCACGTTAATAGGGTCTTCACCTTCAAATGTTTACCCTAAAATAGAGTTACTCTAACTCGACCCCTTAAGCTCATGTCCCAAACTGCGATTGTTGAATCGGCCCTAATTGAAGCCGAGGGAATAGAGTGTCCTCCCACTGATCTCTGGAGTGATGAACCCCCTTTGGAAAGCGATTTTCACCGTGACCAAATTGACCTGTTGATCCGGATATTGCGCGATTGGTGGCGCGATCGCCATGATGTTTACATTTCAGGTAATCTAACCGTTTACTACAATCAAGACCAGCTAAAAACTCGTGATTTTCGCGGTCCTGACTTCTTTGTGGTTTTGGGCACCGAGAAAAAAGATCGAAGGAGTTGGGTTGTCTGGGGTGAAAATGGACTGTATCCCAACATGATTCTAGAAATTTTGTCGGACTCTACCAAGCGAATCGATAAAGGTCTGAAGAAAAAACTGTACCAAAACACCTTCCGAACTCCTGACTATTTCTGGTTTGATCCCAGCACTTTGGAGTTTCAAGGCTTTCATCTGATTGACGGTCGCTATGAAGCGATTTCTCCAACTGAGCAAGGTTGGCTCTGGAGTCAACAGCTTGAGTTGTATCTGGGAGTCTTTGAGAATAAGCTTCGCTTTTTTACTGCTGATGGTGTGCTAATTCCGTCCCCTGAGGAGCAAGCAGAACAGGAACGCCAAAGAGCAGAACAGGAACGCCAAAGAGCAGAACAGGAACGCCAAAGAGCAGAACAGGAACGCCAAAGAGCAGAACAAGCAGAGCGAGAAATCGATCGCCTGAGATCTCAACTCAGAGCACAAGGAATTGAACCTGAATAACGTCAACCTAAGAGTCTATCGCTATTAACCTGACAGTCGTTTTGCTTACAAAATACCATGCTTCGACTGCGCTCAACACCCGGATTGATGGCGTGCTTCGACTGCGCTCAACACCCGGATTGAGGCTGTGCTGTGAGTGCGCTCAGCACTCAGATTAAGAGTGGGTTGAGCGCAGTCGAAACCCACTGCAATAAGTTAAGCCCGTTTGAGATGAACCTGAAGTTCCTTGAGATAAACCCGATCGCACCGCTTTGTCTCAGTTCCACTGCTGGGTTGATAACCGGAGGACTCATATAAACCGATCGCTTCGACCAATTTGGAGGAGGTTTCTATCCAGATTTGTTGAAATCCTCGACTGGCGATCGCCGCTTCTAACTGGTACAACAAAAATCGTCCCAAGCCCTGTCCTCTGATCGCGGGTAAGAGGTACATTTTGCGAAGTTCAACGGCTGCAACTCCTCGCTGCGCGGGGTAGTATCCGGCTGTCCCCACTAAGTTGCTGTGCTGCTCTACCACCCAAAACTCGCCTCCTGTCTGCCAGTAGGACTGCTCAACCTCGCACAGGTCGCGATCGCAGCCCTGCGGCTCTGGTTGCAGTCCATATTCCGTTAAAACAGAACTGACCAGATGAAAAGCAGCATCGCGATCGCCAGGTTGCCAATCTCGAATCAAAAAGTTTCGATAATAAATTCGCATAGGGTTGAGTCTGAGTTGATGTGGCTGAGAAGCCTTCACATTTTGACATGAAGCTTGGATTTCGCAAATAACTTGTCTACTGCCTCAATTGACCGGTTCAAACGCATATCCGTAGCTCAAGCGATCGCTCGGTTTCACAACCACTAACTGCATCGCTTGATTGCGATCGCCCGATGGCAGAAAGCGAATCGTGCCTGTTGCTCCAGTGACAGTAAACGACGGAGAGCGTAAAGTTTCCTGCACCCCAGCGCGAGTGGGATTATTTTTGAGGGCAGTGATTAGAGCCTGAGATGCATCGTAGGTCATAGCAGTGCGCCAATTGACATCGGCTCCCCAGAGTTGCTGAGCCGTGCGGACAAACGGCGATTGAGGGTCAGAAGCCAAAATCCACGGCACCGCCACCACCATATCTACTGCGGATTCACCGCCGATCTGTAACAACTTAGGATTGTAGAAACTGTCTCCTCCTAACAGGGGCAATTGGCGACGGTTGACTGCGATCGCCTGCAATGCCGGATCGAGCATCGCCGTGTTGACTGCAAAGAATAATACTTCCGCTCCTTGTTGGGTGGCACTGGCAACAGCGGCAGCAGGATCAAACTGCGGATCGGCGACATCAAACTCAGCAACCACCTGGCCGCCATCGCCATACAGTGCTGTAGTGAATTCATCCTTTAATGACTTGCTGTAATCGCTACCCCCATTAAAGAAAATGGCAGCATCCTGCTTGCTCAAGCGCTCTCTCATATAGCGAGCCAGAGCATCTGCCGTGAAGCGATCGCTGGGGACAGTACGAAACACCGAATTGCCAATTCCCGATAGCTTGATCGAGGTACTGGTTGGCGAGATCATCACCAGTCCAGCCTGGGTATAAATCGGAGCGGCTGCAAGACTGGCATCACTGCCAAAATGCCCAATTACTCCCAACACGCTGGCATCTTTGACCAGCGCGTTGGCTACTTGTTGGCTAATCGCAGGGTCGTTATCATCGCTCACCATCATGACCTTTAACGGAGTACCATTGATCCCTCCAAAACGATTGATCTCATCTTGAGCCTGGGCGACTCCCCGTAAAATTTCCAGAGCGGGATTGGTAGAAGTGGTGATCGGTGTGGCAACAGCGATCGTGTAAGCGGGTTGATTGCCAATCCGGGCATTGTTCAGGTAAATCAATGCTTCTGGATCGTTGCGGTTGGCTGCTAATGCTGCTTCCAGACGGGGTACAGCCTGGTCAAATTGTCCTGCGGCGATCGCTTGCACTCCCGCCTGCTTGTCTGGGGAAGCTCCCTCTGTCACAAACAGTGTACCCCCTGTACTTAGGCGGTCCTTAACTGGAATTCGAGCGGACTGTCCTGCTGAATTAGAATTTCCAGGATTGATTACAGCGGGAACTTCTCCTGTAGTGGCAGGGTTGGGGTTAATCCGACTGAAAAACCACCAGATACCTATCCCAAGTAAGGCAGCGGTGATTAGCAACGCTGTGATTAAAGCAGGTGTATCACTTTTTTGAGACATAGAGTTTGGGGCTGAGATGCAATATCCTTAGATTAATCAATCCAACGGCAATTTGCTATGCAACAGAGTTGTGACTAAATAATGTTGCACTTTGTTACACCTTTACCGTTGCCCCAACCAATATGGACTGAAAGTCCGTACACCCCATCGCCTAGTCTTGCAAAAACCCCATCGTCATCACCGCTGCCACTTTGGTGCCAAACGGGATAGCATTCAGATCCACTTGAAAGTTAGGGTTATGGTTGGAGAAGGGAATCATTTTGCCTTCTGCGCGAGCTTGGGCAAATAGGGTAGGTTCTGCTATACCCACAAAGATATAGCCGAATTGAATCGTGTCATAGTCGCCCTTGAGCAAATGAGCATCCTCGGAACCTGTTGTTCCTGGAAAATCAGTAATCAGCTTATTGGCTCCGACCAGATTTGCCAACTGGGAATTGATGCGATCGATCACTGCTGCGTCATTGCTCAAGGGAGTCGTGCCACTTCTTTCTGTCAGGATCGGCAGTTTATCTTCTGGCACACCATAAGCCCGTGCGAGGGATTCATTGACCGAGCGAATCCCTCGGATCATGGTTTCCCGCACAGCAGGATTGAACCATCGCAAATTCACCTTAAGCTGCGCTTCTTCTGGAATGACATTCGCGGTATCGCCAGCATGAATAGCACCGACGGTAATCACGGCTGCTTCTTTGGGGTCAATTGCCCGGGCCACGACGGCTTGATACTGGGTGATGGCGTGAGCGCTCATCAGAATCGGATCTTTCGCCAAATGGGGAGAAGAACCATGCCCTCCCACACCTTTAATCGTTACATCAAGATGATCACTGCCAGCCATTTGCGTTCCGGCTACGCTAGCAACCAACCCCGTTGGGCCAGGAGCCGTATGCATCGCCAGCAGGTAATCGGGAACGGGCACACCATGCTGAGTGTAAAGTCCATCCGCGACCATTGCCTTCGCCCCCCTCACCCCTTCTTCGGCTGGTTGTGCCACTATAATCACGGTGCCATTCCAATCCGATCGCAATTCCGCCATCACCTTGGCCAATCCCAACAGCCAAACTGTGTGAGCATCGTGACCACAGGCGTGCATCACGGCTACTTCATCACCATTTTCCAATGTCACTCGCTTGCTACTGGCATAGGACAATCCAGTGGTTTCTTGTACAGGAAGTGCATCCATATCGGCCCGGTACATGACTGTCGGACCATCGCCATTGCGTAGAATCCCGACTACGCCAGTCTGACCAATGCCAGTTTTGACTTCATAACCCAATCCTCTTAGATCCTCAGCGACAATCGCAGCAGTGCGGGTTTCCATAAACGCCAACTCAGGATTCTGGTGCATGTCCTTAAACAATTCAATCAACCGATCGCCATCTTGATCAATCATAGAGAGTAGGCGATCGAAATAAGCAGGTTTTGCGGCTGGAGTGCCAGTAAAAGTTTGCTGTGCTTGAGCTTTGGGTATAAGTGTCATAGGAATTACGGTGAATAGGAACAAAATACTGATGACTGCACTGAACACATATATGATGTGCCATGTCAGTCTTGGTTGATAAGTAGAGTTTCTACGAGTCAAACTAGTTTTATGAATCAAACGACGATATATTATCGTCCACGCAGATTTAAGGTTAAATCTCAACATCTCCCACACCCCATTCATTCAACTTGTAGCATATACGACTGGTACTCTTACTTTGGTTATTATTTGGCTGGCTTTGTGGTGGTGTTGAATGGCGATATGAATTAGGGTGGTCATGCTGTAGCTTGCTCCCCTTAGGGCGTGTAGCCCAGCGAAAAGAAGATCTCTGCTGAAATTCTGAGTCCAGAGGACTCGCTTCGCAAACACTCCACTACATTGCGCTCAGAATGACAATTCATTCTTTGATTCAGCAACGCCTATTTTGTGGTAGCGATCGCTTGTTGTAGAAGGAATAACTACACCAACCCCATTGACTTGATGTCACATGACTTGATGTCACAAGGACAATGCCAAGTTCGCCAGACCACTCATCAACAGAACGTTCTAATCTATCCTCACACTTCACTGGAAATAAAGGCTTCGCCTGTCGAGTCATCTGAATTTCCTGGAGGCGAAGTCGTAATTATATTTCAAGTAATTTTCAATTCCTTCTCTTCGAGGTGTTGCCAAAGTATTAATGTATTTGGAATCCATCGCCTAATTCTCCTAAAAATGTAAAAGTATTTTATATGAGTTGTCTAGAATAGATAAGGTGACAATGTTATTTCTTTATAATTAAATTGCTATGATACTGAGAAAAACGCAAATTTACACAACACAAGATAAACTGTTTTATCAATGTATTAAAATTTATATCACTTAGAGACAGACCTAAAAAAGTACGATATTGTTTTGCTCGATATTGTTCTCTTCACAGTTATGTAACCACACAAGCAACTACTACATAAGTAACTACAGCAGCTTTGTTTGAAGTGTAAACAGGTGAAGAACTTAAGTCTTTTATTAAACTGAAGTGCGTTTTGCGAAAAATTTGAACTGCTGTGAATAAAACTGCTGTGAACAATCGATATCTTCAATTAGTAAATTCAGCACTTTGGATGGCAACTATGACAACAAAGTAAAAACAGAAAATTATGTTAATATCAACATGCTTTGAGAATTAGTAAATCGCGCCATCCTTAACGGTTTTATAAACTAAGCTTTACGTGAATTGGCTCTTGAAATACCCGTGGTGCAGGTATCTTGCCTACAATCGAACAACAGAAGCAGGCTAGAAGCCTGCACTACGAAAGCGTCTCAGATAACTCATATCAAGCATAAACTAATTATTCATATCAGAATGAGCTATGGCTAAGTGATCTATTCCGATTCTAGTGAGCGGTTTAATTCTTCATTCGATAATCACCGTTTGAGGGCTGTGGCATGTCACGCCACAGCCCTCAAACGACAATTATTCGTTGGAGCAGGCGCAGCCCACCCCAACGAAAAACCGTTCGTCGAATTCACGTTCAATACAGTTATAAATCAGCAAACGGGGCACAGAAGAGCAAAAAAGTGGGCACAGCCCACTTTTGAAAAACCGCTATGAATCAGCATTAAACCGCAGTATTAAACCGCAGCAAAATAGTCTTTGGATTTCACAGGGTCAGGGGTCATGGTCTTGTCACCGGGTTTCCAACCAGCGGGGCAGACCTCATCAGGATGGCTCTGGACGTACTGAATGGCTTGCAGCGTCCGCAGTGTTTCCTCTACATTGCGCCCGAAAGCCAGGTTGTTGATAGTAGCGTGCTGAATAACTCCATCCCTATCGATAATGAATAAGCCCCGCAGTGCAATCCCGGCTTCTGGATCAAGGACATTAAACGCTGCGCTGATCTCTTTCTTGATGTCAGCTACCAAAGGATAGTTCAGATCACCCACACCGCCACTCTTACGATCGGTTTGAATCCAGGCTAAGTGGGAGAAGACGCTATCAACAGAAACCCCCAGGATCTCAGTGCCAAGAGCTTTGAACTCTTCGTAGCGATCGCTAAACGCAGTGATCTCAGTTGGGCAGACAAAGGTAAAGTCCAGAGGGTAGAAGAAGAGAACAACGTACTTCCCGCGATAATCGGATAACTTGATTGTTTTGAACTCCTGATCAATAACCGCATCTGCGGTGAAATCAGGCGCAGGTTGACCAACCCGGATACATCCCTCGTTGGGCTGAACCATAGATTTAATTCTCCTTATAACTTGCGTCTACAGTTAACAGTGCAGAATGAGATGGTGCAGAGTAACATTGCAAAGAGACAACAACCGAAGTCGGAAGTTATCTGGCGGGCAACGTTGTATGTGAACACTACGAATATATCATAGTCATAACGATTTTGAGTAGAGCCAGGGTGCTGCTCTAATTCCAGAGTGCATCCCAATTTTCGAGTAGCGCGGGCGCAGCCCGCGCTACTCGAAAATTGGGTTTAGAAGACTACAAAAGTGGGATGCCCTCTAACCACTTACATCCAGCTTTATTTCCGGAGTTGCTGGATTTTAAGGATGATTAGATGACCTGCACCAGTATTTGCTGAACACCAAAGCTGAGAACACTGAGTTCAGGCGATAGACCTCATTAGAACCCGTGAAGCAGTATCAAGTTAGCTGCCTGAGCAAAATTGAGAGAGCAGAGCCGGATTGCAATACACTGAAAAATTGAGGTATATATAGTAAGAATAATTTGCAATAAATCAACTCGATTTTTATGGCGATCGTCCTCTCGCAAGATGACTATTGGGAACTTATTCAGGAGAACACAATAGAGGGACACATAGAGTCTGCTGCGAGTTTATTGGATGTCACTTGGGAGTATCCTTCGCAGTTGGGACAAGGCTCTGTGCAAGAGCTTAGCTTGCGGGATGGGTTGGTATTGGCGATCGCCAATTATCAGCAGCACGACGATATCATTGTTCATGCTTGCGATCGTGAACATTGGCTGGAATACACATTCAACATTTCAACTTCTAGTCAAAACTTGTTGAATCTAACTTCGTATCATCTTTATGGAAGTGGTATCGCACCCAAACAGCATGACAAACAGACTGCCAAACAGCGCAGCCAGTGGGTAAGCGTCCATATTGAACCAAAAGTATTTCAATCCTTTACCGGAAACTCGTCAGGACAAGTTCCTCCTGCACTACAGCACCTAGTTGGTAACTTAAATCAGGAGTATTACGTTCGTTCAGGGCAAGCAACGCCAGCCATGCAAATCGCCTTACAGCAAATATTGCAGTGTCCCTATCAGGGATTGACCAGGCGTATGTTTCTAGAAAGCAAGGTGCTGGAGCTAATGTCATTACTTCTAGAACATGAAATTGAAGCTCAAATCGGAAAACAGCCTGTATTTCGATTAAAGCCAGATGATGTTGAGCGGCTTCACTATGCGAAAGAAATTTTGCACCAAAGTTTAGACAATCCGCCCTCTCTTATGCAGCTTGCTCGGCAGGTTGGGCTAAATGAATGCACTTTAAAGCAGGGCTTTCGTCAAATGTTTAACACAACCGTGTTTGGCTATCTGCGCCAGTGCCGCATGGAACACGCCAAATTGCTGCTGATGCAGGGATGCATGAATGTCAATGAAGCAGCACAAGCTGTCGGCTATACGAGCCAGAGTCGATTTGCGGCCATGTTTCGCAAGACGTTTGGTGTGAATCCCAAGACATTTGCCACGCAGCGATCGCAATAGTTTTGCTTGGTTCTACGACAAAATTCCATCCAGTTGTAGCACAAATCCAAGCAATACTGTCTCGCCAGATAGCTCCGTTGGCGAGTTCAACACTTCAACAGATTGACCCGCTCGATAAATTTCAACCTGTTGGTCATAGGGATCAAGCAGCCAACCTAACTGCATTCCATTCTCCAAATATTCCTGCATTCTGGCTCGTACCGTGTTGAGGTCATCGCTGGCAGAACGCAACTCAACCGCAAAATCCGGGCAGAGCGGCAAAAATCGATTAGGGTCGGGGCGAAGTGCTTCTAAACGCTCTTGCTTGACCCAGGCTGCGTCGGGCGATCGTGTTGCACCATTAGGCAGGATAAATCCAGTAGAAGAGTCAAACACCAAGCCTCTTCCATCCTGGTCTGCCCAGTTACATAAACGCTGGTTCAATTTAGAATTACGATTTCCAGTCTCCCATCCGGTTGGCGGCATGATGATCAGTTTTCCTGCGGCGGTACGCTCTAGTCGCAAATCTCGGTTGACCTGACAGAGCCGATAAAACTGCTCATCGCTTAGGTGAATATCTGCCGTCTTCATCTCCAGAATGAGGGAAAACATTAGCCTGACCTACCATTTAATGTGACTCAATTTTAACGTGCAACCCATCCTCCAGCATCGGTGGTAATTCCGTTTTGGGCGCAAAGTATTCCGTTTTGGGCGCAGTCTATTTCTCTGCAAGCACTCAATTTACTGTATTCTTCTTGAGAGAAATTCTCATGTTTCTACGGCTTGCCTTTCTTCTAATGTATGGTGTGTGGAGTGATGGTGAATCAATTACGGTACTTGACCCTGGTGGTAAGTGGCTTATCGGTGCTGATCGCTACAACTGCTAAAGCAGAAGTAGAAACGCTCTCTAATATCCCTCCTGGTGATCTCAATGCTTCAGCGGAGGAACACCCTCAACAGCCTGCAACTAATACTCCTGCAACCACAGTAGATGAGTGGATGGCTCAAATCGCTCAGGTGCCAGTGCAGGTGACGGGAGTACAGGTGACACCCACCGAAACGGGTTTGGAAATCACGCTGGAAACCTCTGTCCCTCTAGAAGCCCCTGCTACTTCAGTCGTGGGAAATGCCTTAATCGCTGATATTTCTAATGCGGTGCTGGCATTGCCAGATGGAGATGAGTTTCAGTCAGCTAATCCAACTGAGGGCATTGCGCTGGTGAGTGTAACCCGTTTGCCTGATAACCGTGTGCGAGTGGCAATTACAGGCGTGAATGCACCCCCGATCGCCACCGTGAGGGCAGAAGCACAGGGATTACGGCTGAGTGTTGCGCCAGGGACGGAGGCGGCAGAGGGGGCGGAAGAAGCAATTCAAGTGGTGGTGACAGGTGAACAGGAAGGAAGCTACCGAGTGCCAACCACGTCTACTGCCACCCGCACAGGGGCTTCTCCACTGGATGTGCCTCAATCGATTCAGGTGATTCCCCAGGAGGTGCTGGAAGACCAGGGAATTACTCAAATTGGCGAGGCATTGCGGAATGTTAGCGGTATCTCACCTCCGAACCGAACCACAGATTCCTTTGGAGATAGTTTTACGATTCGGGGATTTGAGAGAGGTCGTGACTTTTTTGTGAATGGGTTGAGAAGTCCGTTTGGTGGATTTAACATTAACCTGGAAACCGCCAACGTTGAACAAATTGAAGTATTGCGCGGGCCAGCGTCAGTCCTCTACGGGCAGGCTGAACCGGGTGGAATTGTCAATCTCACGACTGAGCAACCTTTAGATGAACCGACCTATGAATTAGGAGCGCAGATCGGTAGCTTTGAATTTTATCGACCCATTCTAGATTTTTCGGGGCCGCTTAATCCTGATGGTACGGTTCGCTATCGCCTCAATCTTGCCTATCAAAGCTCTGAGAGTTTCGTAGACTTGATAGACATAGAGCGTTACTTTGTTGCGCCTGTTCTCGATTTTCAGTTGGGTGAAAATACAACTTTGGCGCTGGAGGGATTCTTTTTAGACAATTCTGGCATTGCAGACATAGGACTGCCTGCGATCGGCACGGTGTTAGACAACCCATTGGGAGATATTCCAAGAAAGCGATTTTTGGGAGATCCAGAAGCGGGTGGGCTAGAGGAGCGGCAGTTTATTAACGTTGGCTATCGCTTAAATCATCAGCTTAGCGATCGCTGGGAACTGCGAAATGCCTTTCGGTATGACTCTCTCACGGTTGATCAACAGTATGTTTCTTTAAACGAATTAGCATCAGATAATCGCACGATTAACCGGAGTGCGTTTGAAGCTGAAAGTTTGCGTGAGAGCTACATTCTGCAAACAGATGTAGTAGGAACAGTAAACACAGGCCACCTGGAACATGAACTGCTGTTTGGGGTAGAAGCGAGTCGTGTTACCGATAGCGGAGACTTTTCGGGTGCGACTCTCAATCCAATTGATGTATTCGATCCAGTATATGGTGTATCACCAGGTGAGTTTGCTCTGCTTTCAGAGAGTGTACTTCGCCAAAGTTTTGTGGGAATCTATGCCCAGAATTTGATTCGGGTTGGGGATGACTTTAATGTGCTGCTAGGTGGACGGTTTGATTGGGTCGATCAAACGTCTCGCGATGCGCTCACCAGTCAGCCATTAAATCAGGGCGATACAGCATTCAGTCCTCGAATTGGTGTGGTTTATCAACCAAGCGAGCAGGTAGCTGTGTATGGAAACTTTAGCCGTTCGTTTGCGCCGTCTGGTGTGGGTTCACGAAATCCCGATGGTGCGCCCTTTGACCCAACTACGGGTGAACAGTTTGAAGTGGGTGTAAAAACAGAACTGTTTGACGGTGGACTGATTGCAACCTTAGCAGCCTATCATACTGACAAGGCAAAACATAATTACCCCTGACCCCGATCGCCCTGGTTTTAGCCTTCAGGTAGGCGAACAGCGCAGTCGCGGCATTGAGTTTGATGTAATCGGTTCACCCTTACCGGGACTCGATTTAATCGCTACCTACGCTTATATCGATGCCGAAATCACTGAAGACAACAGCGGTATCGAAGGCAACCATCCGGTTAATGTGCCTGAGCATAGCGCCAGTTTGTGGCTTGTCTATGAGCTTCAAGAGGGCGACCTGGCAGGGTTGGGTTTTGGAGCCGGACTGTTTTTTGTGGGCGATCGCCAGGGAGATTTAGATAACTCATTTACCTTACCCAGCTTTGTCCGTACCGATGTGGCTCTCTATTATCGGCGTGATAATTGGCGAGTGGGGTTAAATATCAACAATTTGTTTGATGTGGATTATTTTACGAGTTCTTTTGACAGGCTTTCCGTCTATTACGGTGAACCGTTGACCGTTCAAGGAACCGTTTCAGTCACTTTTTAATGGGGCAACATGAATGCGTAGAATCATTCAAACAGGGTTACTGAGTTTTCTGGCGATCGTAATCGTCGCCTGTAATGGAGTGGTTTCTAGTCCTCAAGCTCCATCAAAGACCCATTCTATTGCCTCATCTTCGGCAACCCGAACTGTAACTCATGCCTTGGGAACTGTAGAAGTCCCTACAAACCCACAGCGCATTGTGGCGATTTCTCCTTGCATTCTAGAAGCAACTTTATCACTCGATGTTCAGCCTGTCGGTGGCTCCCACTGGAACTGGCAGCAACCTGACCTGCAAGGGGTAATTGATAGCATCAAGGATGTCGGTTGGATTCCTCATCCAAGTTTGGAGAGTATCTTAGCCTTAAAACCTGATCTGATTCTTGGCGCAACTTATCAAGCAGCAGATTATGAGCAGCTATCGCGTATTGCGCCAACAGTTCTAGTTGATGAAGCAAGCAGTGGAGCCTGGAAAGAAGTCTTTAAGCAAATGGCTGAGGCATTAGGAGAATCTGAAACGGCTAAACAGGTGCTTAACCAATACTACGAACGTTTAGCAACTCTGCAACAACAACTCAACGGTAAAGCAGAAGATTTGCAAATCTCAGTTGCAGCCCTCTATCAGGGACAAATCAACCTGTACTACAACGATCACTTTGCTGGCACAATTTTAAAGGATGCGGGGTTGTCTCGCCCTCCCTCTCAAAACCGTAACTCACAAGATGTTTTGACAGATAGTAATATACTCTCAAGAGAACGCCTTCAGGATTTGGATGCAGATGTTTTATTCCTGGTCAACAACAGCAATCATGCCACCAACCAGGAGAAACTTCAGCAACTCAACAATGATCCACTATGGAAAAGATTAAATGTCGTACAGCAAGAAAAAGTGTTTGTTGTACCCGACTACTGGATCAGTTGTAGCCCGATCGCCGCTAATGCCGTGATTGATGATTTGTTTCAGTATCTCGTCACTCAACCTTAACCACATGTCAAAACATACGCTATTCATCTGCGAAGCCTGCAACTGCTCAAAGGTAGCCAACCTACCCGAACCATCGCTCAGTTGCGCGTATCTGCTCGATCAAGCACTGGAGCTTTCTGCTCTTGCTTCGGATAAGCTCGATATTCAACCTGCGGGCTGTTTGTGGACGTGCGATCGCCCCTGCTCAGCCGCATTTATCGCACCTGGAAAGTTCACTTATCACTTCGCTGATTTACCTTTGGAAAGTGCCCAAGCGCTCCTTGAGTTTAGTACCCTGTACATCGACAGTGAAGACGGTTATGTTTTACCCGCTCATTTTCCAGAGTTGCTTCGCTCAAAACTGCTGGTAAGGATTCCACCCGTTTCAACGGCTCAAGGTACTGCATAACCTGGTTGACTGACAAAACTCTGTAAGGGCAGGTTTACCAAACCTGTAGTCGCTACACAATCAAGGGTTGGGCAAACTCTAACTCAACGTTGCGATCGGATGATGTGGAACGCATTTATTATGCCAGGGAGATCTTGCAGCAGCAGATGGATAGTCCTCCAACGCTGACTGACTTGGCTCGACAAGTCGGGATCAATGACTGCACGCTCAAACGTCGATTTCGACAAGTGTTTGGCACCACGGTCTTTGGCTACCTGCACAATTACCGTATGGAGCAGGCACGAACCCTCTTGCTGGAGAACCAATTAACCATCGCGGCGATTGCCCATCGGGTGGGCTACAACAATCTTTGTGCTTTTAGCACTGCTTTTCGCAAGAAGTTTGGCATGAGTCCAAGGGAAATGCGAGGTTAAGTCGAAAGCAATGGCAGAATAAGTGCATCATCTCAGATTAAATCACATACATTTCGGGTTGGAGGCAGGATGACGCTAACCGTCAAAGACTTGGAAGATCTGCAAGCTCATTATCCCGACTATCGACTGGAACTGGTGGATGGGAAAATTATTATTATGAGTCCCTCTGGGTATGAATCGGATGAGGTAGCGTTTCGAGTGGGAGCAAACCTGTGGAATTGGACTGAATCTCGCCGACTTGGACGGGTGACCGGATCGAGTGCTGGATTTAGTCTCGCCAATACCCGTGCTCCGGATGTGTCTTTTATCCGAGCAGAACGACTTCCCCGTTCGCCGCGTGGATACGCCACTATTCCGCCGGATCTGATGGTTGAAGTGAAATCTCCCACCGATCGCATTGATGACCTGCGCAATAAGATTGACGAGTTCTTAGCACAAGGTACGATTGTCGGAATTTTGGTGAACCCCGACGATCACACCGTTGAACTTCGTCGCCTCAGTCAGGAGCCTGTGGTATTGCAGGATGGGGATGTGTTGACTGTTCCAGAACTGTTACCAGGTTGGCAAGTTCCCATCTCTGAACTGTGGTCGCCTGTATTTGAGTAGAATGGGCATCTTGCCTGGAAAGGCGAGTGTGCATCCTGCGGATTTTCATGATTTCTGAAGGGTTGTTGTAAGTTGGGCAACCGCTAGAAGGGCAAATAAAAATTTCGTTTCAACAAATAAAATTTCCGTTTCAGCAAAGTCCTCCCCTCACAATTCAGATATTATTCCCTCTAGATTAGTTGCAAAATATTCCTATCCGACTTGCGGATAGCGCGTTCTTAGGACTATGGGCGATCGCAACGAGCATGGCGAGATCTGAGGTGTGGGAAGCGTGAAAACCAAGTATCAATTCTTTCTGTTGGTGGGATTTTTGTCGGTCTTAACGGCTCACCCTACATGGGCGCAGAGCGATGTAGCCCATATTCCGCACTTCCAACTGGCACATTGAGAATTAACGACGAAACAATCAAGCTTACGGCGATCGCGCTCTGATCCATTTTCAACTAGATTGACTTATTGCGAATAATAAGGTAGTAGTGCATTTGAGCTAAATATCTTAAAACTCCTGCTATGACTAGATTTGAGGCTTAATAGTTTGGCGTGACAGTTAAAGGGCGGAATGTGGGCTCAAGCAAAACTCCATTTCTAGTGCTTCCCGCCTCACTGACCCAAAAGTGTTGGCACCCCTTGCAAAAAGGGACCAGTTAGAAGCAATATCGTTTTGGGGTCAAGTTTGCCCGTCTCTTTTATGTTTATATCGTGTTGAAAACGTTTTAATGCAGGGAGAAACTCCTCTGGGGCAGTAATGTTGTATCCCAGTTTCTGCAAATATTCTGTTGCTTGAGCGATCGATACCTCCAGTTCCTCTGGGCGGAAGATCGGCACATATTCTTTTCGCCAGATGCGATTAAAGCGCGATCGCGGCACTTGATAAATGCGACCAAAAGCGGGATCGGCTAGTGTTGCGTAATCCGAATGCAATGCTAGAAGGGCAACGGCATGAGCGGCTCGCCTGCCTCTGCTAATCAACCAGGTGGATAGCACACCTGTACGGTTTATCTGTTGCATTTGCTCCCAGGTAGGGGAAAGTTCTTGTCCTTCCATGCCAAACAATCGAGCAGCGACAATCAATTGCGGCATGGAAGTGCCCAAACGACTGGTGTTTGCCTGTTGTGCCACGCTTGCTTCGGTGGCATCAATGCCCCATTGGCGCAACACGGTTGCCAGGGCTGCTGGAGCGCAACTGCTATCAGAAGTCTGTTTGAACACGCCATTGGGTTGTAAGTGATGGCCCAGAGTGGGATAGATGGGGGCCAGCAGATAGGCCTTGGTCACAGTAAAACAACTGAATCCAATCAGCCCTAGCAGCAGAATGGGAATGATCTGCGATCGCGCTGTCTGCCAACTGACCATCAACGTCACCCCACAAAATCCCAGCAGGATTACCCGCATGATACCCCAGGTCACTTCCATACCGTAGAATCGCCACTTCAGGGGTAACGCTTGCGCCTGAGGTAGATGAAACGCCAGGATGACCATACCCACATAAAGACCCAAAAAAATCAGCGAGAAAAGATCCTTGCCCTTGAACAGGTCATTGGCTATAGCACCCTTTCGCAGTAGAATTTTGCCCAGTTGAATTCCCCACCAGAAGGCAAGTGCTCCAAACACAGCGGTGACGATTTCTCCAGTGAACATGATTTCTTGATACCTGATTGCTGCCTTGCAAAACAAGAGGTTAACCCCTTGTTAAGTAGTAAATTTCAGTTCTCCTGCATGGGGTGATCAGAGAGTTCAATATGTCGATAGAGCAGGCATCTCGTCCGCACAGATTAGAAATCTGCGCTATGGTTTTCACCAGAGATCCAGAAGAGGCTGTAATTTTGGGATGATTATCTCTATTGTGTACAAATCATCTGTACAGATTACGAGTAAGATCACGGAATATAAAATCCCTTCAGGGATACCTGAGGATTGTCCAGGCTAATCTGTTCTGTTTGAGAAGCGTTAAAACGATAGGTCTATGAATTTGCTTGAAAGACTTTGTCTTACCTTCTTGTTCAGCGGTCTTTGCATCTTTCCAAACGGGTTTATCTTCAGCGCCTTAGCCTCTCCTCTGCAAAGGCGAACTGAACAGATCCCCTGGTTATCTTCAAAACGTCCTCCCTCTCAGACGGCACTGTTCCCAGATTTGTCGTTGCCGTTTCAAGGAAAATTGTCTGAGCAATTATCCAGATGGGTGACTCGATTGGTCTGTCAACCCTGGCGGTTACAGGTTGCTGAGCCAAACTGTGCAATCGTGTCGATCGCTCCTGCTGTTCAAACGGGTCAGGCTTTTAGAGAGGGGGACGGATCAGAGCTTTGCATGGGGCTTTCATCAAGAAAGTCGCTCGTCTTATTTCAAGTCTTACTGCAAGGGCAGGTCGTTGCTGAATTACCGACATATCCACAAGCTGAACAAATCGCTCAGCATCTCCAAAAAGTTCTCCAAAAAGTGGATTTGCAACCCGAATCTCTTCAACCGTTTATAATGGATCATCTCGCTATAGGAATGACCAATGATGAAGTCTTATTTGTGGTTGATCCTTCAATGGTTGAAGCATTAGGTTGTAGTAGTGAGACGATTGCAATTCGCTGGACGAATCGTCTGCGGCAGGCTTTGGGGGTGGCTCCGCTAAAATTTGCTGAGGCTCAAATGCGAATGCATAGTCTAATTTCTACCCCTACACAGTTTGAGGGAGTAGCCTCTTGGTACGGCCTAGATTTTCATGGCCGCCGCACAGCGACGGGAGAAATCTTTGACCAAACTGGATTGACCGCAGCCCATCCCAGTTTGCCTTTCAATACTTTTCTACAGGTAACCAATCCTGAAAACGGAAACTCAGTCATTGTTCGGATCAATGACCGGAGTGAGTATAGCAGCGATCGTAGCCTCGACCTCTCGCGTGGGGCAATACGCCAGCTACAGGGAGAAGCCAAAGGACTGATTCGTTATCAGGCAACTGTCTTGCAGCCAGGAAGTCAGAGCAACAGGGAAAACCGCCTTAAGCTCGAAACACTTAAGGTGAAGACTCAACAACACAAAGTTTTACCATAGGTAAGTCTTTCATGTAGGTTGTCGGAAACAATTGACAAACCAGGCAATCATCAACCTGAATTAGAGCGGTTTAGCTCAAATGAGTATTGGGTTGAAGAACAATATGGCGATTTTGGTCAATCGTTAACCATCCTTCTTCTCGCAACTGGCTGATTAATCGTGTGACGGTCACACGAGTTGTGCCGATGGCGTTTGCCAACTGTTGATGGGTCAATCGCACACTTAACCGAGTACCACTGGAAACCGGCTGACCAATCTCTTGCTTCAGCAACAAGAGGAAGTGGCGTAACCGATCTTCCACTCGACGATATCCAACCATGGCCAAAACCGCTTCAGTTTGCCTGAGACGGCGAGTTAAGTGGCGAAAAATTCCTTGAGATAACGTGGGAGACTGGTCGATTTCTGCCTGAGTCAGGCGCATGAGATCGACATCTGAGAGCGCGATCGCTTGATAAGGACGAATCAAAGTCAGAGGTAACCCAAAGGGCATAGAAGGACCGGCGAGTCCCAAAAGGGCCTCATCTCCAGTATCATAAAGGGTTCCAAGCTGAACCACTCCTCGACAGACGACCCAGATCTCATTAGGCAGCATTTCAATTTCTTGACCGCTGCAATAGGGGTGGAGGCTCCGCCCCTGGTAGAGATCTTCTAGCAGTTGACGCAGGTCTGGAAAGGGGACAGTTTCCAGGGAAAAAGATTGCAACATATGGGGGATTTGTTAGCTAGAACACTTTAGGCATCGTAGGATCTTGAGCTAAAGAGGAGATGATCTAAAGGTTTGGTTAAGGTTAAGCCTGGAAAATATTTTAATTTGTCTTAATTTGTCAAGAGTTGTTGACGACATTTACTGTCTTAACGTCCCAATAAGACAACCATGCCTGCTCCACCAAAATACAATCCTAAAACCGCTCCTGCTAACAGACATTGGGTAACGGGATCAGTTGAGGGCGTTAAGACCGCACCCAGTATGGCCGCACCCAGCAACACATAGCGCCAGCCTGACAACATTTGTTTGGAAGAGACAATTCCTAAAGCTCCCAGGAGAAACTGCACAACCGGAATTTGAAACGCCAGGCCTGTACTGAACATCAGCAAAAGGACGAATTCAAAGTAGCGATCGATCGACCAGAGTTGTTCTACAACATCTGCCCCGTAGCTGATGAAGAAGCGTAGGGCCGCTGGAATCAACAGCGCGTAAGAAAAGAATAAACCCCCCGCAAATAAAACACTAGAGCCTAACACGATCGGGCCCAACAACCGCCGTTCTCTCCGAGTCAGTCCGGGCAGCACAAACTGAATAATTTGGTAAAGGATAAAGGGACTGGCGATTAGCAATCCGCTATACCCTGCTACCTTCATAGAGACAAAGAAATATTCCCCTGGTGAGAGTTGCAAAAACTTGGCTCCCTGAGCCGGAATTTCTAGCACCTGCACAATTTTGTTGACGATTGTGAAGCAGCCTACCACCCCCACAGCGACCGCAATCAGCGAATAGAAAATGCGCTGCCGCAGTTCCTCTAAGTGGTCAAACAGGGACATCTCCACATCATCGGGGAGGTCATCCGGGTGTGCCTCTAAATCTACAGGCTGAGTCGAAGATTCGACCTGGGATTTGCCATTGGTCAAGGCGATCGCCCGATCCGCAGTTTTTGAGTTGGTATTCAACGTGGGTTCGAGTTCTGAAGGTGCAGTCATGGGCAGGTTAAGAACAGTAGAAGACGAGGGAGAATAATCGAAAAATCTATAAGAATTAGCTAAAGCTGTATCTCAATACTAGACCAGTCCTTTTCTAATGTTTAGCTTGTTAGATGAGAAGTCCCGTGCTGTCTCGTAGAGCCACGTCAGGAGTATGTCAGGATGGCTTATTGGCTGTTTCAAGCAAATCCTAAGTACAGCCGCATCTTTGATGCCATCCGGGAATTAGAGCAGATTCACTGGCTGGTGACACGCTACAGCCGTGAGATTGCTCTGGGGGATGGTGTGCTGGTTTGGATCGCTGGTAAACAAGCAGGAGTGTATGCGATCGCCCAAATCATCGCCCCAGCCCATTTTGTCGATATCCCGCCAGACATTGACTACTGGCTGATGCCGATTCGGGCCAGAGGTCGAATCTATACGCCCATTCGATTCACCCAAAAATTTGTCGAAGCACCGCTGCTCAAAACCGAACTGCGCCACGATCCGCTCCTGCGTCGGCTGCAAGTGCTTCAAGCGCCACACAATACCAACTTTCGTGTTACGCCAGAAGAATGGCGGCAGGTTAGGAACTTACAAGCAAATGATGGATCAACTTCATAGCATTGCTGGTGTAGATACGGTTGCTTCTTGTGCCTTGCTGACACTCTGGCGTTTGCGGGGAGAAGCATAGAAAATGAAATGGGAACGCTCAAAACTACTAGTGCAGCGTCATAGCTTAGTTTTAGGGTAAATCCCTACGGGATTTACCCTAAAACTAAAAGTTGACAGAACACTAGTGGTTTACCAAAACCAAAGTAGCTTCGTCCAGTGGTGTCAAAAATTTAGATGTTAGATTGAATCCAAAATCCAGAATCTAAAATCCAAAATGAATGAACCCGGCAAACTTTAGTTTGATAGACCGCTAGCAGATAATCCATCAGAATTGCCGCGATCGCACCAAAACTCAGATCACTATGCCCTCTCCCTCTCTGGATACCTACCTGAAATCAATTCAAAAAAATCTGCAAAAAGGCAGTGAGCGCAGCCATTACCCATCTCTGAAGAATTTATTGGATAATCCTGCCAGTGGAATTGATGCAGTGATTGAGGAGAAGGGTAACAAAGCTGGGATTCCAGATTTTACGGTCAAGCGGCGAGAGTTGCTGGTTGGTTATGTGGAAGCAAAAGACGTTGGGTTGGATCTGGATCAAATTGAAAAGACCGAACAGTTGCAGCGATATCTAGAGTCGTTTCCTAACCTGGTACTGACCAATTATCTAGAGTTTCGCTGGTATGTGAACGGCAAGTGCAGGCTAAAGGAGATTTTAGCCGATCGCAATGGCAACAAATTGCAGTTTAGAAATCCCGATCGGATCACTGCTCTACTGGATCAGTTTCTTCACTATTCAGGCGAGATTATCAGCAGCCCTGAAGATTTGGCGCGACAGATGGCACGGTTGACCAAGGCCATTCGGTTAGCAACAGCCGCCGCACTGGCGGGTGAAGGCAAGGATGGTGAACTGCACCAACTGAAGCAGGGGTTTAGTGAGGTGTTGTTGCCCGATTTAAACGATGCTGATTTTGCCGATATGTATGCTCAGACCATTTCCTATGGGCTATTTGCGGCGAGGGTGAGTCATGCTCAAAAACCTGACGGTGAGTCATTTACGCGGCGCACCGCAGACACTTATATTCCAGCAACGAACCCGTTTCTCAAGCGGTTGTTTAACACGATTGTCGAAACCGATGCGGTAAGCCAGATTGATTGGGCGATCGATGATCTGGTGCAATTGCTGTCTCAGGTAGATATGGGCAGCATTTTAGAGAACTTTGGGCGGCGGACTCGTCAAGAAGATCCGGTTGTCCATTTTTATGAGACGTTTTTGGCAGCGTATAATGCGGCATTGCGAAAGAGCCGGGGGGTTTATTACACACCGGAACCTGTCGTGTCATTTATTGTGCGATCGGTAGATGCAATTCTTAAAGATCGGTTTGATCTGCCGTTGGGTTTAGCGGATAACACCAAAGATCCGGTGACACAAAAGCCGAGAGTGCAAATTCTTGACCCGGCAACTGGAACGGGCACGTTTTTGTATGAGGTGGTGAAGCAGATTTATCGCAATCTAGAAGAGATTGGCATGGCGAACCAGTGGAATAGCTATGTACGCGATAATTTGCTGAATCGGTTGTTTGGTTTTGAATTGCTGATGGCTCCTTATGCCATTGCTCACCTGAAATTGGGTCTAGAACTACAAGAACTGGGCTACCAATTTCAGGGCAAACAACGATTAGGAATTTATCTCACAAATACGCTGGATGAGGCTTTGAAAAAATCAGAGGTTTTGTTTGGTCAGTTTGTGGCACAGGAGGCAAATGAAGCCTCAGAAATCAAACGTGATGCCCCGGTGATGGTGGTATTGGGAAATCCTCCTTATTCTTATGAGTCATCCAACACAGGAGAGTGGATTAGTGGTTTAGTCCGTGATTACTATCAAGTGGATGGTAAAGATTTAGGAGAAAAAAACCCGAAAGGATTGCAAGATGACTATGTAAAATTTATTCGCTTTGGGCAGTGGAGAATCGATCGCACAAGTTCTGGCATTCTGGCATTCATTACCAATCACGGCTATCTGGATAATCCTACCTTTCGCGGAATGCGCCAGAGCTTAGAGAAAACATTCGACGAAATTTATCTGATGGATCTGCACGGCAACAGCAAGAAAAAAGAAGTTGCCCCGGATGGCTCACCGGATAAAAATGTATTTGACATTCAGCAAGGAGTCGCAGTAGCTATTATGGTCAAATATCCTAAAGAGGCGACAGTATGAAGCGAGTCCAACAATTTACGGCAATTATTGAACGTGAAGGTGATGGTTATGTGTCTCTGTGCCCAGAACTAGACATTGCAAGTCAGGGGGATTCGATCGAGGCGGCAAAAAGCAATTTAGCCGAAGCTTTGCAACTATTTTTTGAAGTAGCTGACCCCTCAGAAATTCAGCGTCGTCTGAATCCAGAGGTTTTTGTAACTCAATTGGAGGTTGCGATTGGGTAAGCTTCGAGTTTTATCAGGGCAAGAAGTCTGTCGAATTTTGGCGGAGCATGGCTTTGTTGAGGTGAGGCAGCGGGGTAGCCATATCATTATGCAACTCAGGACTGAAGAAACAACTATCACGGTTCCTGTTCCAAACCATTCAGAGTTGAAAATTGGGACACTGAAATCAATTATTCGCCAGTCAGAACTACCACGTCACCTTTTTGAGGTCATCTAATGACCAAATTTTATTATGCTGATCTGTGGGGTTCACGAGACGATAAATACCGTTATCTGCAAGAGCATGATATTACAACCGTTGAATGGACAGAGATAGAACCCAAATCTCCGTTTTATCTATTTATTCCTCAAAATGCAGATTGTAGAGCAGAGTATGACGCAGGCTGGAAAATCACAGAAATCATGCCAGTCAACTCAGTAGGGTTATACACTGCAAGAGATGATTTAGCAATTCAATGGACAAAGGATGAGCTAAAAGAAGTTTTACTTGACTTTAGTTCTCTGCCACCTGAAGTAGCAAGAGAGAAATACAATCTGGGAGAAGACTCACGCGACTGGCAAGTTACTCTTGCACAACAAGATGTCCAATTATCACAAGCAGACAGTTCAAAAATACAACTAATTTCTTATCGACCATTTGATACCCGCTTCACTTATTACACAGGTAAATCAAGAGGGTTTATCTGTATGCCTCGTCCTGATGTGATGTACCACGTTTTGCAAGGGGATAATTTAGGGATAAATGTTTGCCGTCAAATTATTAGTGAGTCTTGGTCGCATATTCTTGTCAGTAGCTTGATCACTGATAACTGTTATGTTTCTAACGAGAGTCGAGAACGAAACTATTTATTTTCACTCTATGTCTACCCAGATACTGCAAATGAGCAGGGTAGTTTATTTGTTGAACGATCATCTAACCTCTCTCCGGATTTCATCACAGCTATTCGAGAAAAACTTGGCTATATTCCCACTCCAGAAGCCATCTTTTACTACATCTATGCTATTTTCCATAGCCCCACCTATCGCCAACGCTACGCCGAGTTTCTCAAAATTGACTTTCCTCGTGTGCCGTTGACTAGTAACGATCAACTCTTCAAAGACTTGGGGCAAAAGGTCAGGCATTAGTAGACCTGCACCTGATGAAATCTAAAATCTATCCTGCTCATCTTTGGGATTCACTGGAAGAAATGTACCCCGGTCTTGCAAGACTGGGATGCACTAGCGATTATACCGAGTCGGGGTCAATGCCCAATGCCCGCAATCGGGCTGCCAGCCGTTCTGCTTTATCTTGTGCAGCTTGTCGAGCCGTTTCTGCGGCTTGGCGGGCGGCTTCTGCTTCTGCATGACTCAGGAGTTTCTCACCCGTTGCCGGATTGTAAAACCTTAGCTCTCCCTGTTCTAGATGGAGTTCTAAACCTAAAACAGCGCTCGTGATCATCAAATCGCCATTGGGTAGGGGTGTTGCAGGCAGTAGGAAGTAGTTTCCATCCATTAGTTGGTAGCCCTGGAGGGTTGGCTCTAGATAATCGGCACTGGGGTCATATTGAAAGTATTCGGGCACGCCCCAGAAGGCATAGAGTCCTCGTTTGGTGCCTTGGTCTTCGCTGACGGTGGACCTGGACGTGATTTCTAAAACAAAACTGGGATACTGATTGTTTTCTTGCCAAACCTTGTAGGAGGTGCGTTTGCCCTTGGGTCGATCCAGAACAACGAACACATCAGGAGACACGCTGGCTTTGGAGTTGCCTTCTTCGTAGTAAATCAATATGTTGCCGGAGACGTAAACATTCGGTCGATTGGCAAAGAAGATGGTCAAAACTTCTGTGCCATACGCCACATAGGGACGCTGGTAGTCACTTTCAGCCATTGGTTTGCCGTCGGAATCGGGGTAGTCTATATCGGTGTTGAGATGGGTTGCGATTGTCATGATATCGTTCTCTAGCATGGCAACAGATTCAATCTAGCATGGTAACCGTGCGGCAGTGGGTTGAGGGATACAGAAGGTTAAAGTGTAAGTTTAAGGGCTGCTACCAAGAGGTGCGTTTCCTCGCAACAGGGTTACGATGTGGTCATGCTGAATCAGCACCGTCCTCTACCGCCCTCACTCAGCCAATAAAAAGCAATCGCCCCTTCCTCAGCGCGATCGCAGTAAGGGTCATTCTTCGACAATGGCATCTGGATTGTCTAGCATGGCTCATGCTCCATCGTTTCGTTCATTGGTCAATGGGCGATCGCATCTTCCTCAGCGCATCCCTATCGCGTTAGTTGCGCTCTACCTGGCTAAACTTTGAACAAAATTACAATCAAGCAAAAGTATCAAGAACTATTGACTTTAGGTTTAAATGCCCATCTGCCTATTTTGAGATAAATTAAGGAGTATCCAGCTTACTACATAGATAAGTTCTAGCAAATGTTCACCAAACTAAGTTGGGCGTATATTGGATTCATCAGTGCGTGGCTCATTCTTCGATCGCTATTCTTCGATCGCCTCTGGTGGATTGCTCTACTGAATTATGTTGCCATTTATCTATTTATTCCCTTACCCGTCTTGTTGATCATTAGTATTTGGCAGCGCTGCTGGCGTTTACTGTGTGGTTTAAGTGTTCCATTGGTTGCATTCATCTTAATCTATGGCTCACTGTTTACTCCATCATTAGAAAATCCATCACATGAACAGGGACAGTCTTTTACTGTGATGAGTTTTAATGTTCAATTGGGAAATTTAGATTTTTTACCGTTAGCGCAGGCGATTCAATCCGCCAACCCTGATATTGTTGGACTACAAGAGGTGATTCCAGAGCTAGCTACTAACTTGGTGCAGGAATTGAGCCAAGACTTTCCATACAATACGCTCATTCCGGGTAATTCAGAATCTATTGAGTTCGTTGGTATTCTCAGTCGGTTTCCCATAAGACAGAAATCTTCCATCCCTTTACCTGGTGTACGCTACAGGATTGACCCCAAAACTCAAATTGAATCGATCGAACCGGGCCCTCGACTGGGAATCCGGGCAACCATCCAAATCGGGGAACAAACCCTACAAGTTGTGTCAGTAGATGGAATCCACAATCCCACATTCAATCATCCGATCGCTCAATGGGCAGCGATCGCCACCGATCACTACACTCAGAAAGCTGAAGAGATCTGGCAATTAGAACAACAACTGCGTCAAACTGGAGAACCCTTCTTGTTACTGTGTGATTGTAATCTCGTTGAAACATCGGAGGCGTATGCAAACCTTGCACGGTTTGCCAATGACAGTTTTCGTGAGGCAGGATGGGGGTTAGGACATACGAAGCTCAGTCAGATTGGCCCGATTGCTGCACCCGTAGGACAACGAATTGATTACATCTGGCACTCAAAAGAGTTGATTACCCTGAAGACATGGGTTGGATCAAATGGTGGCTCAGATCATCTACCGGTAATTGCGAAGCTGAAACTAGTAGGCTAGGGCGTAAGTTCATCCACCCTTGAACAAGGGGCTTAAGCCCCTTGCCTGACTTTCAGGCGGAGAAACCATATGTCTATTTGTGCCTTAGGAACGTGAATTAAATAAAACCGAACTTTTTTGTGGGAAGCGCGGCGCAGCCGCGCTTCCCACAAAAAAGTTTTAGGTTTTATTTAATCCTTAATCCTTAGCCTACTAGGTGAATAGTGAGGCAGAGTCCATCCTCTACTTTATTAGACTGTTTGTACTATTTTAATGTACTATTCTAGGGATGTTTGTCTTTAAACCTGCCTCAGCATGTCCCATACGCCCCATGATCATTTCGCTAAACAGTGTCTCGAAGGTTTGCTCCGTCCCTATGGCTCAGTCGAAATCAGCCGCGAACTACGTATCACTACGCGACAAGCGGATCTCTATTTCTTACCCCACCCTACTGCAACTGATACACTGCAAGCTTTGGGACTTCTAGGTAGACTCGTGCCGCCCTCTTGCTTATTAGAACCGTTTCGCAATCCAATTCAGGTAGAGGATATTCGCAACTGCCTGAGCAAACTTCTATCACTCATTGCAGAATTGCGGAGAACGGCAAAGCGACAGAAAAGGAAGTTAGTAGAAACAGCACTACCTCGCCTATGGGTGTTAGCTCCAACTGCCTCCACGCGAGTTTTAAAGATGTCCGCAGCGATCGTACAAGCAGACGAGGGAATTTACCACTTACCTGATATTTGCCGTAGTGGATTGATTATTCTCAATCAGTTACCAGAAACAGCAGATACCTTATGGTTACGGTTGCTAGGTCGCGGACAAGTGCAAGCCCAAGCAGTGAGAGAGTTACTGACTTTACCTGCTTCTCATCCATGTAAACGTCAAACGGTGGAGCATCTAGCGACCTTGCAAATTGAATTGAAAACAAGGCAAAATTTGAGTAAAGACGAGCGGGAGTTAGCAATGAATTTGTCAGCAGTTTATGAGCAGTGGCGGACAGAAACCTTGCAAGAAGGAAGACAGGCAGGAAGGCAGGAAGGAAGACAAGAAGGAAGACAAGAAGGAAGACAAGAAGGAAGACAAGAAGGAAGGCAAGAAGGAAGACAGGAGGGACTACAAGAGGGCGATCGCCGCAACACCGAAGCACTATTGCAGGCTAAGTTCGGCAGTCTAGATGCAGCATTGCAAAAAGTTCTGCCATTATTAATTCAATTATCTCCTGAGGAGCGAGCACATCTAATTCTGCAATCCTCACGAGAGGAACTGTTAGAACATTTTCAGTGACTTGAATCAAGTTAAATTGTGGTTAACCTGGCAACCAAAGTTCCGACATGGGGGTGCATCTCGATGTGGTGTAAATTTAAGTGCTGACCGAGTCGAAGCACGGCATTTAGCAAGAATAACTTGCTGCCAAATTAATAGCGATCGGCAATACAAAGTTGCTACGGCTCTTCCAGACTTGTGGTGGAAACCGTAGCGCAGATTTCTAGCCTGCACAGGCAAGATGCCCGTCCTACAGCGATATTAAATTGCCTTATCACCCATGATTTCGGAAGAACCGTTGACACTTTGAAGTTATCAGTTCAAGAGGGCAACCTTCAGCAATAATAGCTAAATCAATTCTTACTGATAGGACTCATATATGAGCGCATCCCGATTTTGCAAGTGGTGCGGGCGCAGCCCGCACCACTTGCAAAATCGGATTTAGAGAATTGCAAAAGTGGAATGTACTCTCACATATTCTGTGCGAAAACCGGGAGAGTTGAAGGATTTTCAGGTGGCGAAGCGACCCGAAAATCCCCTAATTGCATCAGCCCTAACTAAAACACGTAAATTGCTCCATTCGTATCAATAGTCATTGATCGACTACCTGGAACTTCACTTAATGCTGCTCCTATAACTACTCTGACAAGATTACCCTCAGTCAATACAGATAAACTTAGACCGATATCTGCCTCTTCCGGTGCAGCCAGAAAAAAGATGGGTGTGGGCAGATAACTCGTGGTCAAGCTACCAAAAGTTACCCGGTTCCCTGGAGCCACCAGTCGCTCATCTGTAGGAGGTTGGGTCAATTGACTGGTAATTGGCACCCCTCCTGCGTTAATCACTTCTATTTGAATCGGACGACTGGGATTGATTTGACCAACTGTTCTTCTCCCAGATTGGGCCAGGATCACAGGCTCTACTGTTTCTCCTTGAGCACCCGCATGGGAGGCGATCGCTCCTGAAAAAACAGCAACGCCCATCAGTGCAGATATGGACAAAAAATATAAATTAGATTTCACACTTGACTCCTCAGAAATTCAACCAAATAGCGAATGAAAACATTCACCTTGACATTCAATACCATGATTTACAGTGATGTTGCTGAATTTCCGTCTGAAAAAATTAATTTCTGAAAATTTATGGATGTAACCCCAACGATTAGACTAGGACACTTGGTTGAGGGCACTTGCGCCCCCAAGCCAAGTAATTTCATCAAACTGGCTCAGCCTAATTCTGATTCAATGAGCTATTGCTGCACAATTACAGCATCACCTATCAAACTCAAGTTTTAGAGAGCTTGAATCCACTCTTTAACTTCGTATTCTGTCCAGATTTGATGTTGCCAGTAAGGGTCTGACTCCACCAGTTGCCGAACGGTGGCTTCATCAGAAGCATCGTAGATAGCGAAGACTTGGGTGAGGTCTTTGGTTGGCCCGATGGTGATGAGGACTCCTGACTCTTTTTGTTGAGTTAGTCCATCCAGATGAGCTTGACGATAAGGGGCACGCTTTTCTAGGACATCATCACAGTAGCGACCCCAAAGAATGTATTTGGGCATAGAGAGGAAGAGAATTAAGGTAGTGGGACAGTACTCTGGGATGACGAGTGAAATCCCGATTTTATGGGTCTTTGAACTTGAACTTTAACTTCTTAAATTCACCTGGAATTTTTCTTCTAAGGCTTCGCGGATTTTCTGATGGACGGGATCAATGTCAGTATCGGTGAGAGTGCGATCGCTGGCTCTGTAAGTCAAACGAATAGCGAGACTGCGTTTCCCCTCTGGCACGTTTTCTCCTTTGTATTCATCAAATAATTCCACAGACTCCAGCAGGGTTCCTCCGGTTTTATGGACCAACCGTTCAATTTCTGCCACAGAGAATTGTGTTGGGATAAAGAAGGCAATATCTCGACTGGAAGAGGGATAGGCAGAATAAGGTTGGAATATAGGGATTAAATTCTCATCTTGATCCATCTCCAGCAGCAGCACTTCCAAATTTAACTCAAAGGCATAGACCTCATCGGGCAATTCGCGCTCTTGACGAATTTGGGGATGGAGTTGCCCAAAGGTGCCGAGGCGAGTTCCTCTTACCCAAAGAGAAGCAGTACGACCAGGATGGAGCAGGGGATTGCGGCGATCGGGCTGATATTCCACTACAATCCGCAATTGTTGAAAGATACTCTCCAACATGCCTTTGGCTTCGTACCAGGTCAGTGGTTGCTCTCGTCCCCCACTGATCCAACGTCCACGCCGATTATCGCCTCCCATGATTCCAGCAATATGGTCTGCTTCGTTCAGTCCTTCTTCTTCTCGCCAGAAGACCCGGCCAATCTCAAAGCCATTTAAAGTTCCATTGCCTTGCTCTAAATTGAATTGAAACGCATCAATCAACCCTGGCAGCAACTCGGTGCGAAGCGAAGCGTATTCTGTAAATAACGGATTGGAGAGAACGACCTGATTTTCCTGCTCGTTCCGTTTCACCAAGGAGTAATGCATTACTTCGGTCAAGCCCACAGCCCGACAGGCTGCATGAACTTTGCGAGTAAAGCTCTCTTCTACAGAAAGGTAACCAGGCTTGGTTTCAGCCGGTAAAGTATCGCAGAAATAGTTATACCCATAAAGGCGAGCGACTTCTTCAATCAGGTCAACTTCTCGCTCCAAATCACGATAGCGATAAGGAGGCACGGTCACTGACCAAACCTGTCCCGCTGTGATTGGAGTCAGTTGACAGCCTAAGGATGAAAGAGTTCGTTCTACATCCTGGGCCCGCAGTTCACCAATTGCCGTTTCATTTTCAGCCAGTTCGATACCTGGATCGGGAATAATTACGGGTCCCAAAACCTGATTGACGCGCTCTAAACGCAGTTCAATCGTGCGACTCGCGATCGCCTCTGGGCGAGTATCTGCGGTCACCTGGGTAGCGATCGTACCCCCTGCTAGTTCGGTAATCAGGTGCAGGGCACGCCGACAGGCAATGCTTAATTCAGCCAGATTGACTCCCCGTTCATAGCGGGAAGAGGCTTCGGTGCGGAGTCCTTGAGTCCGGGCCGATCGCCGAATAGTAGCTGAATCAAAAATAGCGGCTTCCAACACCAGATTTTCAGTAGCAGCATAGACTTCGGTGGTTTCACCCCCCATGACACCCGCGAGAGAAACAGGTTGGTCATTTACTGTAATTAGTAACGTTTCTGTTTGTAAGGTGCGGTTTTGGCCATCCAGGGTGGTTAAGGTTTCGTTGGGTTGAGCAAACCGGACTCCCAAAGTCAGTTCTGGCTTGCCTGCCATGGTTTGGAGGCGATCGCGGTCAAATGCGTGGAGTGGTTGACCCCACTCCAACAAAACATAATTTGTGATGTCAACAACGTTGCTAATTGGACGAGTTCCTGCTGCTTGTAAGCGCTGTTGCAACCACTCTGGGGAAGGAGCAATTTTGACCCCTTTGACGATTGTGCCGATAAAAACTGGACAGGCACCTGGCTCGGAAATCTTAATCGCTAGTTGCTTGCCTTCAACAGTCAACAGAGTTTCTGGAATCTCTGGAAGCTTCAATTTGGCCCCAGTGATGGCAGCAATCTCACGGGCAATGCCAACCATGCTCAACGCATCTGCGCGATTGGCAGTCGAAGTCAAATCCAAAATCACATCGTCTAGACCCAACAACGGTCGGACATCGCCCCCTAAAACCAGATGGGTTTGTGGAAAGATATGAATCCCTTCAGATTCCTTGACTAACCCCAATTCTGCTAGGGAACAAATCATACCCTCAGAAGGCACTCCCCGTTTTTCTGAACGACTAATCGTCAAAGGAATTTTGGGTAGAACTGTGCCAATTGTTGCTACTGGCACATAGATATCCGATTGAACGTTGCTGGCACCACATACAATAGTGAGTGGAGTTCCATTGCCAATATCAACTTGACAAACGCTCAGCCGATCCGCGTTGGGGTGGGGTGCGCGGGTAAGCACCTTACCTACAACCACGCCCTTGGCCCAACTGCTTCGGTCTTCTATCTCTTCTACTTCAAAACCAGCCATTGTTAACATCTCTGCTAACACGTCTGGAGTTACCGCTATTTCAACTAGCTCTCGCAGCCATTTCAAAGAAATACGCATTGTTTGTCGGTTTTCCCGTCCTAACTCGGCTCAACCCCCATTCTACAGAGCGATACCCGGAAGTAGTCCTGGAAAAATGAGGATTTTAGAGGTGGGTTAAGTGAATGACAAGCGTAGTTCCCCTTGAAAAATCTAAAGGGTATTCGAGGAGATTCCTGGTCAAACCCTATAGATCGTTTGGCTCAATTTTGATAGGTTTTGAGAAGGGTGTTGGTTTTGGATTGATCGCCAAGTGGGATGAAATAAAGCATCAATTTTTTTGCATAGCAATGAAATTTCCGGAAATGCTGACAGAGCAATTGCTAATGATGAATAGGGGCAGGTTCCATTCAATTCATGTCGTGTGTCCTCAAAGAGGGAGCATTCATGGTTTATCCTTGGTGCGGCAACCATCTATTTATGGGTATAAACTATGACCTCAGCTTCCAGAACCTGCAAACTTTAGCAACTCTTCAAGAGAATTCCCGCAATTCAATCCTGCTTTCTCTATGTTCTTGCAAAGATAATAAAAGGTGAGGTGTCAACTGTATAGAATGTTTCCAGTGACACCAAGCGGTTAGTCAGTGAGTAATCCGAATGAGCTACTGCTTAAATCCGGCCTGTCCAAATCCAGAGAACTTGACCCACACTGAATTGTGTCAGGCATGTGGCTCAAAGTTGCTGTTACACGATCGCTACCGTGTGCTTCAAGCCCTTGGGCACGGTGGCTTTGGTGCCACTTTCCTGGCTAAGGATGAGTCGCTTCCTGGTAGCCCTTCCTGTGTGATTAAGCAACTTCGACCGGCCGCCTCTTCTCCCCATGTGTTGCAGATGGCACGGGAATTGTTTCATCGAGAAGCAAAGACCCTGGGTAAAATTGGCGACCATCCACAAGTTCCGCGATTGTTAAACTTTTTTGAGTCAAATCAGGAGTTTTACTTAGTTCAGGAATATATCAGTGGTTCCAATCTGCAACAAGAGGTCAAGCAGTATGGGCCCTATTCGGAAATGGGGGTAAAGCAATTCCTCAGCGAAGTCTTGCCAATGCTGCAATATATCCATTCTCAGGGAGTGATTCACCGAGATATTAAGCCAGCCAACCTGATTCGCCGCTCTCAGGATAAAAAGCTGGTGCTGATTGATTTTGGCGCAGTTAAAGATAAGGTTAACCCAATTCGCACCGGAGCGACCGAACAAACTGCGCTGACCGCTTACGCGATCGGGACTCCAGGGTATGCCCCACCTGAACAAATGGCGATGCGACCAGTTTATGCCAGTGATATCTATGCTTTAGGGGTGACTTGCATTTATTTGCTAACGGGTAAGTCTCCTAAAGATCTCAGTTACGACCCGGTGACTGGCGAAATGCTGTGGCAGGAGCAGGTGCGTGTGAGCGACCATTTTGCTGGTGTACTTAAAAAAATGTTGGAGGTTTCTGTCCGGCATCGTTACCAAAATGCTGGCGAAGTTTTGAGAGCCTTGGATCTAGAGCCATATTTGGATAGCCTGGCCCAGAGTATGGTAAAACCAACTCGCCCTCAACCTACTCCCAAACCTGCCTCTGCGCTTCCCGCTAATTTAGCTGCTGATTTAGGAGAATCAACTTCTCCTTCTTCACCCACAGCTCGTATGGCGGCAGCTATTCGGGCCCGCAAAGCTGCAAAAGAAGCAGCTACAGGTGGTTCTGATTCAACTGCCATTCAGACAGGTGGGATGCACCATGCTGCTTCACCTGCCCGCTCTGGTACAAACAGTTCAGGACGAGCAAAATCCTCTGCCACGGGGGAAGTTTCGATTGCCCGTAAATTAACAGCTAGCGAATTGTTGACCGCCTATGCCAAAGGTAGGCGTGACTTTACCTCCCACGATCTGTGTCAACTCAACCTGGCTAAAGCAGTGTTGGCAGGAGCGAAATTCCATCAATCCAAGCTACAGAAAATCAACTTCCAACAGGCAAATTTATTTAATGCTGATTTTGGTCGGGCTAGCCTCAGCCATGCCAATTTGAAGAATGCAAATATGGCTAGGACTTATCTCAGTCATGCAGATTTGCAAGGAGCCGATCTCCGAGGGGCTGATCTCAGCTATGCTTATCTCAGCAATGCTAACCTCAGAGGTGCAAATCTTTGTGGAGCCGATTTGACGGGAGCTAAGGTCTCCGATGAGCAGCTAGCGACTGCCCGTACCAATTGGGCCACCATTCACCCCAGTGGCAGGCGGGGCTTGTGGTAATTCAACAAAACTTATGGTTGACCCAAATTCTCGAAAGCGATCGTCCACCTCTGCTGCAAATCCCTCAAATTCAGATCAGTACGCTCGCCTCAAAGCAGAATTGCAGGCCCCTTACCGACCCTTGCGCCAGTTCATCTACTTTGGTCTGGGCGCATCCGGTTTTATTGGTGCTATAGTCTTTCTGGCTCAACTGTTGGCAGGACGAGATGTTGCCACTGCCTTTCCCAACTTTGCCTTACAAGTAGGTTTGGTGGCTTTAATGATTGGGTTGTTTCGCTGGGAGCAGCGAAGTGAACGCAAATGAACAGGGGGACACCCAACGGTCTGTGGCTCTTCCCCTAGTCAAGGCTCTGTGTACACCTATCTCAGGTGTAAGCAAAAACCCAACCTTGAAAGGGAGCGTCAAACTGCTCTAGTCTCTTGAGGAGGGTAACGTGCTCAACCCACTCTTATTTGAGTGCTGAGCGCAGTCAAAACACAGAATCTGGCAAGCGAAACTACCGCAAGATGAAATGTAAGCAGTGAGCGGACGCAACCCACTCACCACCTATGTAGGATTGCCATAAAGATTTAATGGGGGCGTTGCTGATTTTAAGGATGTTTTTGGGCGTGAAACCGAAGGTTTCACGCCCAAAAACATCCCTTTATTAAGCAATGCCGATTTAATGGGCAGGATTGAGAAAACGGCTGGTGAACTTGAAGACATCACCCAAATCAACATCGCGATCGTTGTCACTATCCAGAAATGCGTTCAGGATGTTGTTAGGTGCTGACTTGGCTCCAGGCGTAGTTGATCCCATGTTTAAAATGCCCAATGCAGCAGGTACTAGGGTTGAAAGCATTCCCTGTAATACGTTGGCACTCAATCCTGTCTTTTGGGAAATCCCTTGAGTCAATTGCTGCTGCAATTGGGGGGTGAGAAATCCACCCAGTGCTCCCAAACCAGCATTGCCTCCTGTGAATTGATTAACCAGGCTTTCAACAGCACCCATTCCACCCGTTGTCCGTTGCTGTCGCAGTGCAGGACGCAACAAACTTCCCAAACTGGAAACTACGCCCATCATAGTAGAAGGCTCAATTCCCCGATTTGAAGTGAGTTGCTGAACTGTATTGGCGATCGCACCGAGTTGGTCGATATTCCCCCGTTGATTGGGATTATTGATTGCACTTAATACTTCGTAGAAAAGTCCCATATTGAGGCCTCAACTCTTTAGAAAAGTGATTCAGATGCTCACGGCTGAGTGAAGTCAGGTAAACTGACTCGACTCAGGCAACTTGACCAAAACTGGCTATAGAAATCCAGCCAAAAGGAAATATATCATCTAAAGGTGGAAAAATAGTAGCTTATCCTTTTCGTCTAACCCAGCCATTGATGGTAAATCGGCTATCTGCAAAAGCTTGACTGGGACACTTGACTGGCAACACTTCATGCATACAGCGACTAAGGAAAAATACAATGCTATTGTTACGAGGTTCGACAGCTTTAAATGATTCTGCTTGCACGAAATAATTATTCTGAATTTTGCTGTCGTAAATTACTAATTCACCACCTGTAAATGATTTCGGTTCACGGTTGAAATAATAGACATAAGTTAATTCGCGGGTGGCAGTAATTGGGCAACCACTATCGTTGTGAATTTTGTAAAAATTGCCATCGTTATGAGCCGTTAGCTGCGCCTCAATCTGATCAATGGTAAACGGGGGTTGTCCTAACTTATTGAGAATGTCGGGAACCACAGCAGCCACTTTTTGAGACAGTATATCTGAAAACTCTGGGAATGAGTGGAGCACCATTGATTCCCGATAATTATTAACATTGGTAGATGTAGTTGTTGGTACAAATGCTTTGCGTTGTTGCAGGGTGTAATTGAGGAGACGCTTGTGTTCAGCGGGCGAGAGAAAGTGATCAATTTGAACGTATTCAGATGGAACAATGGTTTCTTCTACAGATGGCTCGATTGCATCTGGCTGGGGCTGGATGACAATTGGCGGATCAGTCATGAGACCGACGAGGCGATCGCTCCGAAAACAAAGCATTGCCCGTCCCCGTTGTACTGGCAGTTGAAAGACTTCTGGAGCCGTGTTTTGGGTGTCGAGCAAAACAGCAAACAGCCGTCGCAATAGCGGATCATCCGGTTGCACGAGCAAGCTGTGCTGATGTCCTCCGGTCAGCAAAACTGTGACTTCAATCTCCTGTGGTTTCTGCATATTTAAGGTTATGGGTGAGTGGAGAAGAGAGAATCAACCAATAGAAAACTATTAGCCATCCACTATAGCAATTCTCAATTGCGGATCATTAGTGGGAAAAATGCCGCATCCCTGTAAACACCATGGCCACGCCCAGTTCATTGGCTGCATCAATCGCATCTTGATCGCGCAGGCTGCCTCCGGGTTGGACGATCGCCGCTATTCCTGCTGCTGCTGCCAGACGAATTGAATCATCAAACGGAAAGAAGCCATCGCTAGCTAAGATGGCACCTCTGGATTGTTCGCCTGCTTGCTCTAGAGCCAGTTTGACAGAACCCACCCGATTCATTTGACCCGCCCCAATGCCGATAGTCACGCGATCGCGGGTTACTGCGATGGCGTTAGATTTGATGTGTTTACAGACTTTCCAGGCAAATAAAAGTTCCAAGTGCTCGGTTTCTGTCGGTTGCCGCTGTGTAATGACTGACCATTCCTGGGGGTGAACCAGCAAATTATCTGCTGCTTGGACTAAAAAACCACCCGCAATGATTTTGACGGTTCGAGCCGCTCCCCTGGTCAAATCAGGCAGAATGAGGACTCGTACCTTCGATTTAGCAGCTAGAATACTGGCTGCTTCGGGTTCACAGCCCGGAGCAACGACACATTCCAGGAAAGTCTGAGTTAACGCAGTCGCGGTTTCGCTATCCAGGGGGTAATTGACTGCAACAATGCCACCAAAGGCTGAAACTGGATCAGCGGTCAACGCTCTGGTGTAGGCTTCAACGGGGGTCTTGCCCAATGCTACACCACAGGGGTTAGTGTGCTTGATAATGACAGCGGCTGGCTCTATTGGATCAAATTCGGCAATCAGTTGTCGAGCCGCTTCTAAATCAATCAGATTGTTATAGCTGAGTTCCTTGCCTTGGAGTTTTCGGGCTGCACTCCAGCCTGTTGTGGTCGTGCCTGTCTGATACCAGGCCGCAGGCTGATGAGGATTTTCTCCGTAACGTAAGGTTTGCAACTGTGTGCCGGATAACACAAATCGCTGGGGAAACGACAAGACCGTTGACGAGGGCGGGGAAAGCATATCCTGAGCACCACTGCCGATTTCTTGCCGATTGAAGTAGTTAGCGATCGCCAAATCATAATTGGCAGTATGCCAGAAGGCTTGTTGGGCACAGGACTGACGAAAGGCGATCGAGGGTTCACCCGCGTGGTCGCGCAATTCATGTAAATAATCCTGGTATTGGTTAGGTTGGCAGAGCACTGTCAGATGAGCGAAGTTTTTAGCAGCGGCTCTCAGCATAGCAGGACCGCCGATGTCAATTTGTTCAACGGCTTCAGATAAAGTGACATCGATCTGGGCGATCGTTTGCTCAAAGGGGTAGAGATTGACAACTATCAGGGCGATCGGTCGAATGCTATTGGCCTCCAAATCAGCCAAATCCTCTGGCAAATCCTGTCGAGCCAGAATCCCGCCATGAATTTTGGGATGTAGGGTTTTGACTCGTCCTCCTAGAATTTCTGGCGATCCTGTATAGTCCGATACCTTAATCACTGAAATGCCTGCTTCCTTTAAGGTTTGGGCAGTTCCACCGCTGCTAATCACTTCAAATTCAAACTCTTCTACCAGAGAGCGGGCTAAATCAACGATCCCAGCTTTATTCGATACGCTCAAAACAGCCAAACGTGCCATGATGCTATTCCCTCCCTGGTTAATTTCTAGTCGTCCTCAATCGGGAACGATTCTGGTAAGTACAGACTGTGCTTACACTTGCTAAACTCGTTTTCTCTAGCTCATTTTAGGGTGGGATGACTCAACGTAACTGCAATTCTATGAGATAACGCCACCAGGATTGGCAGTCGTCAGCAGGATATCTTCAATCTTGGCGTTGCTGAATCAAAGCATGATGTCTCATGCTGAGCGGAAAGTAGTGGAGCGTTCGCGAAGCGAGTCCTCTGGACTCAGAATCTCAGCGGAGATGCTTCACTGCACTACGCTGCATACCCTACGGGAAGCAAGCCATAGCATCAACACTCTAATTCATACCACTATTCAACAACGCTGCAATTTCTGGGAGTTCTAAATCTTATTCTGTAAATGTCATAGTAGAAGCTGTATCACGACGAACCCAGTTAAAATTTACCCAGACCCAAAGCTAAGATTCTTCTGACTGAGAAGAGTTTTGATAAAATTCTTGAATCACAAGCAGAACTAACCCATGTCCTCCGCACCTTTAACCGAACCTGGAAGTTACAAAGACACCGTCAACCTACCGCAAACTGCCTTTGAAATGCGGGCGAATGCAATTAAGCGGGAACCTGAAATTCAGCAGTTTTGGGAGGATCACCAAATTTACCAAAAACTGGCTGAAACCAATCCGGGAGAGCCGTTTATTCTGCACGATGGTCCACCCTATGCCAATGGGTCGCTGCACATGGGCCATGCTATGAATAAAACGCTGAAGGATATTGTTAACAAATATCAGATGCTCAGGGGACGCAAAGCGCGATACATCCCTGGTTGGGATTGTCATGGTCTGCCGATCGAACTGAAAGTGTTGCAGGCGATGAAGCCAGAGGAACGCCGTAATTTGACCCCGATCGAATTACGACAACGAGCCAAAACCTGGGCACTGGAACAAGTGGACTTACAGCGCCAAAGCTTCCGGCGCTATGGCGTGTGGGGCGATTGGGATCAACCTTACCTGACCCTGACCCCAGATTATGAAGCCGCCCAAATTGATGTGTTTGGGCAAATGGTGTTAAAAGGCTACATTTACCGAGGGCTGAAATCGATCCACTGGAGTCCGAGTTCGCGCACGGCTCTGGCTGAAGCAGAGTTGGAATATCCTGAAGGACACACCTCGCGCAGTATCTATGTGGCCTTTCCCGTAATTCGCCTGTCTGAAGCTGCTGCGTCTTTGTCTGCCTATCTACCAGAGTTAGGAGTAGCCATCTGGACGACGACCCCTTGGACAATCCCCGCTAACCTGGCTGTGGCAGTTAATCCGGAATTAACGTATACAGTTGTCGAAGTAGACAATCCAACAGCTTCTCGCTGCCGTTATTTAATTGTAGCCAAAGATCTTGTCGAACGATTGTCACAGATCTTGAAAACCGAACTGACGATTAAGGCAGAAATCCTGGGCAAGGATCTAGAGTTTTGCTATTATCGCCACCCGTTACATCAACAGGCAGCCTTCGATCGCGAAAGTCCCATTGTCATCGGTGGCGATTACGTCACCACCGAATCGGGAACTGGTCTAGTCCACACGGCTCCCGGACACGGACAGGACGACTTTATTGTCGGCCAGCGATACGGACTGCCTGTGCTCAGTCCGGTGGATGAGGAAGGCAACTTTACCAAAGAAGCTGGCCCATTTGTGGGGTTGAATGTTCTTGGAGATGCCAATGAAGCGGTGATCAATGCTCTGACAGAGGTAGGTTCACTGTTGAAAGAAGAAGCCTATCAGCATCGCTATCCCTATGACTGGCGCACCAAAAAGCCAACTATCTTCCGGGCAACAGAACAGTGGTTTGCCTCCGTTGAAGGTTTCCGGGAGCAAGCCTTACAAGCGATTCAGCAAGTCCGCTGGATTCCGGCTCAAGGCGAAAATCGGATTACTCCAATGGTGGCAGAGCGATCGGACTGGTGTATTTCACGGCAACGCAGTTGGGGCGTACCCATTCCTGTGTTCTATGACGAAGAAACCAATGAACCCCTGCTGACAGAAGAGACGATCGCCTATGTCCGGGATCTGTTTGCCCAAAAAGGCTCAGATGCTTGGTGGGAGTTGCCAGTCGAGGAATTATTGCCGCCCTCTTACCGCCATAACGGTCGCAAGTACCGCAAGGGTATGGATACGATGGATGTCTGGTTTGACTCCGGTTCCTCTTGGGCGGCTGTAGTCAAGCAGCGTCAGGGGATGCGCTATCCAGTTGATATTTACCTGGAAGGTTCGGATCAACATCGGGGCTGGTTCCAGTCCAGTTTACTCACCAGTGTGGCCGTCAATGGCTATGCTCCCTATAAAACTGTTTTGACTCACGGCTTTGCTCTGGATGAGCAAGGGCGCAAGATGAGCAAATCACTGGGCAATGTGGTTGATCCCACTATCATCATTGAGGGAGGCAAGAACCAGAAAGAAGACCCGGCCTATGGAGCCGATGTGTTACGCTTGTGGGTTTCTTCTGTGGATTACTCAGCCGATGTGCTGATTGGCAAAAATATCCTGAAGCAACTGGCGGATATTTACCGCAAGATTCGCAATACAGCACGCTTCCTGCTGGGCAACCTGCACGATTTTGATCCAGCCACGGCTGCTATCCCCTATGGGCAACTACCGGATCTTGATCGCTATATGTTGCATCGCATCACCGAGGTGTTTGCCGATATCACCGATGCCTTTGAAACCTTTCAGTTCTTCCGCTTCTTCCAGGCAATCCAAAATTTCTGTGTGGTCGATTTGTCTAATTTCTATCTGGATGTAGCCAAAGATCGGCTCTACATCAGCGCTGAATCTGCTCCTCGACGACGCAGTTGTCAGACTGTGCTGGCGATCGCCCTGGAAAATCTAGCTAAAGCGATCGCGCCTGTCCTCTCCCACCTGGCAGAAGACATCTGGCAGTATTTGCCCTATATAACCTCTTACCAATCAGTGTTCCAAGCAGGTTGGGTGAGGCTAGAGGACGAGTGGCAGCAACCAGAATTAGCGACTCAGTGGGAACAACTGCGAACCATTCGCACCGAGGTCAACAAAGTGTTGGAGCAGGCGCGAGCAGAAAAGGCGATTGGTTCTTCGCTAGAGGCTAAGGTATTACTCTATGTGCCTGATGTCGAACTGCGCCAGCAGTTGCAGGCAATGAACCCAGTCAATAGTTTGAGCAGCAACGGCGTAGACGAATTGCGCTATCTGTTTCTGACTTCCCAGGTGGAACTGCTGGATTCAGCCACACCCCTGGCTAACCAGCAGTACAACTCCCAATCCGACAGTTTGGGAATTGCTGTAGTGGATGCGAATGGCAAAAAATGCGATCGCTGCTGGAATTTCTCGACCCGGGTGGGTAGCTTTGCTGAGCATCCGTTGCTCTGTGAGCGCTGTGTTGTGGCTTTAGATCGATCCAGTTAGCCGTCGCAGATAGCCTCTGGCTCTCACAGATCATCCCTCAACGGTTGGAGACAGGGCATTTCTACCTTTTCTAACTTTGCGGGCGATCGCAAATCGACTAGAGTTAAAGATGTTCCTCCGAGTACATTGTCCTTGATTATTGCTGTTTCCCAATTTGGAGCCATCCCCCTACTGTGGGTGCAAGTGGGGGCTGTATTTGCCTGGTTAGGTATAGTTGGCTTAATCGCTGGAGTCGTGAACCGTTCTGCTGCATCCAATTCTGAGTTGGTGCGAAAGATCGTCCACATTGGGACGGGAAATATTATTTTGTTGGCATGGTGGTTAAACATTCCCGCCTCGCTAGGGATTGCTGCTTCTGTGCTGTTTAGCGCGATCGCCCTACTGTCCTATTGGCTACCTATTTTGCCCAGCATTAACAGTGTGGGACGTAAAAGTCTAGGCACCTTTTTCTATGCAGCAAGTATCGGGATTTTGATCGCTTGCTTTTGGCAAAACCAGTCCCAGTATGCTGTACTAGGTATCCTGATCATGACCTGGGGGGATGGACTGGCGGCTCTGGTTGGCCAGCGGTGGGGGCAACATCGCTACCATCTGTGGGAGATGGAGAAAAGCTGGGAAGGATCACTGACTATGTTACTGGTCAGTTTCACTATCAGTTGCTTGATTCTGACAACTGACCAGGGACTCTGGCACACCTGGAGCATCTCCCTAGTTGTGGCAGCGATCGCAACTCTTCTAGAAGCGTTTTCCAGGTGGGGCATTGACAATCTAACCGTGCCTTTGGGGAGCGCAATCATAGCCTTTGGGCTGCACCAGATTCTTCTATAGGGCAATTTGAGGGAAAGGTGTGCTTGTTCTGATAGCTGAACCTTAAAGAATTAGAACTGCACGCGATGTGCAACTTGATTATCCGTTACATTTAGTCTTTGACTAGCAAGTCAAAGGCTAACGGGTTAAGACAATCGCGTCTGAGCCAGAAGCAGACGGTATGAGCCAAGAGTTTACGATTGATGC
>Ga0224723_1000081_pt1 | contig 60706 bp, 54 predicted proteins | sample Balambano_FR2_Me_FD_161647 | JGI IMG/M metagenome (GOLD analysis project Ga0224723, IMG submission 161647) | Freshwater sediment microbial communities from Lake Towuti, South Sulawesi, Indonesia - Balambano_FR2_MetaG | ecosystem: Environmental > Aquatic > Freshwater > Lake > Sediment | place... | reverse complement strand
CATTCGTCAGCATTGGGGGATTGAAAACGGACTGCATTGGACCTTAGATGTCACTTTGGGTGAAGATGCCTGTCGTGTGCGTTCGCTCCATGCCCCTCACAATCTGTCTTTGTTACGCCGCTTTGCTTGACTTCATGTTACGAGTATTAGCAGCAGCGTTGCCTGACCCCAGCGAGAACGCGAACCTTAGCTGTCAATAGCTTTTGAGATGCGCTTACCCTGTAAGTAGAAGTTGACCCTGACCCCAAAGTGACACGCGAATTGGTCTGCCAACTCTTGGCATTCAGCTTCCGCGCTCAGAAAGTCAATCTCGGAACTCGGAACTTTGCCTTCAGAACTCGGAACTTCGCCTTCAGAACCCGACGTTTCACCTTCAGAACTTGGAACTTCGCCTTCAGAACTCGGAACTTCGCCTTTGGAACCCGGAACTTCGCCTTCAGAACTTGGAACCTCAACTTCAAAACCTGAAACTTTGGCTTTGGAATGTGAAATCCCGGATTTGGAACCTGAGACTTCGGCTTCAGAACCTGAAACTTTGCTCATAGAGCTTAGGAACGAAATTAGATAAGCTGAAGTTGCCCCATTGGGGGATGCCTTCTCGATAACCAGCTTCTAAGGTAAGAGAAACTATCTTTAGATTCGAGCAGTCTTGTTTCAAGTCTTGTAACTGCTCTCCTAGAGTTTGCTTTGTGCCGTAGTTTAGACTTATGCCTTCTACCGTTAAGTCACCCCGTTCAAACGCCGCCTGGGAGGAGCTAACTTCAGGCATTCAGCCAGACCCGGCTCAGTTGGACAATATCAAGGCCCAGCTTGACTTGGTGTTGTTGGCGCTGGAGGCGTTAGCAGGAATTGGCTCAGAAGCAATGCTGCGAACGGCGGCGGAGCTAAACCTGGCAGATGTGGTGGCCGATCGGGTTTCGCTGTGGCGGCTGAGGCAGTCTAGCCCTTTGCGAAAGGGGCAGGGACGTAAGCGATTAGATATAGAGGAGGCGCGATCGCTCGTCTTGATTGCCTGTCATCTAGCAAATCAGCATCAAGAGCTAATTCGCCGTGCAGTCGGGTTGTTAGAACAACTAGCTGAGCAAAACCGCGAACCTCACCAGGCTGCTCTGTTGGGAGATTATCTTGATAATTTCAGCAATGCCTACCAGGAACGCATGGAAGATGGCGAAAACACATTGCCCGACCAATTGACTCACCTGGCGCTGAAATTGCTGATTGATCTGCTGTTTTATAGCGCTCCCAATGGCTCTCGGCGGCTCTGGATGGCACTGCTCGACCGCACTGGTATAGCGCCACATCCCTCTGAGTCAGATCTATGAGCTTCATGTATTTAGAAGAAAGCCAACCTTCTCTTCCTTAACCATGTCTTTGCCCAACTCCGTTTTGCGTCGATATACTCCCCCTACCTGCACGCTGGAAATTGCGGCAAAAGGGTCGCCGTTGTCCCGTTGGGCAGGTCGTCCCGTGTTGAAGCAGTTGCGGTTTCAGCTTAGCTTTGACGACCCGCGCCTACCCCCCGAAGAGCAGGTGCAGATCACGGGCGATCGCACTCAGTTGGAGGCATTGTGCGAAGCGGTCGAGCGCTACGTGCAAACCGTCGTGGGTAATGCTCCTACGCCAGGGCAAGCCGTTCCGCTTTTGGTTGAGTCTTTTGACCAGCTAGAATCTTTGCCCGATGGCGCTTCGGGTCGGGCGGAGAATGGCATAGCCGTCACCTACCCTGCGAACGAGTATGCGAATGAGAACCCCGTGAATGAGAGCTATGGGGATGAAAACTATGCAGATGGCAACAGTACTGGGGTAGCTGGAATTCACCTTAAGCCAAAGGGTCTGCTGTCCCATGATCTTTGTTTGGGCGAACTGTCTACGGGGGAGTCAACTGTCGTGCGGCTCAGTGCTTTACAGCTATTTGACCTGGCAAATGCGCTCGATGAATACAGTGCAGAGGCGATCGCCCTCCCCACTCTTAACCGTCCCACCTGGTTTAACGCCACGCCTGCCTGGGCAAAAGTCGCCGCTGTGTTAGTGCTAGCAGTGGGAGTCTCTACTGCGATTGTTCGCTTTGTCGATCCCTATGCTGGACAGCCTGCAATCACTGCTGCTAATGAAGACACCAGCGAAACCGCAACAACAGAAGGAATCTTTAACGAAGACCCACAAAACACTGCGCTTGAACCGCTGCCGTCGGGTAAAGACGCAAGCCCTCCTAACTCTCAACCGCTCGATATTCCGCTGCCGCCCAGTGCAGAGACTTTGCCTTCACCAGGTACGGGTTTGCCATCGGTTGGAGTGCCTCGCACACCCACACCCAACGCGCCTGTTCCCAGCGCTCCCCGCACTCCTACAAATTTGCCGGATGTGGCGATCGCCCCTTCCCAGCAGCGATCGGATGCGCCCGGAGCAGGCAGCAACCCGTCTCAGCTACAGACTCCAGCCGAGTCAGAGGCAGCGGGTGCGCCTCCCAATGCAGCGCGATCGTCGGGACAGAGTGACACATTGCCTTCGCTATCTGCACCGTTGAGTCAGGAGGGAGGCGATCGCCCCGACCCCACCAGCACCGCCTTTGACACCATTCCCCAGGTCGCCGAAGCCCGCACCTTCTTCCAAGAACGCTGGCAGCCGCCCGAAAGCCTTGAGCAAACCCTAGAATATCGGCTGCAACTGGGCGCTGACGGCACCATTCAGCGAATCATTCCCCTCGGACGAGCCGCCGGAGACTACATCGATCGCACCGGAATGCCCCTCCCTGGAGAACCCTTCGTCTCCCCCATCGAGACTGGTGGCAGTCCCCAAATTCGCATTGTCCTTGACCCCAACGGCAGAGTCCAAACCTTTCTGGAAAGCCCCTAGATTAATTATTCATCGTCAGACTTTTCCTGGAAGCCGCGCACGATCCGCGAAAGCTCGTTTTTCTCATCAACCGCGATGCGAGTGGGAGAGCCGCTGATGATTCGCTCAAAGTTGCGGAAGGAGTCTTTGATCTCGGGCCCTTGAGCGCTGATCGTATATTCTCGAATTCCTTTGTCGTGCCACGAGCCGCGCATCTTAAAGACATTTAGCGCCCGCGCCATTTCGCCGCGAATCTCGACGTATTGCAGCATCAAGATCGTGTCGGTAATCGTAGAAATATGGGAGTCGGTGATAGAGTGCGATCCCATAAACTGATCAGTCGTGTTGGTAAAGAAGCCTGTGATTTCTTCCTGCTTCGCAAAGCCCGTCACACCGATGACAAACTGACGGAAGGCATTGTTGCTCACGCCTCGCGCCAGGGCAGAAAGCGAGTCGATCGCAATTCGAGAGGGCTTAAACTCGGCAATTTCAGACTTGATAATTTGCAAATGATCCTCCAAGCCCGCTGACTCTGGATAAGCACAGAGAATTCTCAGCAAGCCCTTCTGCTCCAGTTCCTCAAAATCAATTCCCCAAGAATAAGCGTTGCGAGAAAGCTGGGCGCGGGATTCTTCATAGGCAAACAGCAGGGCGCGTTCGCCAATCATGCAGGCATCTTGCAGAAACTTGCTGACCAGCATCGTTTTGCCTGTACCTGTGGCTCCCGTTGCCAGAATGATAGAATCTTTGAAAAATCCGCCGCCGCACATTTCGTCCAGCGTCTTCACACCCGAAGACACGCGGACGTTAGACGATCGCTGAGTTAAGCGCATGGCTCCAAGTGGAAAGATGTTGATACCGTCGTTGGTGATAGTGAAGGGATATTCGCCCTTCATATGAGTGGTGCCGCGCAGTTTCAAAATTTCAATCGTGCGGCGGCGGCGTTCTCCCTCCAGCACGTTGCGGACGATCGCCACATTATCTGAAACAAATTCTTCAACACCAAAGCGAGCGACCGGTCCATATTCCTCAACCCGCTCGGTCGTCATGATGGTAGTGGCGTTCATCTGTTTGAGACGAGCCACCAGGCGAAAAATTTCGCGTCGCACCACCGAAGCCGCATCATACTGCTGGAAGACAGCCGTAACAGAGTCAATTGAAACTCGCTTAGCTTTGTATTTGCGAATGGCGTATTGAATTCGCTCGATCAGAGCAGAAAGATCGAAGTTGCCGACTACATCTTGCCCTTCGGGATCAGGCGATGCATCGAGGATAAACAGCTTGCCCTGGTCGATCAATTGCTGTAAATTCCAGCCAAAGCTGTAGGCATTTTTGATGATGTCAGCCGGAGATTCTTCAAAGGTGACAAACACGCCTGCTTCGTCAAAGTGCGTGATGCCATTGTAGAGAAATTGGACGGCAATCAGCGTTTTTCCAGTTCCAGAAGTGCCGCTGACGAGGGTGGTTCTGCCAATGGGCAAACCGCCGTGACTAATATCATCAAAGCCTTCAATTAGGGTACGAATCTTCTGGACACCTGCTGTGGTCGATTCAATAGATTGCCCAGTTTGATTAGCTTTATTCATAAATCTGTCAACAGCTACCAAAAGAGTTTTAAAGTCAATTCAACGGTGTGAAATGTGAGGTGAGATCGACAAGTTTTGAGTTTAACTTATTGTTCTTCCCGTTCATCTTCTCGCAATTCGTCGTACAAAAGGTCTAAGCCAATTAAAACCTTCTCCCGATCGGATAAGTCTCCGATGATTTTTCGCACCGGGGGAGGCAGAATTTTGGACAGGGTTGGAGTTGCGAGAATTTTGTCTTCTTCAGCAAGCTGAGGGTTTTTGAGAACGTCAATCACCTTCAGCGCATAAACACCCTGAAATTCTTTTTCCAAAATGTTGTTCAAAGTTTTTAGCGCACGAATCGAGTTGGGGGTGTTTCCCGCGACGTAAAGTTTCAAAATGTAAGTTTTTTTAAGTGGACTCATGGATCTCCGATGAGGAATTCGGGTGATTTTGGCAAGAGAGGGTGAGGGTTGTAAATTGCTGAGAGCGATCGCCCTATGACTCTCTGGGAATGGAGCGACGATACATTTCACAAAGGTGGGCGATCGCATCGATCAAAGTTAGCCGATAGTCCAGCAAAATATCATCACTGCGTCCTTCTAGCTGTAGCTGTTTAGAAAATTCATCCATCAATTCCATATGAATTTCGACAATGGTTGAAACTGAAATATCAGCGAAAAAAGCCACATTGACAAAATTATCGATTTTTTCGTTGAGATTGCTGTTTCGAGAAAAATAACTCAAGATAATTTCTCGATAATCTTCTCTAAGCTGCTGAAGTAGCTCTTTTCGCTCAGACGCGGGCAGATGCCGGAGGAAGTTTTGGGGATTCCTTTTGTAGTACACACCGAGGTATCCTAATCGTTCCTTCAATTTCTCAGACAGGCGTTTTTGCTGGGCGACAAGAGACGTTTGGGTTGTCAGGGCAGCTACAGAACCAGGAGTAGATTGATGCTCAGGCAGCGGGCAGGAAAGCGAGAGCATCAGGAATTGGTCGATCGCCCGATCAATAGTTTGGTCAATTTGGTGTAACTGATTAATCGACGTTCTCAGGACAGCCGTGTGGTAAGAAATATCAACGTTTGTCCGTTCAGTTGCTGCTAGCGAAGCTGGAAAGGAGTCTGCGTCTGTGTCTAGAACAATAGTCGGCAAAAAGGTGGCTTGCTCTCTTAAATGCTCAAGCGTGGTTAGAAGTTTTGGATTATCTTGGAAAACCAGACAGTCTAACTGCTTTTCTCGCTCAATGAAGTTGAGAAAGTCAGTTTCAACCGAAAATTGGGTCAGGCTGTACTGTCCACTCAACGCCCCCTCTAAAGAATTCTGAAGAGAATGCTTGAAGGATCGCGCTAGTGCATCAGAGGAAATCAGGCAACAAATAGACAGTTGAGGACGCAAAGCTATAGCTAGAAAAAGGACAATAACCGCAATAGGAACTATAAAGCTGAACTGATAGGGAAATAAAACGGAATAGACTTGTCAAGAATCCTAGCGAAAATTGGGCGATCGCTAAGCGGCATTAAAATACTTAACATTTATTGTAATTGCAAACGTCTTTACTTCTCCGGCTATCCAGCCATAATTGAGCTAAGACCGCCACTCTGTTGGTCAAACTCTTACCGAGGTCTGCTTTCTCCTCTTCATGTATGTTGCTGCTGTTGGCGAATTTATCCAAGCCGCGCCCGTCTGCACCCAAACTGCCAGACTGAAAGCAGTGCTGCGGCTATTTCGCCAAACTCGCTGTCAACGAGTCATTGTTGCTGATGGGAAGCAGCTAGTGGGAACGTTGAGCCTTCACCGTTTTATGTCTTTCCTGTTTGAGGCGGAAGTTGAAGCCCCAGACAGCGGAAGTCGTGGAAGTGAGGCGGCGATCGCTCCCTGGCAACAAACTCTTCAAGAACTGTTCTTAAATGCAGAAAATGCAGATTTGCTCGATCCGCTATACGAACCGCTGGTTGAACTATCTGCAAGTTTGCCAATTAGCCAGCTTACACCCTACTTAAAAGATTTAGAACAGCGGCAATATGCTCTGATTGATGAATCCGGTAACTGTTTGGGGCTGTTAAACCAGACGCAACTGCTCAAGTTTTTGACGCTGAACCCAATGCCTGAGTTGCAGGAGCGATCGCCAGGGACAGCAGAGATACAAAACGGGCTGGGGCAGTTGGGTGAGAAGACAATGGCTGATCACCATTTAAGGCGATCGCCCTCAGCAGAGCCAGCCTTTACAGAGTCGATTAGCGAAACAATTTCTGCTGACCTGCTGATTGATTTGCTAGAGCGACTGCCCCTGCCGATGATGCTGCAAACTAGCACCGGGCAGGTTGTTGCTCGTAATTTGTCGTGGCGAGAGCAGTTAGGCGAGTTGCAAGACCCCAGCACGATCGGTCGAGAGGCCGCTTTACTTTTAGAAACTGCCACGTCCGTACTTCGGGGCAGCCAAGCTGCTAATTCTCCATTCACGGAATCTTCGTTTGAGCTTTCGTTCGCCAATGCAGCCCACAGATCTCATTTGGCGGAACCCTGGAGTGTTGAAAATCAGATTGATAGCGATCGCCTCAGTTTTTGTCAATTAGGAACCGATTTAGACACCTGTATCTGTACCTGCCCGATGAAAAACGGACAGGAGCGAATCTGGCAATTCCTCAAAATTCCGCTGGGAAATCGCTCAACTCAGGCACAGTTCAACATGGCGGCTCTTCTATCAGCAGTAGAATCTCGCCGCCGTATCCATGCCGGCCAGCCCTATGAAGGAGCAAACCTCACTGCTGAGCAAGCCTACTCCTCTCAGGCAAATTCTCAACCGCTATGGCTGGTGATGGCTCAAGACACCACCGAGCAGCATCGGGTGGCCAAAGAACTAACCGCTAAAAATGCCGATCTGGTTCAGCTTAACCGCCTCAAAGATGAGTTTTTAGCCTGCATTAGCCATGAGCTAAAAACACCGCTGACTGCGGTTTTGGGGCTGTCAACGCTGCTCAAAGATCAGGCATTGGGTGAGCTAAACAATCGCCAGACTCGCTACGCGCAACTGATTCACCAGAGCGGACGACATCTGGTGCTGATTGTGAATGACATTCTGGATTTAACCCGGATTGAAACAGGGCAACTAGAGCTAACGTTAGAGCCAGTTCACATCAAAACCGTGTGCGATCGCGCCTACGAACAGGCACGCCGATTGCAGCCGCAAGAAGAAAGCCCTGGAATTGAGTCCTCTAGCGCCTCAGAGTCAGATGTTCGCTTTCGCTTAAGCGTGCAGCCCGGTCTAGAAACCCTGATCGCCGATGAGCTACGACTACGGCAAATGTTGAGCAACCTGCTCTCTAATGCGTTTAAGTTTACAGAAGTGTCCGGCGAAGTAGGGCTAACCGTCGAAACCTGGGAAGGCTGGATTGCCTTCACCGTGTGGGATACCGGAATTGGCATTCCAGATGAAAAGCAACACCTAATTTTTCAGAAATTTCAGCAGCTAGAAAATCCGCTGACTCGTCGCTATGAAGGAACCGGGCTAGGACTGGTATTGACTCAGCGGCTAGCCCGACTGCACGGCGGCGATGTAACCTTTACCTCGGTTGAGGGAAAAGGCAGCCAATTTACAATTTTGCTGCCGCCTAGTCCGCCTCAAGCCACAACAGACCCGTCTCAACCATCAATCAAGCCTTTAGCCCAGACCCACAGCAATCGTCTGGTGCTAGTGGTGGAGGCGGTGCCGCGATTTTTGGAAGATTTAACTCATCAGTTGGCAGGGTTGGGCTATCGGGTGGCGATCGCCCGCGCTGGCACTGAGGCTCTGGAAAAAGTGCGGCGGCTCCAGCCTGCAACCGTTTTTCTCAATCCTGCTTTGCCCCTGCTCTCCGGTTGGGATGTTTTAACTCTGTTGAAATCGGATGCTGAAACTCGCCACATCCCCGTTGTTGTCACGGCCAGCCATCTAGAAAAAACTCAGGCCTATCGCAACAGAGCGAACGGATTCCTTAGCTTGCCGATCCAGCCGAACGCTTTAGAGCAAAGCCTGGAACCCCTGATTCACCAAGCGCCTGCGCCACAAAATATAGCCTCTAGTCTGACCATTCTGCACCTTAACGCAGGAGGTCAGCAGCTTTTTTCTCAGCCAGAGCATTATTCTCAGTCAGAGCATTATTTAGCGACTCACTTCAATAGCCTGCTCCATCCTCACAACTGCCGAATGCTGGAAGTTGACGATCTAGATCAAGCCGATCTCCTGGCAAAGGTCTGGAAGCCGAACGTGATCTTGCTGGATGGGGTTATCTCTGACCCCATGACTTACCTTAAGCAGTTAAGCGACTATCCAGCGCTGGCATCTCTGCCCCTGGTGACGCTCACCGCAGAAATTACACAAGCTGCAAATCAACTGTCAGAGCTAACGGTTTTCCCCTGTCTGGCTTCATTACCCACACCCGGAGAGACGATCGCCGATTCAAAATCAGATTCAGCGCTACTCCAGGTGATTCAGGTTGCTGCGGGAATGAGTTGGGCACCGCACGTCTTAGTCGTGGATATAGCAGCACTCCAGCAAGACTGGGCTACCTTCCCTCAGATGGACTGGGCAGAAGGAACCGCGCCAAACCCCAGCGCCAAACGTACCGCAGAATGGCTGCAAGCCTCAATGCAATATTTTCAGGCAGCGGGCTTTCGTAGCTCGATTAGTCGTTCCTGGTCTGAGGTGTTAGAGCAAATCCAGCATCAGAGCGTCGATCTGCTGCTGCTCTGTGTGCGCCATGCCGATCCTCATCCCTCGGTGCTGAAGGCGCTGCAAACTCTGGCTCAAGTGGGGACAAAACCACCCATTCTAGTTTGGAATTGTCAGCCTCAATCGCTAGAGATGGGAGCAACTTTAGGCGAAGTGCTGGAGGCGATCGCCGCTCAAGTCCTCCCTCCCTCTCTCTCCATGAAAGAACTGCTCGATCAAATTAACCAAACTCTGGTCAGACGATAGGGCTGTCTCCTAATTCGGTTTTGCGGTTAATTCTACGCTTGCTCTGAGTGGTTTATTATCAGAAGCTTTGGCTAGCAGCCAGTAGGTCGTCATGTCTCCCTTACCCTTGACGGCGATCGCCCCTCGTTTTTCAAACAGATAGCTTTGCTTGATGCGCTGATAGGTTGCTGCCGTCACCTGAATTTTTCCAGCTTCGCCCTGGGTTTCCATCCGGGAAGCTACATTAACGGTGTCTCCCCAGAGGTCATAGCTAAATTTTTTGATGCCAATTACGCCTGCAACGACGGCTCCAGTGTTGATGCCAATTCGCAGTTGAAACGGTTCGCCATTATCTCGATGAAACTGCTGAATGGCTTGCTGCATATCCAGAGCAAGGTCGGCGATCGCCTCAGCGTGATCATCCCTTGGCGTTGGCAGTCCGCCTACTGCCATGTAAGCATCTCCAATCGTCTTAATTTTCTCTAAGCCGTGCCGTTCAACCAACTGGTCAAAGGTCGAAAAAATTTGGTTGAGCAAACTCACCAGATCCGTTGGACGAGTCCGCGCTGCCTGGGAAGTAAAGTCAACAATGTCAGCAAATAGGATTGTGGCTTCACTAAACTGTTCTGCGATCGCCCCATTTTCCTGATCCGCTGAGTCTTGATTTTTCTTTAGCTGATCTGCAATGACTTTAGGCAAAATGTTTAACAGCAGAGTCTCAGATTTGCGTTGGGCTTCGTAAAGTGCCCGTTCAATTCGACGGCGATCGCCAATATCACGCACAATAAACAACACTTCATCTTCGCCGCTGACAACAATACGTACTTCTTCCTCGTAGAGCCTGCCATCAACCTCATACTGCTGTTCATAGATCTCAATTTCGCCCGTTTGCAGCACCAACTCCATGTACTGCTGCTGTCGTAGGGCCATCTCTGCGGGAATCACGTCGGTCATTTGTCGCCCGATCCGCTCTACACCGGGCATCAGCGGCTCATGAAACCCTCTAGCCGGGAAATAGTCTAGATAAACTCCGTCGCGGTGAACGCGAAACATCAGGTCAGGAATGGCTGCCAATACCGCCTGATTTCGGGCTTCACTGCGACGCAGGGCAGCTTCGGCCTGTTGGCGATCGCGAATTTCCTGCTGAAGTCGAGCATTTTGCTCAGTCAGTTGTCTCTTTTGCCGCTGAATCGTCAACTGATTCTCAACTCGAATCAGCACATCTTCTAGCTGAAACGGCTTTGTAATATAGTCTGCACCCCCTACCTCAAACGCATAAACCTTGTTTAGCGCCTCCGATGCAGCACTCAGAAAAATCACAGGCAAATCGCGGGTTCGCTCTGCTGCCTTGAGCTGAGAGCAAACCTCATAGCCGCTCATCTGAGGCATATTGACATCAAGCAAAACAACGTCAGGCAGAGCTTTCTCGATAGAATCTAGAGCAACTTGCCCAGTTAACGCTTCTTTGACCTGGTACCCCTGTTTCTCAAGCATCATAGAGAGCAGACGGAGATTGGCCGGATAATCGTCCACAACCAAAATGTTTGCCTTGCCTGATTCTGCCTTGCCTGATTCTGCCTTGCTCACGTTTGCTTCGTCCGTTGCTGCTTACCCGCCTTTGCTTTGCGCTTTTCCTGCCCCAAAAAACACAAAGTTGGGATGCTTCCAATGAAGTTTCCCATAGTCAGTTTCTATTTTCAGTTTTTATTTATAGCCATTTTCAGATGGGTAAACCATAACGCTAGGGGCGGTTCGCGAACCGCCCTTACCAAGATTTGTGGTTTATCCAAGTGAAAATTGCTGTAAGGTCAGCGAATTCCTTGTTTAAGTATCCTGACTATCGGTTGAGATCACCAGTCCTTTGAGGCAGATGCATAAAGCCTTTACCGACACCTCATGATTTTTTGCGGTACGGTTAGGCTCCGTCAAACTCTTGCAAACTCTTGCAGTTCTGTAACCTAGCGAACATCTTCATAAAACTGCTTCAGGTAGCCAGGCGAAACGCCAATGCCCCAGAGCAAGCCAATGTAGAGGTAAATTGCAGTAGCTCTCAACGACCCCCACTGGGCTACGCGGCGATCGCACGACTGCACCACGCGATTCACCTGCCGAATCCGACCGCGCCGTACCAGTTTCAGACACAAATCTGCCTCCTCCATAATGGGCATCGCTGCGTCAAAGCCGCCACACCCCCAAAAATCCTCACGCCGACAAAACATCACCTGATCGCCAAACAGCAGCCGCAGCCCTTTGAGGAATAGATGTGGACGGAAAATCAGCGGCGCATAGTATGTTTTCAAATAGTTGTGCAGCGATACGCCCCAACGGGTTGTGTGGCTGCCAGCCATTAGCGAGACAAATCCTCCACAGGCAACGGTGGAATCAGTCAAGGTTTCACTCACGATCGCAACTAAATCATCTGGAACCAGGGTATCTGCGTGTAAAAAGCAGAGAATATCGCCCGTTGCGGCTTCTGCGCCCCGATTCATTTGCAGCGATCGCCCACACTCCGTTGACAAAATGTGAATCTTTGCCTGGGTAGTTTGGCAGAATTGATGGGCGATCGCCAGCGTCTTATCCGTGCTGCCCCCATCTACAATCAGCACCTCTGCCGCAGGAGGATCAAGCAAACTCAGGTGACGTAAAGTGCGTCCCAAACAGCCTGCCTCATTCAGCGTCGGCATCACAATCGAAACGCGAGCCATTTTCAAAGTTCCTACTTCAAGTTCCCGGAAGGGTGCGTAACCGCTCACTCAGGTGAATGCGATCGGCAACTGCCTTGACCAGTGGGCCATGAGAGCCAAACTCCACCACGCTGATCGACCCGACCGGACAGCCCAACCGATAGCGAAACCGCCCTACATCAATTCCCAACAGGCTACAGAGAATAATCCGAATCGTGGCCTTGTGAGAAACAATCAGGACGTTGCCCTTCGGGTAGCGTTGCTGGATTTCTTCGATCACACCGAGGGCACGATTGGCAATGGCGATCGCCGCCTCTCCGTCCGTCGGTGGGTTCCAAGCCGGGTCAGCCAGCCAGCGAATATAGTCATCATGATAATCCTGCCTGACCATCTCAACCGTCTGCCCCTCCCACTTGCCGTAATTAATCTCCTTCAGCTCATCGCGCAGTTCAATAGATTGCCCAACAGCCTCACAGAGAGGTTGAGCTGTTGCCTGAGTCCGCTGCATTGGGCTACCAAAAATTGCTTCCCAGGCAGTAGAGCGGTAAGCCGCCGCAAACTCTTGGGCCATCTCCATTCCTTCAGGCGTTAACTCAGGATCAATCGAGCCACAAAACAGATTAGCGCGACTGCAAGCAGTTTGCCCGTGTCGAAGTAAGTACAGCGTCAGACTCAACTCAATTCCTCCAATCGCCAGGGACTACTGCATTATTTGGTTCTAGATTTGATAGTCTAGCCTTAACGGGTTACAGAAGAATTAAAAAGCGTGGACATTCAAATTGGCAGGGGCAAAGCGGCCCGTAGGGCATATGGGTTTGACGAAATTGCGCTCGTCCCTGGACAGCGAACGCTAGACCCAAAACTGGCAGATACCCGCTGGCGCATCGGTGGAATTGAACGTGAAATTCCCATCATCGCCAGCGCAATGGATGGAGTTGTTGACGTACAGATGGCAGTCCGCCTTTCCCAAATGGGCGCACTCGGCGTACTCAACCTGGAAGGCATTCAGACTCGCTACGAAGACCCCAACCCCATCCTCGATCGCATTGCATCAGTCGGCACCACTGAATTTGTACCGCTGATGCAAGAACTCTATGCCGAGCCGATTAAGCTAGAGCTGATCAAGCAGCGAATTCAGGAAATCAAACGGCAAGGCGGCATCGCCGCGGTCAGCGCGACTCCCCTTGGGGCAACTCGATACGGCTCCGAGGTCGCTAAAGCTGGGGCAGACCTGTTCTTTATTCAGGCAACCGTCGTTTCAACGGCTCATCTCTCACCCGAATCTGTTACCCCGCTCGACCTGGCAGAATTTTGCCAACAAATGCCGATTCCGGTCGTGTTAGGCAACTGCGTCACCTACGAAGTTGCCCTCAATCTGATGAAAGCAGGCGCAGCCGCAGTATTGGTTGGCATTGGCCCAGGCGCAGCCTGCACCTCACGCGGCGTACTGGGTGTTGGCGTGCCCCAGGCTACCGCAGTAGCAGACTGCGCCGCAGCACGGGATGACTATCACCAGGAAACCGGAAATTACGTTCCGGTAATTGCAGATGGTGGCTTAGTTACAGGTGGAGACATTTGCAAATGTATTGCCTGCGGTGCTGATGGAGTGATGATTGGCTCTCCCTTTGCCAGAGCCAAAGAAGCACCCGGTCGCGGCTATCACTGGGGTATGGCAACCCCCAGCCCTGTCCTGCCTAGAGGCACCCGCATCCGCGTTGGCACCACCGGAACGCTAGAGCAGATTTTGCGTGGGCCCGCTCAACTCGACGATGGCACCCATAATTTGCTTGGCGCATTGCAAACTAGCATGGGCACTCTTGGCGCTAAGGACATCCGGGAAATGCAGCAGGTGGAAGTGGTGATTGCCCCCTCTTTATTAACCGAAGGTAAAGTCTACCAAAAAGCACAGCAGCTAGGAATGGGCAAGTAAGCATAGTTTTGTCAAGTTATTTCAATAAGTTTATCCTTTCCCTTTGGGTAAATCACTGGAAAAACTATAACTATCGCTTACAATAGAAAGTAGCGGAGACGTATGTTTCCGTTCACTCCTCACACCACACTCCGCCTGGACTACCGTTCAGGCGGTTCCTCCTTTAAAGAGAATTACTTCGCTAGAACAGACGATTCAGCACGGTTAGTAGAAAAATATTGAATCTTTACCTTTTAAGCACTGACAACAACATGAGTGGCTTTAACATTCCGTTAAGTTGTGTCTAGTTATATACATTCTCTGGTTAAAAGTGGCTCTTTTCGCTATGGTAAGATTTTGACAGACTCACAAAGGCAAGGATTTTTCAGGCATGTCAGCAGCCGCGCAAGTTACGGATTCTACTTTTAAGCAAGAAGTACTTGATAGTGAAGTTCCAGTTTTAGTGGATTTTTGGGCACCCTGGTGCGGCCCCTGCCGCATGGTCGCACCCGTCGTTGATGAAATCGCTGAGCAATATACGGGACAGGTTAAAGTCGTTAAGGTCAATACTGACGAAAATCCCAGCGTTGCGAGTCAGTATGGCATTCGCAGTATTCCAACTTTGATGATTTTCAAGGGAGGACAGCGGGTTGATATGGTTGTTGGCGCAGTTCCTAAGACAACTCTAGCCAACACGTTAGAGAAGTATCTCTAAGCGACAGAGAGAAGGATCTCTGAAATATCGCACCATTCTCTGAATAATCTTGAGTGGGGTGTAGCAAAGAACTCTCCCCCTCGAGATATTCAAGACTAGCAGGGTTTTGGCTAATACTACTTCTAGGCAGGCAATTCTGGAAGAGAGTTGTGTTTTTAGCGGTGTGAGCTTTATCTGTAGTGACTGAGGATATTGCAGGTTTGTGCCACGCATAGTCGAAACTTTAAGAATTTGATGGTCAGGCAAAGTCTGTCTAACTGAGGGAATGACTTTATCCTGTTTTAGGGGCTATCTAGCCGAAACCTCGGTAGAATAGAGTGCCTTCTGTTGAGAATTTCATGGTATCTTCTTCATCCCATTCGCTTGACTCGCTGCGGGTAGAGGTCAACAGTCTGATCGATCAACTGCCAGACATGATGCATGGGGAGTTGATTCAACAGGCGATTACAACGCTGGTTCGCATGGCAGAAGTTGAGGCGGATCGGCTGGACTGGAAGATTTTGAATGCTTCTTTGCAAGATATGGAGAGGGCATTCCGAGGGTTCTATCCTTATCGCCATGTGCGTAAGGTGACAATTTTTGGCTCGGCACGAATTTTGCCGGAGAGTCCTCACTACAAAATGGCAGCAGAGTTTGCGCGGTATATCACCCAGCAAGGGTTTATGGTGATGACGGGGGCAGGCGGCGGCATTATGCAGGCTGGAAATGAGGGGGCGGGTGCCGATCGCTCCTTTGGGCTAAACATCCAGCTTCCGTTTGAGCAGGGCGCTAACCCGTTTATTGAGGGCGATCGCAAACTGATCAACTTCAAATATTTCTTTACTCGTAAGCTTTTCTTTTTGCGAGAAAGTGATGCTTTGGCGCTGTTTCCAGGTGGCTTTGGGACTCAAGACGAGGCGTTTGAATGTCTCACATTGATTCAAACGGGCAAATCTGATTTGCTGCCGCTGGTGCTAATTGATCGACCGGGCGGTGACTATTGGCTGGGCTGGCAGGATTATGTGAAGAATCAACTGCTGCGAAATGGCTTGATTAGCCCGGATGATTTGAGCCTTTACACCATTACCGATCGCCTGGATGTCGCCTATGAGGCGATCGCTGGCTTTTACCACGTATTCCACTCCAGTCGATATAGTCAGGGAAAGCTGGTGCTGCGGCTCAAGTGTGAGCTATCTGATGCAGATATAGCTTACCTGAATGAGACCTACTCCAGCATTTTGCTAGAAGGGCAAATTGAGCAACATCCAGCCGTGCCCGAAGAAATTAATGGCGAAATTGCCGAACTGCCGCGCCTAATGATGAGCTTTAACCAACGGGATTTAGGACGGCTGTACCAGATGATCAGAATGATTAACCAAATGGGTACGCCCTCTGCTGAGCGCGATCGCCCAGAGCAAAAGTAGAGTAGTGACGGGTAATAGGTGATAGGTAATGGGTCATCGACCAGTGATCCACTGCCAAAATTAGATGTAGCGATCGCCGCTATGCATAAATACTCAGTAAACCTGTGCAAAAGTCGCGATCGTCGTGTAAATTTGTGTAAACATAGTTAGACAGCGCGACCGAAACAAGCAGTCGAAATCTGCAGTCATACGGCTTGTTTCATCTAACGCACACCACTGCAAAAATTATTCAAGCGGAGCAGGAGCTGATGTCAGACGCAGAGAATCGTCCATCCCCCCATAAGGTTGTAATCGTTGGCGGTGGTTTTGGTGGGCTGTATGCAGCCAAAGCGCTGGGTCGCGCTCCTGTAGAAGTGACGCTGATTGACAAGCGCAATTTTCACCTGTTTCAACCCTTACTTTATCAGGTAGCAACCGGGGGGCTATCTCCGGGAGATATTTCCTCTCCTCTGCGGGCGGTTCTCAGCAGTAGCCGCAATGTCAAGGTGCTAATGGATGAGGTGACAGATATTAATCCTGAGCAGCAGCAGGTGACGCTGCGAAACCAGACTTTGAGCTACGATAGCCTGATTGTAGCAACGGGTGTGAGCCACCATTATTTCGGCAACGATGCCTGGGAAAATATTGCTCCTGGCTTAAAAACCGTTGAAGACGCGCTAGAAATGCGGCGACGGATCTTTATGGCGTTTGAGGCGGCTGAGAAAGAGCCTGATCTTGAAAAGCGCCGCGCCTGGTTAACATTTGTGGTGGTCGGCGGCGGCCCAACTGGGGTAGAGCTAGCGGGCGCACTGGCAGAGTTAGCCCACACGACGCTTAAGCATGATTTCCGCAACATTGACACAACTGAAGCCCGCATCCTTTTGCTAGAAGGGATGGATCGAGTGCTGCCTCCGTACCCGCCTGAGCTATCGGCAGAGGCAGAAAAGTCACTCACTCACTTGGGCGTAACGGTGCAGACCCGTACTCTAGTCACCAATATTGACAATAACGTGGTGACGATGAAGCACGGCGATCGCACCGAGCAGATTCAATCTCGCACAATTCTCTGGGCGGCTGGGGTGAAAGCCTCAGCCCTGGGCAAGGTGCTATCAGAGCGCACAGGTGCAGAACTCGATCGCGTCGGTCGAGTGATCGTAGAATCGGATCTCTCTGTACCAGGACACCCAAACATCTTTGTAGTCGGCGATCTGGCTCATTTTGCACACCAGGAAGACAAACCTCTTCCAGGCGTAGCGCCCGTTGCCATGCAGCAGGGGAATTACATTGCCAAGCTAATCAAGCAACGGCTTGCAGGTCAGGTAGTGTCCGCTTTCAAATATTCCGATGGCGGTAGTTTAGCGGTGATTGGACGCAACGCCGCAGTAGCCAACCTGGGCAAGCTCAAATTTGCCGGACTGCCTGCCTGGTTGATCTGGATTTTTGTTCACATCTATTACCTGATTGAGTTTGACAATAAACTGATCGTCATGACCCAGTGGGCATGGAGCTATTTCACCAAAAACCGAGGCGCTCGGTTGATTACGGGTGAAGATGATGAACTGCTGGGAGAAGTTACCAATGCGGCGGGTATGCCGGATAAGTCGGTTGTGAATGTTTAAGCAACTCCCCAGAACACCGTAGGATGGGCACGCTTTGCTTTGCCCATCTCGGTTCATGAACCTGCGTAATAATAGGCACAGACGGTTGCCCCTTACCCATTCTATAGTTTGGCTGAGGTGTGAATTCTTGCAGTAAAATTCACTCTGACTCTTTCTGAAGCTGCTCAATTTGATATTGAGCGTCTTCGTAGCAGCCAGTTCTGCCGGAGTCAAGACAGAGTTTGGCAGATTGGCGGAAATCAGCGATCGCTCCCTCCTGATCCCCAGCGTCTAGCCTGGACAGCGCCCGATCATAGTAGGCGAAGGGATGGCTGGGGTTGCGCTCAATGGCTTCGCTGTAGTCAGCGATCGCTCCCGTCTCATCTCCATATTCTGACCGTGCCACCCCCCGGTTGTAATACGGGTCAGCATCATCGGGATCAAGCCGAATCGCAATGTTGAAATCTTCGATTGCACCTGTAATATCACCCAGGCGGCGGCGCACCAGTCCCCGGTTTTGGTAAGCCTCAACGGAGTTGGGCTGCAAACCAATCGCCTGAGTGCAATCGTCGATTGCTTCCCGGTGCTGTTCCAGGTTAGAGCGAGACAAACAGCGGTTAAGATAGGCGGCTGATAAGTTGGGATCAATTTGAATGGCTTGGGTGTAGTCTTCGATCGCGCCCCGATCGTCGCCCTGGTCAGCCCGAACACTGCCCCGATTTACGTAAGCGCGAGCCGATTGGGGAGCAAGCCGAATCGTCTCAGTGTAGTCTGCCAGTGCCCCCTGGCGATCGCCCAATTCATAGCGCACATTGCCCCGAAAATAGTAGACCTCTGGCTGATTGGGGTTAAGCTGAATCGCCTGGGTTAAATCATCTAACGCAGATTGCTGATCGCCCAGACGAGAATGGGCAACCCCTCGATTAAAGTATGCTTCACCACTGGGATTTGTGCGAATGGACTGGCTGTAGCGGGCGATCGCCTGCTGGTCATCCCCCTGCTGCTCCTGCTCTAAGCCCTGGTTGAGCAAATATCCAGACAGCAGCGTTTGAGGAAAGCGTGAATAGAGGGCGATCGCCAACGCGCCAAGCACTAGCAACGCAGCGCCAGCAGGCAGCCAAGAACGGCGCACGGGGAATGCAGCCAAGTTAGAGCGCTGAGGGCGAGGCGGCAAAACAGGCACCGCTTCTTCACCCGAAACCAGTCGATTCAAATCGTCCAGCACTTCCGTTGCCTCCTGATAGCGCTGGCTGCTGTCAGGATGTACCATTCTGTCGAGAATGGCTGCTAGTTCCGGGCTAATTCGAGTGCGGCCGTTCCAGATTTCGCCCTGGCTAAACCGTCCCGCGTCCTGCAACTTGATTAACTCAGGGGCAGTCAGTCCGGTAATTGCCTGAATGCCAATCATACCAACCGCATAGATGTCACTGTTGGACTGAAGCTGTCCCTGGGTTTGCTCAGTCGGAATGTAGGCCGAAGCGCCATTGGTGCCAAATTGGGAAGCGTATTCGGGCGATCGCATCACCTCAGCGCTAATTTCCTTAAAAATGCCAAAGCCCGTCAGCACGAGACGACTATCGGAATGGCGACGCAGCAGGTTGGAGGGCTTAATTCGGCGGTGAATGAATCCCCAGCGATGTACCACTACCAGAATTTCCATCACCTCACGCAAGAACTGCAACACCCACAGCTCAGACAGCGCCTGCTTAGGCAAAATCTCGTCACTCAGAGGATGACCGAGAATGAATTCTTCAACCAGATAGAAATTATTGTTTTCCTCAAAATAGTCCAAAATTTGCGGGATCTGGTCGTGTTTTCCGACCTTTTGCAGCGCTTCTGCTTTTTTCTTTAGCAGAATTAACACAAACTTGAGCGTCCTGGGATTGCGATCGGGAAGCTGTAAATGTTTGGCAACCCGTTTGGGATGTCCTGGAAATTGCGTATCCCCGACCAGATAAGTTTGCTCTAGCTCGTCTGATCCTAAAATTTTGATGAATTGATAACGACCACCCAATAGTTGGCTCACTATCCTTAACACCCTGGCACTGTGAAAATTATTGCATAGCAGTTTGAGACTCCTACACATCAAGCGGTAAGAGGGACATTGCCCTGCTCACTTGGCACCGACAGCCTTAAGATGAACCAGTCTTGAACTAGCAGGGATTTTAAGGCTATTCGCTCTTGCGGAAGATTCCTCCAGTCGGCAGCTTGTATTAGATAAGAATCAAGAACTGTATCTTCAGCCCTTCTGCAAGAAGATTGCAACTGCTGCAAAGGCTGATTTCACCTCAAAGGACGCGCGGCTGTGAGCTTAAAGAAAATTTGGAGACTGTTAAAAGAAGCATTTACGGAGTGGAATAAGGATAAAGCGTCACGGTTAGCCGCATCTCTGGCATACTACACCGTATTTTCCTTAGCGCCCCTCCTGGTGATTGTAATTGCGATCGCCGGGGCCGTTTTTGGGGAAGAGGCTGCTAGAGGGCAACTTGTGGAGCAGATTCAGGGGCTATTGGGTCGAGAAGGAGCCGAATTTGTTGAGACTGCCATTAACAATGCAAATCAGCCTGGAGAGAACACAGGCTCGATTGCTTCGCTCATTAGCATTGCAATTTTGCTATTTGGGGCCTCCGGCGTATTTTCTCAGCTTCAGGACGCACTTAACACCATCTGGGAAGTCACAGAACGACCCAATAGCAGCGTATTGGAGATGGTGCGTAAACGAGTTTTGTCCTTTGGCATGGTGCTGGGAATCGGCTTTTTGCTACTTGTATCCCTCGTTATTAGCGCCGTTCTAGCTGCCTTAAGCAATTATCTGAATGGTTTGTTGCCAGGTTTTGATGGACTCTGGCAACTGGTCAACTTTGCAATTGGATTTGGCGTAACGGCGTTGCTGTTTGCAATGATTTACAAGTTCTTGCCAGACGTGAAAATCACCTGGGGAGACGTTGCGATCGGGGCAGTCTTAACTTCATTGCTATTTTCGATTGGCAGATATCTGATTGGGCTGTATTTGGGCAACAGCAGTTTTGCTTCAGCCTATGGTGCGGCGGGTTCAGTGATTATTATTCTGGCGTGGGTTTATTACTCTGCTCAAATTCTGTTTTTCGGGGCAGAGTTAACTCAGGTCTATGCCAGACGTTATGGCTCAAAAATTGTCCCTGATGACCACGCGATCGCCATTACAGACGATGCACGGGCGGAACAGGGCATCCCCTCCAAAGAAATGGTGGAAGAAGCAGACCGAATCGACCGCGACCATCGGGGTAACCGTCGCATGAGGCGATCGCTCCACCGCCACCCCTTTCCCCCTAACCCTAGAAGAAAGCGTAGGTAACTAAATCCCAACCCTTAACTCCCGGACTACCCGACAGGGATTGCCAACCGCCACCACATTGGCGGGAATATCTTTCGTGACAACACTACCCGCGCCAATGGTGGTATTGTCACCAATTGTCACACCAGGGCAAACGATTACTCCGCCACCCAGCCAAACATTATTGCCAATTGTTACTGGAGAGGCTAGCTCCAGCCCTGTCAACCGCTCTGCTGGACTGACGGGATGATGAGCAGCATAAATCTGGACATTAGGCGCACAGAGCAAATTGTCACCTAGTCGGACCGTGCTGCAATCCAAAATAATGCAGCCAAAATTCATGTACACATTTTCGCCTGCATAAATATTGCTGCCATAGTCGCAGCGAAACGGCGGCTCGATGAAAATCTTTGGGCCTACCTGTCCAAACAGCTCTTGCAGGAGGTGCGATCGCCGTTCGATTTCTTCCTCTGTAGTTGCGTTGTATTCACGGGTTAACCGAGCCGCCCGTCGTCGTCCCGCAACTAGCTCTGGGTCAGCAGCCCAGTACAACTCACCCGCCAACATTTTCTGCTTTTCGGTCTTCTCAGGCTGCATCGCACTTCCTCATCCATGTAATCCGTAAATTCTATATTTGACCCTCAGAATTTACAGATAGGTAGTAGATGAGTTAGCTAGATTTTCTTAACACAATGGGAGGGGTGTCTTCGCCTCGTGTCATGAGGGCGATCGCCCCATCCGCCCGAAACTCACAAATCATTTCACTGCCGCTTGCCCTGAAGACCACAGCATTTTCCTGTTCGCGGACAAATTCCAGGGATTTGGTAAACGGTTGCTCGAACAACACGCCTGAGTAAACTCCCTCGTCCCAACTGAATGTCACCGTCATAATGTCAGATGACCAGGTTCCTTCTAGCTGTTGGTAGAGCGGCGTATCTGAAAGCTGATCCTGCTCTGCCGAAGAAGCGATCGAGGAATCATCGGCAGGTGTAGAAGCAACTGGAGTTTCTAAAATTGGAAATGACGAAGGCAGCGGAGACGAGGAGTCAGAACTAATTGAGGTCGAGGCCGGAGCAACTGATGCAGGCTCTACAGAACTGACTGCGCCATAGACAACACCGCCAGTCGCGATCAGCCCTAGCAACCCTACCGCCAGTGGTTGAATCTTCATGAGTCAGCAACGAATGTTATGTGTGGGAAGGATGGGCGAGATAGTGACGCTTCAGAGATCGGTCGAGCTTGTCTAGCAATTGAAACGAGATGCATTCAGAACGGCCAGAAGTATCAGCAAATGTTTTGGTTCAACACTCAATCGCTTGAGTTTAGGGACTGTGACCTGCAAAACTAAGTTCCACAACTTGACCTAAAAAGTTCAGCGTAAAAAGCAAACTCTTACATTAGTACGCCTCTCACTACATAGCCGGATGCCTACAGACCTGGTGGAGCGAGTAGCATTTTATGGTTTTATCCTGGCTTCTGGCAGGACTAGCATCGCATCTCCAAAGGAATAAAAGCGGTAGCTGTGGGCGATCGCCTCTTGATATAGCGCCAACAGTCGCTCTCGCCCAATCAAAGCGCTGACCAGCATCAGCAAGCTGGACTTGGGCAAATGAAAATTGGTAATCAGCCCTTTCACCACTCGCCACCGATAGCCGGGGTAAATAAACAGGTCAACCTTACCGCGATAGGGCTGAAGCGTTCCTGACTGAGCCGCACCTTCCAGGGCACGAGTAACAGTGGTGCCAACCGCAAAGACGCGCCCACCCTGAGCTTGGGTTTGACGAATTTTCTCTACGGTTTCAAAGGGGACTTCTACCCACTCTCCATGCATTTGATGGCGGGTAATATCGTCAGCTTCTACGGGGCGAAATGTCCCTACTCCAACGTGCAGCGTGATAAATGCCTGAGCTATTCCCTTTGCTTCAAGCTGGGTTAGCAGTTCTGGTGTGAAGTGTAGCCCTGCGGTAGGGGCGGCGACGGCACCGGGGCGATCGCCGTACACCGTCTGATACTGTTCTGGCTCGGCTTTAGATTCAGTAATGTAGGGCGGCAGAGGAACTTGACCCAACCGCTCTAGCATCTGGTAAAGGAACTGTCCTTCCGGCAAGTTAAATTGAATGATGCGTCCGCCCGTCGGCTCATCCGTTGATAAAATCTCTGCACTTAACGGTAACCCAGACTGCACATCACTTTCCTTCAGACCTTCCTCTAGCCCAAATTGAATCTGCGCTCCTGGCTTGAGTCGTCTACCTGGCTTGACGAGTGCCAGCCAGCGGTTAGGCTGCTGTTCTTCTAGCAGCAAGACCTCTACTTCAGCGCCTCCGGGTTTGCGACCATAGAGACGAGCAGGAATCACACGGGTGTTATTTAGCACCAGCAAATCGCCAGGTTGAAGTAAATTAGGCAAATCGCGGAAAACGTTGTGCTGGTGTGTGGTTTGTGAAGCAACAACGAGCAAGCGGGCGCTGTCTCTGGGTATAACGGGGTTTTGAGCAATTTGCTGCTCTGGCAACTGGTAGTCATAGGCGGTCAGTGACCAGTCTGATGGGTCAAGGGGGGTAGGGTGGGGCGATCGCTCCCAGTTCTCACGTTCGTTCGTTTGCTCAATAGTCATCACTGTTCGACTTTAAGTGCTTGCACTGAGGGTTCTATCTTATCGGCTGCAATTTGGTCAGATTGGGTGAACCTCCCTACACTAGGTCGGGGATGATTCCCCTATTGGTTATTTGTGATTCCATCCAGAATAAAGATGTAGCATTTGCCCGGACATCCAAACCCTTATGGAATATCTTTATTACCTTGCAAATGCCAGCCTGACGTTGAGAGTTGTCGAACATCTCCACACTTCACCCTGGCTTCCAGTCCGCTTCATGACTGTGATTCACCAGATTGATGGCTGGGTAGTTAAGGTAAAGCTCACTCACAATCTGGACTCGCAGCAGCATGGAGATTTTCGCGCTTTTCTAAGCGAATTGGGTATCCCTTATGAACCCGAAATTCGCGTCAAAATGGCGCTCTGGGGGCTAGAAACGGGACAGTCTCCAGTTGATGTGATGCACCGCTATCAGGTTGCTGTTGTCTCACATGGAAATCCCGATCGTGGCGAAATTGAAGAATTTCGCAAGCAGTTTGTTCACGGACTCGGCTATTGTCCAGAGACTCTAGCTTAATCAAGGCTGGGTGGAATTAAAAGGCGATCGCGTTAGCGATCGCCACACCAACAAGGGGCTTAAGCCCCTTGTTCCACTTTCTAGGTTCTACTACTCACTAGAATCGCGGATTAAATGCCTTACGTGGAGGGTTAGATTGGGTTTCGCGAAACCCAATCTACAAATATTAGACCGCTGCTAGCGTTTCTGCTTGGCGACGGGGAATGTCATAGGTAAAAAAGTCGTGAGCCATGACCGTGTTGGGAAAAATTGCTTGCGCCTCAGACAGCAAATCGGTAAGGGCGATCGCATTTCCCGGTGCATAGCGGGGGCTAAAGTGGGTCATAATTAGCCGCTTGGCTCCTGCCGACAGCGCCACCTGAGCCGCCATTGTAGAAGTTGAATGCAGCCGCTGATAGGCTAGCTCAGCATCCTGATGGGCAAACGTCGCCTCATGCACCAGCACATCGGCATCCCGCGCTAACTCCACCGAATTTTCACAGAAAATCGTGTCCGTGCAGTAGACAAACTTACGTCCAATCTGAGTTTCGCCACACAGGTCAGCCCCGTTGATTTTGCGTCCATCCGGTAAAATAACCACTTCTCCCCGCTTGAGCTTGCCGTACAGCGGACCAGAAGGAATGCCCAGTGCCGTTGCCCGCTCTACGTCAAACCGTCCTGCTTTGTCTTTTTCCGAAATGCGATAGCCGAAAGCAGGCACCCGATGGGTCAGGGGACTACAGCTTACTGTAAACTCCTCATCCTCAAATACCACTCCTGGCTGCACAGTGTGTACCTTCACTGGATAGGAAAAATGAGTCTGGGAATAGCGCCCACAGGCTCGCAGGTATTCATTCAAGTGGGGCGGTCCGTAAACATCAATTCGACTGGGATTACCCGCCAACCCGCAGCTTGCCAGCAGACCCATCAAGCCGTAGATATGATCGCCGTGCATATGGGTGACAAAAATGCGCGTAATTTGGCTGATCTTAATGTCGCTGCGGAGGATTTGATGTTGGGTGCCCTCGCCACAGTCAAACAGCCAGGTTTCTGCTCGTTGCGGCAGTCGCAGAGCAAGGCTGGAGACGTTGCGCGATCGCGTCGGCACGCCTGAACTTGTTCCTAGAAAAGTGATCTGCAAGATGAGTCAACCTGATTTCTGGCACAAATGCTTGGCACAAATCTCTTTGCCCAAATCTATAGTGACATAGGATGCAAATTCATCGCCGTGAATTCGAGCGAGTTCTAAAATTGACCCAAAACTGATCGAGATCACGGTCTTAAATTTAGGTCAAATTAGTCTATATTGAGCAGGGTTATTGCTTCTCTTCAGCTATTCCCTGGTGTCGGCTGTTCCCTATCATTTGTGAATCCCTAAGTCCACTGCAAATCAATCGCTCTCAGTGTGAGGAGTCCGCAAGCTATGACTGGATGCTATGCCAAATCTCGCTGGTTTCGGCTTCAGCAATTTGCCCGTGTTGCAAAACGTTCCTGGTGGTTTTCACTGCTGTTGTGGTTAGTGGCGATCGCCCCTGCCTATGCCCAACGTTTGGAAATGCGCGTCGCCATTGAGCAAGGTGTATCTCAAATCGATGTGGGTAGCTCCACGAATGCTGTAGTGCGTGATGGCTCTGGTCAAGTTCTGGCAAACATTCCCGCAATGGAAGCAAAGCAGGCAGAATCTGAAGCGGGTAGAGTGGCGATCGGCGACTGGCAAGCCAGTCAGATCTGGGTTGAGCCAAGCAACAATGGCTATGTCTGGATTGGCGACAAATGGTATCGCGGTCGTACTTTAGTGGTTCCCACCGGAACTGGGCTAACTGCCGTCAACTACGTCGATCTAGAACATTACCTTTACAGTGTCGTTGGAGCCGAAATGCCGACCAGTTGGCCCATCGAAGCCCTGAAAGCACAGGCGGTCGCTGCCAGATCCTATGCTCTCTACCAGCGCCAGACAGGAGCCAACGAAGTTTTTGACGTGGGTGATACCCAAGCCTGGCAGGTCTATGGTGGCTTAGAAGAAGAAACAGCCAGCACCCAAACCGCTGTAGATCAAACCCAGGGGCAAGTCTTGACCCACAACGGGCAGATCATCAACGCCGTCTTCCACTCCTCATCAGGTGGACACACTGAAGACGTAGAGCGGGTTTGGGTCAGTCCACTGGCTTACCTGCGCGGCGTACCCGACTTTGACCAATATTCCCCCGACAGGCAATGGGTCGCAAACTTCTCGGCCGCCGACTTGCAGCAGCGAATTCCCGGTTTGGGCAACATCGTTTCCTTCACACCAGTAGAATTTACTCGCCCCAACGGACGCATCAGAAGAATGCAGGTTGTTGGAGAATCGGGTAGCCGCACCATGACGGGAGACGAAATTCGCCGCGCTCTAGGGCTAAAAAGCACCCTGTTCTCAATCACCCCTCAGTTTGACCAGGTTGCCAGTGCAGGTGATACTGTTCCGGCTAGCCCGATTAGCTTTCAGGTAGTTGGCGGTGGCTTTGGTCACGGAGTCGGCATGAGCCAGTGGGGAGCCTACGGCATGGCGATGCAGGGGCAGAACTACCAGCAAATTGTGCGCTATTACTACACAGGCGCGATTTTGGCGCAAATTGAGGTGCGTTAATTAAGAATTTGTTTGAAGAGTCTGAGAGAAAGTTAATTTTTTATATGCTTGCTAGGTACACAAAAAATTAACTTTTCACACGGGTTCTAAGTGATGACTACCGATAACTGCTAGATGAACTGTTGCCCTTTAGGTTAACTTAATGGTTAACCCCATTTTGAAGTCGGCAGATAACCAAGATATTGAGAACTAACAATTGTACTCAGCGCTTGCGTGGTTCATGGAGAACTACAATAGCTAAGCCCAGCATCGATACTACAAGTTGGACTACAGCAAACCACCGAGGCTCTAAGATGTACAGCAGTTTTTAGTTGAAGTTCAAAAGATTATACCGAACGCAAAACTACGCTACTGGCAGCGTACAAATAAAAGATCCAAACACTACAATTGGCGTATCTTGCAAATTAGTTCAAACTCCAACATGGAGTACGTTGGAAGAAGAAATGAAGCTAGACGGAGTATTCGCTAACCGCTTATCATATTAACAGTTCTATGTTTGATCTATGAGTACAGATATACCACGTCCTTTACAGAATTGTATCAAAAGCATACTAGATCAGCATGAAGCTGATTTACTACTCTACAGCGCAGATATCGATGAAGAAAACGCTGATAAGTTGATAGAAACTATTAGGAAAAAATCCTCAAGAAGAGAGAATGTGGTTTTAATTCTAACGACATATGGCGGCGATCCAGATGCTGCTTATAGAATTACTAGATTTTTGAAGCAAGCGTACAATAAGTTTACTCTCTTTGTCTTTGGATATTGTAAGAGTGCAGGCACTTTAATTGCTCTTGGTGCTGATGAAATAGTCATGTCTGACTTCGCTGAGCTTGGCCCATTGGATGTTCAAGTTTTAAGGGAAAATGACTTTAGAAGATCCTCTGGATTAGATTTGCAGCAGGCTTTGAGTGTCCTAAGTGAAGAGATGTTCAAAGCTTTTGAAGTTTGTTTTCTTTCAACAGTTTATTAAGTCGGGTGGTGTAGTTACCACCAAAATGGCGGCAGAGATCGCAAGTTCAATGGCAGTTGGTTTACTAGCACCTGTAGCTGGACAAATTGATCTATTAAGACTAGGTGAACTATCTAGATCAATGGAGGTAGCTTATGAGTACGGTATTAGGTTAAATCCAAATTTAAGGAAGTCCATCAAAAAGCTAGTTTCTGGTTATTCTTCCCATAGCTTTGTCATTGATCGTGAGGAAGCCAAAGACCTATTTCGTACTGTTCGTGAACCGACAGAAGCAGAGTTAATTTTAGAAGCAGTTCTTTATGAATGTGCAAGATCTCCTGCTTCTCAAGAGATGATCTTTTCCTTAGATGTATTTTTGAGAGATGTTTTAGAATACGAAGATTTAGAAGATATAGAAGACGGAGAGGAAGATGAACAACTTACTGACGAGATACCTACAGAAAATGGAAACGTCGGAGTCGGAAAACCTAGTACAGAAGAAACAGAGAGACGAAACTTTGAAAAGAATCAAGATGTCGAGGAGACTCAATCGCTTTACACCCGATGAGAATAGCGAGTTTAAAAGCGATAAATTCTTGACAGAGGAGGAATTTGCTGAACGTTTACGTTCAGTAGATTTAACAAAGATTCAAGCCCAAAGTTACGTACTTAAAGAAAGGCAACTGAGCAAAAAAATCTGAATGTTTGAAATTTCAACAAATTAAGGAGACAAGATTGATTGATCTGTGATTCTTCAAGGTGAATCACTGTTAGGGTTTGCTCTGTTGCATATATGTTGTAAAGATAGTTTCGTTAGAAGCCTAAGTACAGGTTGTTACTCCGTAAGGGAAGTGGAATGAGGCTCCACTTCCCTATTTCCACCATGCTGAATGATTATAGATGTATATCAGCTCAAAAACCTTGCTCTAGTCTGCGTCGCCACTCTGCATCAATTTTGTCGGGGTTGGAGGCTTCTTGCTCCAGTAGGTCTTGCTCGGTAGTGTAAGCCAGGTTGTCTGCGGTGATCACGGTTTCGGCAGCAAACTGTCTAGCGTAGGCGATTTTGCTTTGGAGTTCGGAGGTTGCCTGGTTTAGCAACATGGCTTGCTCTTGGCGCTGGCTGTTGCGGGCTTCAATTTTTGGATTGCGCCATTTGATCCAGACGTAGCGGATTAGCGGAATTCCCATGAAGGCGATGCCATAGGCCAGTAGCAGCGGGTAGATGACATCGACGAGCGCAATCAGTCCGCCTATTTGCGCGACGAGTGCCTGATCGGTAAGCAGGGTTCCCAGAAACAAGGCACCAGCCAGGTTGGCAACGCCTAGACCAATAGCGATTGCCATCTGCCCCGGACTCGCGTGGCTAAACTTCCACAAAGATTCCTTCAGATAGGCCGCTACCGATCGGCTGCGGCTTTCCTTTGCTGTCACCTGTAGCTCTGGAAAGTGGTAAATAATTTGACCATCAGGGCTAACCTCTGGGCGACCGTTAAAGCGTCTGAGGACGGGCAGCATATAGTCTTCGTATTCTCGGTTGTAGCCCGTGCCCAGGTCATCCAGGTAAGGCGCAATTTGTTCAGCGGCGATCGCACCCTCATTATTGCGAATCACGGTGGCGATCGCCTGCCAGCGGCGTTCTTCCAGGTCAGCATTAGGATTACCATCGCCAAATAGGAAGGAAAAAACTGCCTCCAGAAAATTCATTTCATTTTCTGGCTCAACTCCGCGACGGGAGGTAGTCTGACGCTGGCGATAGTAAGACCGACGGCTGTAATAGTCAGGGTAAAAAATCCAGAATAGGTCAGGCCCAAACCAGAATCGGGGGATGAAAATAAATCCACCGCCGCCACCATCTCGGCGATCGTCTCCACCCTCGCGACTGGAATTCATCGCGGTAATCAGGACAACGATCGAGATCGCGATCAGGACCAACGACGCGAGCAGCAAAATGCCAAAGGAGATACGGATTAGGTAAAACAAAATCTTCCAAATTTTGTCCCACCATTCCTGCAAACGCAGCCTCAAATATTTGTTCCGCAGAACCCCTCTAAAGTTGCGGGGAAAGAGATAAGCGATCTCTCCTGAGTCTGACACCTGAAGATGTCCCCCAGCCTCAGATGCCAGCGCCAGCAGATCGCGTTCAGCCAGCTTAATATCCAAGCCTGATTGAGAAGCTACGTCGCCAATGGTGACGCGATAATCCAGCTTCTCAACGGCTTGCATGACGATGGGATTTGGAGCCATGCCAATCTCTCTGTGAAAACTACGGGGTATATCTCCAGTATAGGATTCTGTTTTTCTGATCTACCCCACAGTAGACCGATCGCTTCGCTTCTCTAATCACCGCAACACTCGCTGAAAAGACATCACTTGCCGCCTGACCACTCGTCTAATCAGGGCAACCGCAGATAATGTCCGATGATTGCGGTTTTGGACGTAGCTTTGTCTGGGTAGGCGGTTAGCGTAGGGTGGCGACATTTCGCCCTGCATCGCAGCCTCTTCGCCGATGTCCTCTGCAATATCACTGCGAGGCACCCACATCACAGAACCGTCTGGGAAGACGGCAACACTGTCTAACAGTGAGCCAGAAAATGTTTGCGCTTCTATTTTTGTAGAATCACTTTTGACAAAATCGCTTTTAACCTCGTCAACATTCAAATCATTGCTTAAAAAGCTGCCTACAAACTGCTGTTTTGAGTCGGACATCATCACGAACTAGCTCCGTAGTTTTATAAAATCAAGAGAGGCGAGGTTTCACCTGCCTCAGCACGTGACGAAACACCCGTGGATGGCGTTGTTTTAGGAACGTCCAACCTCATCAGCAATGGACTACTTTTCCCGCAGCAAGGCTACTGCCTGTTGCAAGAACTCTTAATTTCAAGCTGACCAGCACTCGATCAATTCTCAATTACCCGCACCCCAGGGTTAGATTTTAAGCGCTGCTGTTCTGCCAGGGAATTGATTTTGAGACATAATCTGCTCGGTTGCAACCATACGTCTTTGTAGCTAGAACGCCGCTTTCGTTAGACTTGAGTTTGTTGTATCTGAGAACAGTATGCGGGACTTGAAGGTGGGGAGCGGTGATCATTTGGGGAGAAAGGTGTGACAATTTCTTAGAATTAGAGTGACTCACACAGAGGGTTAGACGTGACCTGGTTGGATAGGTTAGGTGATTTGGGTCACGCGATCGCCCTTCACCCTCAAAATCTGGTATCAAGGTTGGGCATTAAATTAGTTAGTAAAGGGGCGATCGCCCTTTGTAAATGGGCTACTCTAAGCAGTTAGTCCTTACATAACAAGCACTATCACAAGCAGCTATGCCTAGATCACAGCGAAACGATAATTTCATTGACAAGAGCTTTACGGTCATGGCAGACCTGATCCTCAAAATTCTGCCAGCCAGCAAAAGTGCTAAAGAAGCGTTTGCTTACTATCGGGATGGGATGTCTGCTCAGGCGGATGGCGAATATGCCGAAGCGCTAGCAAACTATGAAGAAGCATTACGTCTGGAGGAAGATCCCTACGATCGCAGCTATATCCTTTACAACGTCGGATTAATCCACGCTAGTAACGGCGAACACGAGCGGGCACTGGGACACTACAACGAGGCACTAGAGCTGAATCCCCGAATGCCTCAGGCACTCAACAACGTCGCCGTGATCTACCACTACTTGGGCGAACGGCAGGAAGAAGCAGGCAATTCTGAAGCCGCTGAACAATACTTTGACCAGGCAGCCGAATACTGGCAGCGGGCAATTCGCATGGCCCCCAACAACTACATCGAAGCTCAGAACTGGTTGAAAACGACCGGGCGATCGAAGATGGACGTATATTTTTAAAGGGATGAAGGGTGAGGGATGAAGGATGAGGATCTGCCACCGATAAGGTCGGTGCAGCAAATTGTCTTAATCCCCTACTCCCTACTCCCACCCCCCCAAACCCCAAACTCCCATGATTGATCGCGAACAAGTTCAAAAAGTGGCTCATCTCGCTCGGTTAGAGTTGACTCCTGATGAGGAGGAGCAGTTTACCGGGCAACTCAGCAGTATTTTGGAATATTTTGAGCAACTGAGTCAGCTAGACACGAGTGAAGTTGCGCCTACGGCAAGGGCGATCGATGTGAGCAATATTTCTCGCCCTGACCAGCTACAGCCCTGCGAAGACCGAGAAATTATTCTCGAAGGTGCGCCTGACCGGGATGGCGAATTTTTCAAAGTGCCCAAAATCGTCAACGCCGAGTAGCCGAAACTAATTCGATTTTTGTGAAATGTGGGTGTTCTGCCCGAATTTCACAAAAACCAGAACATACTCAGTCGCCCAGGAAGGGGAGTATTTCCCATGCGTCATGCTATTTCTGTCTGCCTTGCGCTTGTGCTGTTGGTGCTTTTGAGTGCGTGCAGTCCGTCGCCGAGTCCAGATGCGGTCAATCCTGAAATAGCTAATCCTGAAGCGGTTCACCCATCTCCAACGGTAGGCTCAACCACAACTCCCTCTGAACCGATAGCCGATAATTTGGATCAAAGTCCATCAGGGGATTCTGCTTCGGAGCTACCTGAGGCAGTGAGGCAGCGATTGAAACTGTTTTTGGCGGCTGAGACAGGAATCGAAGCTGAGGCGATCGCCCTCCAACAGTCTGAACCAACCGAATGGAATAACGCCTGCTTGGAAATTCCTAAGCCAGACGAGTTTTGCGCTGAGGTCATTACACCGGGATATCGTGTTGTGCTAGATACCCCCCCCGGAGAATATGTGGTTCACACCGACCAGTCGGGGCAAACAGTGCGTCTGGCTCAAACCCCTTGAGCTGACTCAGAAATCACAGCTATCGACGCAATGTGCATCTCTTCTAACCTGTCATCGGAAATCAAGCCAAATTAGGCTGAATTAGGGTGGATTGACTTGAATGTTGAAGTTGAGTTAGCCACAAAGCGAGATTGGGATAAGTGATCTCATCCGCAGTAAGCTGCATTCGGTTTTTCCCCCACTTCCTTTGGCCAGAGGTATCCCATGTCTAAGATCGTTTCGATCCATTCCTACCGAGGCGGAACGGGTAAATCTAACTCGACGGCTAATCTAGCTGCGACGATCGCCCGTCATGGCTATCGGGTTGGCGTGGTTGATACCGATATTCAGTCTCCTGGAATTCACGTTCTATTTGGGTTTGATGAAGACCAGATTGACCGATCGCTGAATGATTATCTGTGGGGTCGCCGAGCCATCCAGGAAGTTGCCTATGATGTCACCTCTATTTTGGAAGGGAAAGGCACTGAGCGCAGCAAGCTCTTTTTAGTACCCTCTAGCGCCAAAGCTGGAGAAATTGCCCGTGTGCTGCGCGAAGGCTATGACGTGGGGTTGCTGAATGATGGCTTTCAAGATCTGGTGAAGTCGCTGAAGTTAGACTACCTGCTAATCGATACGCATCCAGGGCTAAACGAGGAAACGCTGTTGTCGATTACCATCTCAGATGTGCTAGTGCTAATCTTGCGGCCTGACCAGCAAGACTATCAGGGCACAGCCGTCACGGTAGATGTAGCCCGCAAGCTAGAAGTGCCCAAGCTATTAATGGTGGTCAATAAAGCACCGACGGTCTTTGATGCTGCTTTGCTCAAGCAAAAGGTTGAAGAAGCCTACAGCGCTGTCGTTGCTGGAGTGTTGCCGCACTCCGATGAAATGATGGTGTTGGCTAGCACGGGCATATTCTCAGTGAAATATCCGCACCATCCTCTAACGGAGATTGTGGAGGCGATCGCCCACCAAATCATGCGCAAAAGCTAGTCTTCCAGCCGACTCTGTAAGGCAAAGATGGCGGTGGGTACTTTGCCTTTGAGCGCAATTTTGCCCAGCGGTTTATAGCCAAACTGGGGAGCGATCGCCCCCTGAACCTGCTCCGTCATTAAAATTTGGGACTGAGTTGCCCGCATCGCTAACCGTGCCGCCGTATTCACCGGATCGCCCAGGATATTGAATTCTCGCCTACCTCTAGGCTCACCAATTTCGGCGGCAAATACGAACCCAGATGCGACTCCAATCCGACAAACGACTTCTACAGACTCACCTTTAACCCTCAGCGGCGGCAGTTTTGTCACAATTTCCCGAATGGCTACCGCCGTCTCAACTGCCCGAATCGCGTCGTCCCTGTGAGCATTCAAAACACCGAAGTAGATTAAGACATCTGACCCAACCAGGTGATAGGTCACTTTTTGCAAAATCCCACCGTGCGATCGCACCGCCGCATCAATCAGGGCAAAGGTGCGCGAGAAGTTGCCAACTAACTCCGTGACTTCATCCGAGGTTGCCCGATCGATTGACTCTGGAAAGCCAACCAGATTCACAAAAACCACCGTAGCCTCCGGAAAGTCAGGTGGAACCTGCCGCTTTGCCGCACTCTCAACCAGTAAATTCAAGATTGGTGCAGATAAATAGCTAGCAAGCGGCTCAATTCGCCCTACTGCCTCTCGAATTTCTGCAATCAGTCCCGCTGGGCTGCGGTCAAGCAAAAGCGTACTGGACAAGCGACGGCGACTCGGCGTAATGTCATACTCCCCCAACTGCTCAGGCGTGAGGTCATCGCAAACCAGGACATGATCGGCATCCAGGGAATCAAGGTGAAATTTAGTTTGGAGGCGATCGCCCACCCCTCCCGTCAAACAAATTCTGCCGATTTTACCTGCCCCCTCCGCCTGTTTTGCTCGCTGCACCGTACCCCCCAACAGCACGTGCGCCATTCGCATCGGCGTGCCAATATCCGCCGTGAGAAAACGCCCCGTATGAATCCCCACCCGCATCTTTAACGGAAACTTACCCTGAAGTGTCTCAATATCGTCAAAATGAGACATCGCCCGCTGCATTCGCAAACCTGCCCGCGCCGCTTGCATTGCATCATGCTTCTGGGAATCTGCTAGAAACTGCACCAGCATTGCATCCCCCGTAAACTCCAGCAAATCGCCCCCCGACTTGCCAATAATCTCGATCATTTCGGAGAAATAGCGGTTCAGCACCTCCAGCAGCAGCAGCGCCCCCTGCTGTCCAAAAGCTGCATTTGCCTCCATCAAAGGCGTAAAACCCGCCAAGTCGGTAAATAGCAACGTTCCCTCCTGCCAGGAATATCGCACTTCACCGGGACAGGGCGGAGACTCTAAAACCTGTCTGGGCATATAGCCGTGCAAAATATGCTGAAGTGTTCTTAAATGCTCAAACACCTGCATCAAGCTGTTAGGCAATGGCTCAACCCAGATGGCTGCATACAGGTTAGCAGGCAAAAGCTGCCGCAGCCGCAGCTCAATCGCCGCAAGGTCAGGAGCAGAGTCAAACAGCATCAAATTCTACAAAAGTTGAATATGAGAACCATACCAATATGCAAGAGGTGACTTTATAGTTTATGCTTAGAAGCTGGAGCCAGCAGTGACTCATCCAAGCAGGGAGAGGGTCACCTAATGGTATCAAACCTGCGGATGTGGCGGAATTGGTATACGCGCACGTTTGAGGGGCGTGTGGCTTTGCCTTGCGAGTTCGAGTCTCGCCATCCGCATTCAGAATGCGTTTAGGTTTTTGTAATAGATGCAGGCAGAATGCCTGCATCTATTACAAAAATTAAATCAGTCTCGTATTCAAAGCTGAGAGGTATCCGTTGAAAACAAGGGACTTAAGCCCCTTGTCTCTGATCGAGGATTTGTCTCAACTTGCGTTCTATGGGTACTAACTCCAGAAAGCAATGCGAATTTATTAAAAGCCAGATTGCAGCTTGCCCCGTGCAAGTTGTCCACGAGAGGTTTTATGATAGATAAGAAGATAAAGTTTTGTAAATAACATTGACCCCAGCTTTCAAATCGACCAGAGGTACTTTACTCTCTGCTTCCTGGCACAAGCTTGATGCTCTGTGGCAGGGAGACGAAACCGTTGTTCAGCAAGGGTTGCCCCATGAGCAACTGGCACCAGCCTGGCAAATGCTGCTTTTAGGGGACGGTTCACCCACTCGCCACCTTCAGCTATTAACGGGTGAACCAACTGAGGTAGACGTAATCGATATGTCTCTAATCGGCGACGATCTGGACAACGCACCCGATCTGATTCAGAGAGTACCGGGACCTAGATTGCGTCGTCAGGTATGGCTACGGACAGCATCTGGTCAGCGGTTAGCCTATGCCACTTCCTGGTGGGAGGCAAGCCACGTGGACGAATATTTGCAAAATCGATCGCTACCAATTTGGGCGAGCCTGACACGTTTGAGAACTGAGCTACACCGCGACGTACAGGGAATTTATTATGGCTATTCGCCTGCTCTAGAACTCGCTTTTGAGCAACCGGGTCCCTTTTGGGGTCGCCACTATCTGTTCTGGCATCATGGACAGCCACTGACGCTAATCTACGAGGTTTTTTCCCCCTATCTAACCCGGTACTTAGGCAATATGCTGAGCAGCAAGTAGCTCTCATTCAAGACCGGGTTTGTCGATTTTGCTTGCGCTATTCTGGGTGGAGGAAGAATTTTGGGGCTCCACCGGGCTAGATGATAGTCATCTGAAAAAATTCTCGCTAGACACGCTTAAAATCGAGGGCTATTACCTCAGTCCACCCCTGAATGCCCATATGCCAATCAATTTCTCCAAGCGCACCTGCAAACAGCGCTCTAGAACTGCCGCAAGAACCTCAGATCGCTGGCATACAAACGGCGAATATCATCTAACTGGTGCAACACCATTGCAAATCGCTCTACGCCAAATCCGGCTGCAAACCCTGTGTACACTTCAGGATCATAGCCCACCGCCTTCAGCACGTTTGGGTCAACCATGCCGCAGCCCAGCACCTCCAGCCAGCGACCGCGCCACCGCACATCTACTTCAGCAGACGGCTCCGTGAATGGGAAGAAACTGGGGCGAAAGCGAATTTCTACGTCGCCAAACATCGATTCCAGGAAAACTTTAATCGTGCCCTTCAGGTCGGTGAAGGTTAGCCCTTCATCAACCGCCAGAATCTCAAGCTGATGGAACACCGCAGAATGGGTCGCATCCACCGTATCTCGCCGATAGACACGCCCCGGAGCCGCCACTCGAATCGGCGGATCATTTGCCTCCATGTAGCGAATCTGTACTGAGGAAGTGTGCGTCCGCAGCAAATTGCCGTCGGGTAGGTAAAAGGTGTCCTGCATATCGCGGGCAGGATGATCTGCGGGAGTGTTGAGCGCTTCAAAGTTGTAGTAGTCGGTTTCCATCTCTGGTCCTTGGGCTACGGTGTAGCCCAGACCCACCAGTACATCTAGCGATCGCTCAATCGTGCTAGTCAACGGATGGATATGTCCTTGAGGCACAAACGCCCCTGGCATCGTCACATCCAGCGTTTCAGTTTCCAGTTGAGCTTCAATTTGAGCCGCTTGCAGCGCTGCTCGTCTCTGTTCAAGGGCTGCCTGTAGCGACTCTTTAACCTCGTTTGCTAGAGCGCCAATGCGGGGACGTTCGGCCGCATCCAACCTGCCCATATTGCCCAACACCTGGGGCAACTGTCCTTTCTTTCCCAGATATTTGATCCGCAGTGGTTCAAGTTGTTCCAGGGTTTCAACAGTGGCGATCGCCCGCTGCGCTTCTTGGCGCAAATTTGCCAGTTGAGACTCAAGCTCGCTAAGCTGTGTGGTCATGCTTGTAATGGTCTAAGGTAATCGTCAGTAATCGTCAAGGAGTGATCGTCAAGATATAGTCGTGCGAACGGGGGTTGAGATACGATGCCAGCATATCCCAGTCTATCCTCTAGGATCGCGAATTAATTAACCTGCGGTATTTTTTGGAAGTGCCGCGCTCCATGCGGCACTTCCAAAAATGTTGGGTTTATTGAATCCATGATTCTTAGGTTTCTATAAGTCAGTGGGCAAGTTAACTTTCGCCTTTATTAACATTTTTTAACAAAAACTATTTAATTGAAGATGACGATCTGCTCAATTCCCTACGTGATTGCATGAATCTGCTGATTAGTAATGACGATGGCATCTTTGCTCAGGGCATTCGCACCCTCGCGAATACCCTGGCAGCGGCCGGGCATCAGGTTACAGTTGTTTGCCCTGACCGCGAACGCTCAGCCACTGGTCACGGTTTGACCATTCATGACCCTATTCGAGTGGAGGCGATTGATTCAGTTTTTCACTCTACCGTTAGAGCCTGGGCCTGTTCAGGCACCCCATCTGACTGCATTAAATTAGCATTGGGAGGCTTGCTAGACAGCCCACCCAACATCGTTTTGTCAGGAATTAATCACGGTTCTAACTTAGGAACAGACGTGCTTTATTCCGGTACAGTCTCCGCCGCAATGGAAGGACTCATTGAAGGCATTCCTAGCATTGCCTTTAGTCTGGCTAGCTTCTCCAATCAGGATTTTCAGCCCGCTGCCAATTTTGCTCAAACCCTAGTTGATCGCATTGTCAAACGCCCTTTGCCCTACGCGATGCTGCTAAATGTCAACATCCCAGCAGTCCGTCAGCAGGATATTATCGGGGTTGCACTAACTCGTCAGGGAATTCGCCGCTATTTCGATACATTTGAGAAGCGAGTCGATCCTCGTGGTAAAACCTATTACTGGTTAGCTGGAGAGCTAATTGAAGAAGTTTCCGACCTAGACAACCCAACTTTGTCTCCAGCAGCAGGTGTGTCAGACCTGAACCTGGAATGGGCGAATCAAACTATGACCGATGTTCAGGCAATTCGTCAAAATTACATCACAGTTACACCACTTCAATACAACTTAACGTGTAAGCTAGGACTAGCAAATTTGAAGGACTGGCAGCTAGACTTCTTTAAATGTCCCTGAATGGGGCAATTGATTTGGTAGATGTTATTATGAGTTCTCCAGATTGATAGTGGGAAAACAGTCTAAACTAGAAGGAGTAGGCAGCATTTCGAATGGGTTGAAGTACCTGTCTGCTGGTTTAGAGACCTTCATGGGTGCTTCGTAAAGTTTTCTACCAATCTGCAACAGAAGTTATGTTCCCAGGGCGCGGTGTCTACATAGTCTGGGTTAACTAGGATTAAAGTTGTGGACGCTTGGAATCGAAACTCATCTTTTGAGACTCGGTGGAATCCAGAAAGAGATACTCATGTCTAACATACAAGACCAATTTACAGTTCATTTCTGGGGTGTGAGAGGAAGCATTGCCTGTCCGGGGGCAGAGACTGTCCGCTATGGCGGCAATACGTCCTGTGTGGAGATGCGAATTGGTGGACATCGCCTCATTTTTGATGGGGGGACGGGGTTGCGAGTGTTAGGGCAAACCCTTCTGCGAGAGATGCCGCTTGAGGCGTATATGTTCTTCACTCACTCTCACTGGGACCACATTCAGGGGTTTCCGTTCTGCGTTCCGGCTTTTATTAAAGGCAATCGGTTTCACATCTATGGGGCGATCGCCCCCAACGGCTCTACGATTGAGCAACGGTTAAACGACCAGATGCTTCACCCCAACTTCCCTGTGCCGCTGCAAATCATGGGGGCTGACTTGGAGTTTAACGATATTGAAGTTAGCGAGTCCGTTCAGATCGACGATATCCTCGTAGAAAACGCCCTGCTCAACCACCCCGGCGAGGCAGTTGGCTATCGGGTTAGTTGGCGCGGCTGTGTTGCCTCCTACGTTACTGACACCGAACATTTTCCCGATCGCCTGGATGAAAATGTCCTCTGGCTGGCTCACGAAGCTGATATCTTGATCTACGATGCAACCTACACCGACGAAGAGTATTACTCTGAAAAGTCGAGTAAGGTTGGCTGGGGTCACTCGACCTGGCAAGAAGCGGTCAAGATAGCCGAGGCCGCTAACGTCAAGAAGCTGGTGATCTTTCACCACGATCCTTTGCACAGCGACGATTTTATGGATCGAGTAAAAGAAAAAACGGCTGAGCGTTTCCCCAATAGCCTCGTAGCCTGGGAAGGGTTGGAGCTATCGATTACGCCTCCAGAGCTTGTAGCTGATGCAAATGGGGGCGATCGCAATGGGTCTGAAACACACCACACCAATGGTTCAAGCGGTAGTTCGCTTGAGTCGGGGGCGGTTGCCATGCCTGAAAAACAGGTGTCTGCCCAGATTTAGACCCCTCTAAGGGGCATGGATTAAATAAAACCCGACATTTTGAAGTGTCGCGCGGCACTTCAAAAGTGCTGTAGGTCAATTAATTCACAATCCTAAAAATTCTTCCAGGGCAAAAGTTTGGCAATTGATTGATATATGTCAGAATGTAAAGCGTGTGGATCACATCTTCTCTGACTACCGCTAAATCGCCGACCCTCGTTGCCTTAGGAAACTTTGATGGTGTGCATCGAGGGCATCAGCAGGTTATTCAGCCTGTGTTGTCTGCTGCTGCATCTGCACCTGGTACTGGATGCGCTACTGTAGTTACCTTTCGCCCTCACCCCCAAGAATTTTTTACAGGCGAGAGCCGTCCTCTGCTTACCCCTTTGGATGAGAAAGCGGCTTATTTGAGCAGATTGGGCGTTGAACAGTTAGTCTTGTTGCCTTTTGATCGGGCGCTGGCCAATCTGACGCCTGAGCAATTTGTTGAAACAATATTGGTACAGCATTTGCAGGCTCGTCAGATTAGCGTGGGTGAAGATTTTTGTTTCGGGTGCAAGCGATCGGGAACAGCAAAAGATTTACAGGCGATCGCCGCCCCCTTCAACATTCAGGTTCAGATTATTCCTCTCCACACCCTTGATGGCGAACGGATTAGCAGTTCTGCAATTCGTCAGGCGCTGCAAGCAGGCGATCTTACCAAAGCAAATCGGCTTCTAGGCAGACCATATAGCCTAGTGGGGCAAGTGATCGAAGGGCAGCAGCTAGGCAGAACGATTGGCTTTCCGACTGCCAACCTGAAACTTCCAGAGGAAAAATTTTTGCCGCGTCAAGGGGTTTACTGCGTCTGGGTTTACCTGTCTGAGTCGAGCCACTCTGTCTCAAGCCATTCTCCGCAGGCGCTACCAGGTGTGATGAATATTGGCGATCGCCCTACCGTAGGCGGACTTCAGCAAACGATAGAAGTTCACCTGCTAGACTGGTCAGGCGATCTGTACGGGCAAACGCTAACTGTAAACCTGGCAAATTTTTTGCGCCCGGAGCAAAAATTTGCCTCTCTGGAGGCGCTAAAAGCCCAAATTCAAACTGATTCCACCACTGCTCGTTCCATCCTTACTGCCGCTCCTGCTACCTCTTTAGAGGTTTAATGTACACATCCCTTTTGAAGGGTAGGGTTATCTAACAGATTTAACAGATTTATGAGAGAGAGCATTGAGCGGCTAACGCAAAATCTAGGGCGCACTATCGTTGGAAAAACGGATGCCATTCAACTGGTGCTGGTTGCTCTCTTGTCGGGAGGCCATGCTCTGCTAGAAGACGTGCCTGGAGTTGGCAAGACTTTGTTAGCAAAATCCCTCGCCCGCTCAATTGACGGCAGATTTCAGCGCATTCAATGTACTCCTGATCTGCTGCCAACTGACGTAACAGGTACTAATATTTGGAATCCTAGTCGCGGCGAGTTTGAGTTTTTACCCGGGCCAGTATTTGCAAATGTGCTGCTGGCAGACGAGATTAATCGAGCAACGCCCCGCACCCAGTCAGCCCTATTGGAGGTAATGGAAGAACAGCAGGTGACAGTCGATGGCGTGTCTCGTGCCGTGCCTGCTCCCTTTTTTGTGATTGCAACCCAAAACCCCATTGAGTATCAGGGCACCTTTCCGCTGCCCGAAGCCCAAATGGATCGGTTCGCGCTGTCTCTGTCGCTGGGCTACCCCAGTGAGGCGGAGGAATTGCAGATGTTGCAGCGCTTGAGCCACGATGTTAGCCCTGAAGAATTGCAGCCCTGCATTTCCCTAGAAGAGATGAAAGCCCTGCGCCGTCTTTGCACTCAAGTGAAAGTTGAAACCCATTTGCAGCAATACATTCTTGACCTGGTGCGATCGACTCGTCAGGATGAGGAGGTAACGCTAGGAGTCAGCCCGCGTGGCGCGGTTGCTTTGCATCGAACAACCCAAGCACTCGCTTTTCTAGAAGGCAGAGATTATGCAATACCGGATGACACTAAGTTTCTCGCACCTCATGTGCTATCCCATCGGCTGATTCCAACGGGAGGGCGTAAAGCAAAAGCAGTAGTCGAGCGGCTGCTGCGCTCTGTGCCAATTCCCTAGCACCGCAGTCTAGGCATCGTAGTATAAGTTGCGGCGTTATGAGAACGACCTAATGGGAATGCTATGGATGATTCGCAGGCAAAGCTGTGATCTGTAGTCATCCGGGTGCTTCCCATGAAAATTAGTCGTCGTACTGCGCTTTGTTTACTGCGAAGAACTCAATTCACTGCTCTTGGGAAACGAACTCTAGGGTTGTCCAGAGGATATACCTTACAAGAGCTTCTGATTGTAGTTGCTGTCATAGGAATTTTGGCGGCGATCGCCGCTCCCTCATGGCTCACCCTCTACAACACCTTCAAACTCAACGCTGCCCGCAGCCAGGTTCATCAAATTATTCGTCAGGCTCAACACGAAGCAATTCGACATCACGTCAGTTGGCAAGCTAGCTTTCGGGAAGCCAACGGTACAGTCCAGTGGACTGTCCATCCTGTTACGACTCCACCAGCTTTGACTAACTGGCAAAACCTGTATACCGATGTCAGAATCGATATAGGAGCCACAACTTTCCGACCATCCGGTGGCGTTTATAAAGCTCAATTTAACCACAAAGGACACGCAAACATTCTGGGTCGCTTAACTCTCTCAACTGCTACTAGTGGCGGCAGAATTAAACGGTGTGTGATCGTCTCTACCCTGTTGGGAGCAATCAGAGATGGAGAGGGACACTCTCGCCCAGACTCAAATGGCAGGTATTGTTATTGACAATACAAATCTAGTCCGAAAAGTCTTGAAACCCCTAGCCAATCCCTCAAACCCCATAAGTTTTTCCGTAAGTTTCTATAGTTCATCTAAAGTTCAGCCCCGTTCTAGAGATGCCTTCCTAAGATAGAAGATAAGAGTACTCAGGCATTGCAATATTGGAGGCAAGCTTCAAATGGCTGTCTGATTGCAGCCTGAATTACAAACGCCAGACGCGGAGGAAGGAACTTTATGGCTAATGTTGAACAATCGTTAGCTCAAACCCCGGCCCAAGACCGCGCCCTCGATCGCGATTGCACCACTTTATCTCGTCATGTTTTGCAGCAGCTTCAGAGTTTTTCAGCGGAAGCTCAAGACTTAAGTGCATTAATGACTCGGGTTGCGCTTGCCGCTAAGCTGATTGCCCGTCGCTTGACTAGAGCAGGTCTGGTCGAAGATGCATTAGGATTTACAGGGCGGGTGAATGTGCAGGGAGAGTCCGTCAAAAAGATGGACGTTTACGCTAATCAGGTCTTCATTTCGGTCTTTGAGCAAAGCGGTTTGGTTTGCCGTTTAGCCTCCGAAGAAATGGAAAAGCCCTACTACATTCCTGAAAACTGCCCGGTTGGTCGCTATACGTTGCTTTACGACCCGATCGATGGCTCTTCCAACGTAGATATCAACCTTAATGTGGGAGCAATCTTTGCGCTTCGTAGGCAAGAAGGTGAAGATCTTGACGGAACGGCTCAGGACTTGCTGCAAAATGGACACGACCAAATTGCGGCAGGTTATGTGCTGTTTGGCCCTAGCACCATGCTAGTCTACTCCATCGGCAGAGGAGTTCATGCGTTTACTCTTGACCCTAGCCTGGGCGAATTTATTCTTTCTAGCGAAGACATTCGTATTCCGGAGCATGGTCCGGTTTATAGCGTGAATGAGGGTAACTTCTGGCAGTGGGATGAGTCAATTCGAGACTACATTCGCTATGTGCATCGACACGAGGGCTACACGGCTCGCTACGGTGGAGCGCTAGTAGGAGATTTTCATCGGATTTTGTTTCAGGGTGGGGTATTTCTCTATCCGGGGACGGTGAAGAAGCCAGAAGGTAAGCTGCGGCTACTGTATGAGTCTGCGCCGCTGGCTTTTTTGGCAGAACAGGCAGGTGGGCGAGCTAGTACGGGTACTCAGCCTATTCTGGATGTGATCCCCAAACAGCTTCACGATCGCACACCGCTGTTTATTGGCAGCAAAGAAGATGTCGCGTTAGTTGAGTCGTTCATTCAAGAGCGAGAGCGGGAGCAGCAAGACCAGATGGCTGCTGCGCGAGCGTGATGTGAACAGAACCGTTGAGTGCAGCGCTGGGTGAACGAATTGTGTTTGATGTACAGAGAATTTAACTAGGAGAAAACTTGCAATGACAGCAACCAATCATCTACTTGAAATCAAGCAGTATGGCCAAAGTATCTGGATGGATAACTTGAGCCGTGACTTGATTCAGTCGGGCGAACTGAAACAGCTCGTTGAAACAAAAGGAATTTCTGGAATTACCTCTAACCCAGCAATTTTTGAAAAGGCGATCGTCGGTAATGCGACCTATGACGGTGACATTGAAGCAGGCATCCGAGATGGAAAGTCGGTACTAGAAATCTACGAATCATTGATTTTCGACGATATCCGCAACGCCTGTGATATCTTGCGTCCGGTCTATGACTCTTCTAACGGACTGGATGGTTATGTCAGCATCGAAGTTCCCCCGTCAATTGCCCATGATTCTGAAATGACGACTCAGGAAGCCAAGCGCTACTATCAGGCGATCGGCAAAGAGAACGTGATGATCAAGATCCCTGGCACCGAGGCAGGTCTACCTGCGGTAGAGGCTACCATTGCTGAGGGAATCAACGTCAACATCACGCTGCTGTTCTCAGTCCAAAGCTACGTCAACACGGCATGGGCCTACATTGAAGGATTAGAGGAACGGGCCGCTAAGGGCGAGGACATTAGCAAGATTGCCTCAGTCGCTAGCTTCTTCCTCAGCCGCATCGACATCAATATTGACGAGCGGATTGAGCAAAAGCTGAAGGAAGGAAGCGATCGCCTGGAAAAAGAAACCAAGCTGAGGCAGGTTTTAGGTAAGGTGGCGATCGCCAATGCCAAAATTGCTTACCAGGAATACAAAAAGATTTTCGGGAGCGATCGCTGGCAAGCACTAGCCGCAAAAGGCGCAAAAGTGCAGCGACTTCTCTGGGCCAGCACCAGCACCAAAAACCCCAACTACAGCGATGTCATGTACGTAGACGAATTGGTAGGTCCTGACACCGTTAACACACTACCTCCCGCTACAATTGAGGCCTGTGCCGATCACTGCGATGTCGCCAGTCGCATTGAAACTGATGTTCAGGAAGCTTACAACTTGATTGAAAGCCTCAAAGACCCAGACATCGACATCAATCTTGACGAAGTAATGGACGAACTGCTGACTGAGGGCATCGAAAAATTCGTCAAACCTTTCGAGTCCCTGATGAAATCTCTTCAAGAGAAGGTTGATCACCTCGCCCCCGTCTCATAACCTTAGTCTCGTAAATTGCTTCGACTCAGACTCCTGAATTATGCAAAATGTGAGTCGTTCAATTCCCTTGTGGCGTAGGTTTCCAACCTGCCGAGCAGATCGAAGAAGCCTGCGCTACAGAATTGCTTTAATAGCTAACTCACATCAAGCGTATCTCAGAGATCAAAAGCCTCCTACTCTCAACTCCAAATTCCAAATTCCCCCTATGGTCACTCTGCTCGAAAACCCCCTTCGCGTTGGCTTACAGCAAGACCGAATCCCCGAACCGCAAATTCTCGTGATCTTCGGCGCGTCTGGCGATTTGACTCAGCGCAAGCTAGTTCCCGCCATCTACCAGATGAAGCTAGAGCGCAAACTGCCCCCCGAACTGACCATCGTCGGGGTTGCCAGACGAGAATGGAGCCACGACTTCTTCCGGGAACACCTGCGGGAAGGGGTCGAACAATTCGGCGGCGGTCTCGGCGCAGAGGCAGCCTGGGAAGACTTTGCCAAAGGACTGTTTTACTGTGCGTCTGACATTGACAACCCCGCAGGCTATCAAAAGCTAAAAGCCTTTTTGAGTGAGCTAGACGAAAAAAGAGGCACCAGAGGAAATCGAGTATTTTACCTATCGGTTGCGCCCCGGTTCTTCTCGGAAGCAGCTCAACAGTTAGGTAACGCAGGGATGTTGAGCGATCCCCGTAAACAGCGTTTGGTGATCGAAAAACCGTTTGGACGAGATTTGGGTTCGGCTCAGGTACTCAACCGAGTCGTGCGTCAGGTTTGTTCAGAAGAGCAAATTTACCGAATTGACCATTACCTGGGTAAGGAAACCGTTCAAAACCTGATGGTCTTCCGGTTTGCCAATGCAATCTTTGAGCCACTGTGGAACCGTCAATTTGTTGACCACATTCAAATCACCGTTGCTGAAACCGTTGGGCTAGAGGGACGAGCAGGCTACTACGAATCAGCAGGCGCACTGCGAGACATGGTGCAAAACCACCTGATGCAGCTTTTTTGCCTGACCGCGATGGAGCCTCCTAACTCTCTTGATGCTGACAGCGTTCGCAACGAAAAGGTGAAAGTGCTGCAAGCGACTCACCTGGCAGATCTAGAAAATTTAGATCTCTCTGCTATTCGAGGTCAGTACACCGCAGGCTGGATGGGCGGAAAAGCTGTTCCTGGCTATCGAGATGAAGAAGGTGCTGATCCTAAATCTACGACCCCAACCTACGCAGCCCTCAAGCTCTATGTTGACAACTGGCGTTGGAAGGGCGTGCCTTTTTATCTGCGAACGGGTAAGCGAATGCCGAAGAAGGTGACTGAAATTACCATTCAGTATAAAGAAGTGCCCTATCTGATGTTCCAGTCTGCCTCAAAACAGGTCAATCGCAACGTACTGGCTCTGCGAATTCAGCCTGACGAGGGAATCGCAATGCGCTTTGAGGTGAAGACTCCTGGTAACTCGCTCCGAACCCGCTCTGTCGATATGGATTTTCGCTACGACGCGGCTTTTGGGCAGGCAAGCGCAGAAGCCTACGGGCGATTGTTGATTGACTGTATGTTGGGTGACCAAACTCTATTTACTCGTGGCGATGAAGTAGAAGCATCCTGGCGCATTCTTACGCCATTGCTGGAGGTTTGGGATGCGCCTGCTCCCCCGGAAGCGATTCCGCTGTATGAGGCTGGCACCTGGGAACCCGTCGAAGCTGAGATGCTGTTAAACCGAGATGGGCGCAACTGGCGTAGGCTGTAGGTAAAGGGCTAGGAGTGAGAAGTTGGAGAATTTTGATCTCACTGGCTCCATCTTGGCTTTTGCTGCTGCAATGGTTCTAATCAAATAATTCAGTTTATTACAACTCATCCCTAACCCAAACGAGACAAATGACAACCCCAATCGTTGCCCTACAAAAACCGAAGGATATCTCCCTCGATGAAATTGAGGCAGAGCTTGGCAAAATTTGGAATAGCCAAAATGGAGGTCGATCTGCACCGATCGCCACTCGTGCCGCCACATTCAGTATGGTCGTCTATGAGCCAGAAGAATTTCAGCAGCTATTGGCGGCTCTTGGTTTTTATGACGGTCCAATTGATGGCATTCATGGTCCGCAAACTAAGTCTGCAATTACAGAAGCTCAGAAAATTTACGGACTACGGGTAACTGGACGGGTTGATTCGGAAACTTTGGCGCGGCTGCGTGAGGAATTTGCTAAGCAGCCTGCTGAGCGGACGCAAATTTCAAACACTAACGCTAGAGGGTTTAGCATTAGCGATGCGATCGCCGCTCAAAATCCCTGTCGTATCATTACCTTGTGCCCCGTACTAGGAGAAGATGAGGGTGTCACCGCCCAGGTATCTGCTTACTGTCCAATTCAAAAGAGCAGTGCCAGCAACCTAATCTGCTGTGAGTACATCACCCTGCGCGGCACCAAAGCGGCCCTGGAACGGGTAACTGATTTGGTAGCTTCTTTAATGATCCCCGAACTTCCCAAGTTCGTTTGGTGGAAAGCAACCCCAAACCCTGAACAGGAACTCTTTAAGCGACTGTCTACCTCCTGTCAGTGTCTAATTCTCGATTCTTGCTATTTCAGCGACCCAGAGTCTGAGTTTCTTAAGATGCAGGAGTTGATCGAAGCAAAAACCTATATTGCTGACCTAAATTGGCATCGACTAGCTTCCTGGCAGGAACTTACTGCCGCTGCATTTGACCCACCAGAGCGACGAGTTGCTCTGACAGAAGTTGATCGAGTCACAATTGATTATGAAAAAGGAAATGCGGCTCAGGCGCTAATGTTTTTAGGTTGGCTTGCCAGTCGATTGCAGTGGGAGCCAGTTGCTTTCACTGAAGAGGGAGGCGACTATGACCTCAAGCACGTCAAATTCACAGGCGATAGCGATCGCAAGATTGAAGCAGAGTTAGCCGCTATTCCTACGGCTGACTGGGGGGAAATTCCAGGCGATATGGTTGGTTTACGTTTGACTTCGACCAATTTAGATGCCGATTGCTGCACTATCCTCTGCTCAGAGACAACAGGCTGTATGCGAATGGAGGCTGGAGGAAGCGCCCAAGCCTGCCGCACCGAGCAGGTCACTCCTATGTCTGACCAAAGAGCGGAATCACTGCTCAGTCAGCAGCTTCAACGCTGGGGACGAGATATGCTGTACGAGGAAAGTCTGACAGTTGCAACAAAGATTCTGCGCCTGCTACACCCTTGATAGGGCAGTAGGAATAAGAGGTGCGGGATGAAGCTCTGTCGCAGTGGAGCAAGCTTGGTTCGCCACTCGAAGTTAACCCAATGAACCAAGCTTGCCCCACTAATACAGCTATTAAAGCTTGGAGACTGCTGGACAGTCTTTAACATACCAGCGCCAGGGAATATCTGTGCCCTGAGTTAACCCGATGCGGGTTGTTTGAACGAAGGCGATCGCCCCTTGCTTCCACTGTTCCTCAAACTTAGGGCTGCGATGCTCCAGCCACAACGGTTGTCCTGGCAAAAGCGGCCGAGCGCTCAGGCTGAGATCGATATTGAATGCGCGGCACAGCTTACCGGGTCCTGCTGCAACTCGGCTAAGTTTGCGTTCTTTCTGGCGATCGCTCCAGGGTGGCATCATCCCCAACTCCAGCGCTCGAATCAGCACTGCACTGGGCACTCCATCCAGATCAGTTACGACATTCAGGCAGTGGTACATCCCATAAATCAGGTAAACGTAGGTCATGCCAGCAGCGCCAAACATCACCTGATTGCGCTTTGTCGGTCGTCGGTAGGCATGACAAGCCGGATCGTCAGGGGCATACGCCTCCGTTTCGACAATCAGCCCCCGATGGGCTTGCCCCGATTCAACCTGACGAACGAGAGTGCAACCCAGCAAATCTGGAGCAACTTCTGTTGAGGGACGCGCCAACCAGTCACGGGTAATTGGCTGACGGAAAGCCTGAGCCAGGCTGTCTGAGGAGGGCTGCGGCGGAATTGGTTTCACGAATTTTGCGATCGCGCTTTAACTTGGTAGGATTGGAGGAGGTCCAACAAGACCTTTAAAGATCTAACTCAAATTCTCTAATTGCTCAAACTTCCTAACTAAATCTGACTATTGCTCAATTTTTGCCGCTCTTTCAGATCCTACGATTGAGCGCTGCCGAGGTTTTTGAATAACCCCTTGTATAAACAAAGCGCAGAAGAAAAACATGGATGTCAAACTCATTCTATTTGCTCTGACCCCTATTTTCATTTTGGCTTGTCTATTTTTTGGTACGCGCAACGGCTTCTACGACACCGACAACTATCACGGCAACGGCTCTGCTCATTAGCTCTTGGGCGGCGAGGACGACCTCACATTTGGTGCCCTGACGCTGGCGGGGGAGCTTTACCGTGACAGAACTAGAATGCTTGCCCTATGCAGTTGGTCATGCTGATGAGGGGGTCTGCTTACTGGTACAGATGGGTCCTTACCGAGTGTTGCTGGATTGCGGATTAGAGGATCTCTCTCCGCTCAAAGTTAGCTCCAATCAGTCACCTCCGGCAGATCTGGTTCTCTGTACTCATGCCCATCCCGACCATGCCAGGGGTCTTCTAGCGTTGCATCGGGCCTTTCCAAAGCTACCCATTTATGCTAGTGAAGTCACGGCTCAATTGCTCCCGCTCAACTGGTTGGGTGAAGAAGTGCCTGCATTTTGCCATGCTCTACCCTGGCGATCGCCCGTCGAATTTCTAGATGGGCTGAGTGCTGAGCTTTACCCCGCCGGACATCTGCCTGGAGCCGCTTCCCTGCTGCTCACCTACGCTACTTCTGAGCGACCCTACACCCTGTTCTACACGGGGGACTTCTTGCTCTCTAGCTCCCGTCTAGTTGAGGGACTGCCCCTGGAGGAATTGCGCGGACTCAAACCCGATGCCCTAATTGTTGAAGGCAGCTACGGCACGGCCCGCCATCCCCATCGCCGTCAGCAGGAAAATCAGCTTGCTGAGAGAATTAACCGGGCGATCGCCGAGCAGCAATCCGTCCTACTGCCCACCCCAACTTTAGGGCTAGGACAGGAACTCCTAATGCTGCTGCGAAGTCACCATCACTTCACCGGACGCAACCTCGACATCTGGGTAGACAGCACCGTTGCAGCAGGCTGTGACGCATACCTCGACCTGCTGTCCTATTTCCCTAGCGCCGTTCAAAACTTTGCCCGCCATCAACCCCTCTTCTGGGACGAACGCATCCGCCCACGAGTCAGACGGCTAAGCCATGAGCCAGACAACGGCAAAGCTGCCCCCCAGCTAAACTATCCCTGCATCATCCTGACCCACAAAACGGCAAACCTCAGCCAATACTGCCACCCCGACACTGGACCCTGGCTACTGCTACTGCCTACCTATCCAGGCAGAATCGGTTCAGTAGAATCGTCTATCCTACAAAAGCTGCAAACCTCTAAATCTCTCCAGTCACAAATTCAAGCAGGGCAACTTACCGTAGACACCTATTTACTGGGCGACCACTGCGATGGGCCCGGCACCACTCAACTTATTCATAATCTGCGCCCTCAGCATATTATCTTTGTTCACGGTTCTCCCACTTATCTGGCAGACCTGACCAGCCTGGAAGAGCTACAAAATCGCTATCATCTACATTCTCCTGCTGCTGGAGTGAGAGTTGAACTCCCTATCGGTGAAACGTTCCTGCAACCCGCCGCACCCGAAACCCACTACGAGGGTGAACTAACCGAACTCGAAACAGCCGTAATGGTGACACTGCCCGATACATTGACTTCAGATCCTCGTTGGCAGAACTTTGCAGATACAGGTTTGGTAGAAGCTCGCTGGCAAGGAGAAGAGTTAGTTTTGCGGGGACTACCCCAGCGAGAGCTACTGAGCCGAGATAGCGAAACAAAAGTATCCGTCAGCATTGAGTGTTGTCAAAACTGTCTGCACTACCGGGGACAGCGTTGCTGGAATCAGGCTTCTCCTTTGTTTGGCTTCAAAGTCACACCGGAAGGCTACTGTCCTGCGTTTGAATTTAGCCCATCAGCTTTGGAAGGACTGCTTGACGATGCAGAAAGTTAGCTTGAAACCTAAAGTAATTAGCGCTACACGCTCAGCTTGACGGCACCCAAGTAAAAAGGATGAGAGCAGGCTTAATCCCTATCCCATCCCTTTCATCGCTCATATAGCGCTACGCGCATACCTGTAGGACAGGTTTTTGTGAGGAAGGAGTCCTTTTATCTCAAAAGCTGAACCAGCCAGTCTATTCTGGGTTAGATTCTGGATGACGGTTACGAATCTGCTCGGCTTCAGGACAATCATCAGAAACCATCGGTTCAACATCACCTCTAGGCACAGTAGCTAATTTCTGAGTGACTGCTCCAATACTCTCCAGTCGAACCATTTCTTCCCAAGAGCAGGTTTCATCCTCTTCTTCCGTTTCATATCGCAGTGTAACCAGATCTCCTTCGATGTCAAGGATGCGGGCACGTTCAATCCAGCGTTGCTGATCCCGCAAGAAAATCCAGACCTCGCGACCATCACAACAGAGTTGGTAGATCTTGCGGTGTAGCATATGTCGCTCCTCCTGAGCAGGTAACTTTCAAAGACTTATAACCTGGCTGCGACCTCACAAACTAAAGAATATAGCTTTTAAGTCTCACAGCAAATCTGGTCTAGTTGGCAATGCCGAATGGGACTTGATGAAATTTGACCAGAAACAAAACCCTTCCCTAAACAGATAGCTACTGGCAACCTGTTGCGGATTGAATAATTTTTATGAGGTAGCCCTCACATGAGGTTCTTCTCGCAGACAGCGTGCTGATCAGGTCGGGAAGCCGAGCTTGGATCAAGCGGTCGGAAACGCTCTCAGGGCTTCTTCCAGAGTCACAAGCAGCCGTTAGGGTGATCATCATAGAGCTAGTAAAATTTTAGGGAACTCAACTCAAAGCGATCGCAACCGAAGCTAAAGCAATTAAAGCTTGAGTTGGATGACTTGTGAAGGGGGTGAGTTTGCATTCTAGGGACGGTAAAGGTCAAATTGCTAGAGGTGCGAACCTTCAGAGTCAGACTTTCAAACACGGTTAGACTGAATCTGATTGAGCTTGTAGCTACTGCTTAAGTTTAAAGCATTCAACTTTACCCATCATTCTAGCGACTGTTGAGCAAAGTTTGGAATCAATCGACAGAATTTGATTTGGAAGATACAACGCTAGCATAAAGCTGTCTGAGTCAAGATTTGATGAAATTTTTGAGATGCTATTTGAAATTTCTGCATTGCAGACTGACAACTTGTAGAGCAATCCTGAGTAATTCATAAAAATGCTCGTCCCAGACGGGCACTTCACGAATCATCCTTTTCATGAATCGAATAGGTTTATCCTAAATATTGGCTTAAAGAACGGAACGAAGAAGTATGCTGCTGCACCTTAGCACCTGGCTTGAAGTAGAAGCTCATTTAACTCAATCTCAGGGCATCATCTTACCCATCGGCTCAACAGAGCAGCACGGCCCAAGTGGACTGATTGGCACTGACGCAATTTGTGCAGAGGCGATCGCCCAGGGTGTAGGAGATTCCGCCCAAGCGCTAGTTGGTCCCACTATCAACGTGGGCATGGCGCTCCATCACACTGCTTTTCCGGGTAGCATTAGCTTGCGTCCTAGCACCCTGATTTTGGTTATTCGAGACTGCCTTGTTAGCCTGACCAAAGCTGGATTTACCAAATTCTTCTTCATCAATGGACACGGCGGCAACATTGCCACTCTCAAGGCGGCTTTTGCTGAAACCTATGCTGTTTTGTCAGACTTAAACGTGCCTAACGCAGATCGGGTGCAGTGCCGCCTTGCGAACTGGTTTGCCTGTAGCTCAGTTCAGCAACTGGCAAGAGATCTGTATGGCTCTCAGGAAGGCTCTCACGCTACACCCAGTGAGGTTGCCCTGACTCAATATATTTACCCTGAAGCCATCAAGCAGGCTGAACTGTCGCCCGAAGTCGCCTCCGGCCATCCCATTTATAGTGCTGCCGATTTTCGACAGCGCTACCCCGATGGGCGAATGGGTTCTAACCCGAATTTGGCAACACCAGAACACGGCAAACAGTTCTATGAAGTAGCAGTAAAAGAGTTAAGCAATAGCTATTTACAGTTTCTCAACGCGCCATGAAATTGAGTTTACATAGCGGTTCTAAATGATTTATGAAAGTGTGTTTAGAACTATCTTGCTACAGCTACTTTAAGTCCATTCAAAACAATTAATACAGCACTTTTGCTATATCAAGGAAGTAACAAAAGCTCGATCAAATTGAGGATATCAGTGTAATTACCAACCTGTGCTAGGTAGACTGCTTCCCCCTCAAATCGGTCAATTCAGGCATTGGGAAATCTTTTTTAGACCCGTTCGCCACCCGAAGAGTTAGGGAATGATGTCTATATTGAACAGCCACTTGTTAAATAGATGGTTCACATAATGCCTGCAAGGGGAGGGGTTGACATGGTAAACCCTGAGAGTAGATTGTCTTGTCGTCTTGACAGCACACCTGGTTCCGAGAGAGAGCAACAGCGTCTCGCTATTTTGATGGAACTGGGTTTGCTGGAAGTTGAAAGTGTGCCGATTTTTGAGGAAGCAACTCAAACAGCAGCACATTCTTTGAGCGCAACAATTTGTATTTTGGGACTCATAGATCGCAATCGCCAATGGTTTAAATCAGCCGTTGGGCTTTCTAGAATTGGCTTGATGAACAGTCTAGCCTCTTCTCGTCAGCTTCCTCGTGAAGAGGCATTCTGTACTCATGTGGTAGACAGCCACCAGGTATTAGCTATTCACGACACCCTCACTCACCCTGCCTTTGCAAACAGTCTGCTAGTTCAGCAATATGGCATTCGAGCCTACCTGGGTGTGCCGTTACTAACATCTACAGGGCACTGCTTGGGGACATTAGCCATGATGGAGTTAACGCCTCGCGACTTTACGACAAAGGAAATTGAATTCCTGGAGTTAATTGCTCGTTGGAGTATGAGTGAGTTTGAGCGAAATCATTTGCTAAAACAGTTACAAACCCAGCAATCTGCTGTGTTGCAGCCTGCTCAACCCCTTACAAATGCTGGTCCTAAGCCTTCAATGAACCCTCTGGCAAATTCAGTGAAAGTCAGCCTGATTGCTCAGATGACACAAGAACTTTGTACGCCGCTAACTTCGATCTTGGGAATGGCCAGTGTTCTTAATCGAGAGATCTATGGCCCTCTAACAGACAAACAAAAGGAATATATGGATATCATCCACCATAGTGGGCAACACCTTTTGTCATTAGTCAACGAAATTCTAGAATTAGGTGCTTTAGACGATAGCAATCAGGATTTGAGTCTCGCCCCTGTTGATATTGAAATGCTATGTCAACAGGTTATTAATACTTTGAAGCAGGTCGCTCAGCGTCGCGAGCAGCAGCTTCGGTTGACTGTGGAACCGGGTCATCGTACTTGGTTATTAGACAAAGATAAAGTACGTCAGATACTCTATCACCTGGTGTTTGGCATCATTCAGTCTGCAAGTACTGAGAGCATTTTGCGGATTCACGTTTCTCGAAAGACCGATCAGCTTGTCATTAAAGTTTGGACTTCTCATCCCTGGTTAGGGGATGGACTGCCTCAGGCGGAACTGTTTTCCAATGAGTTACTCTCTCCCGATTGGAAGGTGGGGCCTGCTGGGGGCGATCGCCTTCAAGCTAGTGTTAGTGTTGAGAAAATTCTTGACTCCACGCAGCACAATGCAAATGGGAGTAGAACAGGCGAATTGAAGTCCACATTCAGCACTTCCCACTTAACCAACAGTCGCCACAGCTTGGGGTTGATGCTGACTCGTCAGCTCGTTGAACTACATAGTGGGCAAATTGGGCTTCAGGGTTCTGCGGAATCAGGATACCAATACGTAATTACTTTGCCTCAAATAGCTGAACCAGGCGCAACATCTAATTAATGTTAGTTCGACAAACGCGCTAAATGCTAAATAGTGCCACCCGCGTCGCAGGAGGCACTATCGAATTCACGTCTGAATTAAGGACAGAACTCGCAATTTCGCAGAAACTACAGGCTTGATTATCGAAAACAGCATTGACCCCAACGTCAGCGGCGCTTACGCCACTGATGCTCAAGGCGTTACGGCAGTGGGAGGCACCCCCCGCTACGCGAGGACTTCAACACAAAAACGTGTCCTAAGGTATGCGCGTAGCGCTGTACTAGACGTGAAGGGTTAAGGTAAGAAGAGGCAAAAGCGACAGAAATAACCAGACCCACTGGTAGCTCTTGGACTGCTCAATCTCTGCCGATGGGGTCAGCAGTGCCCCAATTCGCTCTTCCAGTCGGTTTACCGGAAGGGCGGCACCAAAGGCAACGCAATAATTATTTGAATCGGTCATAGGCGCTTTCACCACCAGCAGCAGCGCTTCAGCTAGCAAGAGAGAGTCTACTCGCTGAGCGGCCCATTGGTCTGCCCGAAGTTCTCGCAACAGCAGCAGTTCTTGCCACAGCGCTTCTGTGTTGGGCAGCCAGGTTGTCAGGTGCCGCAGCCAGCCCAGCCCAAAGAACCAGAACGTATCGCGATAGTGGTGGTGCGCCTGCTCGTGAGTCAGAACAGCATCCAGTTGCGCGGGAGTTAGGTTTTGCAGTAAGCCTCGGCTGACAAGCAGTTTAGGCTGCCAGAAGCCAATCTGGGCAGCAAAGAGAGTTGAACTATCAAGCAAATGTCCGGTTTGATCTGCCAGATCGAGGGTGGGATAGGTGCGAACTTGTTGGAGCGATCGCCACCCCTGCCCAAACAGCCACAGTAGGGAAACTCCAGCAAACCCAACAAAACCTAGCGCCAGTGAATAGCCCAGCCACCCTACCTGTAGCCCTAACATTTGCCCCTGAGTGCCCATGCACAGCACCGCAACACTGGTCATCAGCAACAGCAAGGGGGGCAGTAGAAATGCAACCAAAGCCGTTTGCCAGCGCTTCCCCCAAGCGGCTTCCTGTCTTGCCCAAATCAATCGAATCAGAATAGCTAAGCCAACGGTCAGCAAAATCAAGCTGAGATGCATCATGGCTCCTCCCTATCTCGCTTGCGGGCTGCTTGAAGGCGTTGGGCGATCGCCTCAATTTGCTCTAGGCTAGCCTGATCTAAATCATCGGCAAACGCGGCGACGATATCTGGATTGCCGATCGCCAAAAATTGCTTAAGCTGCTGGTGTGCCTGCAAAGCCCTGGCTTCTTCCTGCGTCAACAGTGGTCGCCATCGAAAAGCTCGTTCCTGCTTATCGCAGGCTAGCCATCCTTTCTTCATTAACCGCCGCAGCACCGTTGTAACAGACGTATAGGCTAATTCCCGATCGGGATCTGCAAGAATGCGATCGTGAACTTCCTTGACTGTGGCAGAACCCAAATCCCAAAGGATTTCTAGAATCTCGGTTTCTAGTGGGCCTAAAGAAAGCTGCTTAGGACGAGGAGAAGGCAAGGGATTCATGAAAAACACGCTTACTCAGGTGCTTTTAGAGAACATAAATAACAGGATAGTCTGGGTTGGTAGGATTGGAGATCAGCTTCCGATTTTTGCAGTCTACCAACAGATCCAATTTTTCTAGAACAACTTGACCAATTAAAACAGTGTTGCCCAAAACCAAAGCATCCTCAGTCGTTTGTCGTCTTGGCTTCTTGCTCAAACCAGGCGATGACCTGGGAGGGGGTGAGATCGGCGATCGCCCCCAGATCACCTCTCCACTCCAGATACCCGTCCCCGTCAGCGCTCAGTTGGAGGCTGTACCTTGCGAGGGCGACGAAACTGCTGCGAGAGATCTTCAAGGATGTCATCAAGTCCCTGATTTTTCCCAGATACCTTTGCTGAATTGTAGGCTAAACGGGCTGCGGCATAAGCTTCACTGCCTACCACCATTTGAGTATCTTCAATCAATTCGCGCAGGTGGCTGACTGCTTGCAAAATTGGATTTAACGCCTCAAACAAAGCAATATCGCGTCGGGCTTCCTCAACATTCAAATGGCGAGGCATGATGTCACTATGCTGCTCTGCCATATCCAGCGCCCGCACTGCAAAGGTTTGAGCTTTGCGTCCCAGTTTAGAGATCTGGCGGCGCTCCTTGTTGGATAAACCGCTTGAAAGGGGGAGCTGTTCTTGAATCGTTTTAATCGCCGCAATGATATTTTCAATCTCCTGCGGGGTGAGCGTAGCATCGATGGTTTGAATCACCATAATTAGGTTCCTTTGAAACTAGAATGATGCACCAAACTGATGCGGTGTTTTATTAATGCCCACCGTTAAAGCATCTCTCACTCCGTATCGATACTGAAAAATGGTCAGCGGCAGAAATACGAGTCAGTAAATTACAGGAATCGATGCGGAAAATGCTATTTCTAACCCCATCGATTCGGTTTTTAATCCCATCGATTCGATTTTTAACCTCGTTGATGCCAAAAATTTCCTGCCGTTTCGATTTTTAATCCCATCGATTCGATTTTTAACCTCGTTGATGCCAAAAATTTCCTGCCGTTGCGGTTTTTAATCCCATCGATTCGATTTTTTGCTCCATCGACGCATATCAAAAGCCCATTGACGATGTTTGGAAGCTGTTCTAGCGAAGTTGCAGAGAATTTTGCAAGAATTGGGTGAGGCTAATCAGTTTGCAGATATGGAGTAAACAATTATGCAGAGCATCAAATTCAAGTCTTATGTCGGCAGTGATGGGCTTTTGCAGGTTCATCTGCCCAACATCAAAAACACAGACGTTGAGGTTATGGTTATCTATCAAATTAGTCAACCTGAAGCGGTTCAAGGAGCAGACCTCTCACAGTTTTATGGCTGCATTCAAGATGACTCATTCTTCAGGCACCTTCAACCCGAACAACCTGAACGCGAAACCTTAGAATGAGATATCTTCTGGATACAAACACCTGCATCATCTACCTGAAAGGCAGGAACTTGAGCTTAAAGCGGAGGATTGAGACAGTTCCACGTCAAGAGATCGCTGTATGCTCGATCGTCAAGGCGGAACTCTGCTTTGGAGCGATAAAAAGTACCAACCCAGAACACAATTTTGCCCTACAGCAAGCATTCCTGAAGCAATTTGCCTCGCTGCCTTTTGATGACCTCGCCGCTACAACCTTTGGAGTGATTCGGGCACAGTTAGAGGTTAAAGGAATATCTATTGGTGCGTATGATTTGCAGATTGCCGCGATCGCCCTCTCCAACAATTTGACCCTGGTGACACACAACACACGAGAGTTTAAACGGGTGGAAGGGTTGCAGTTTGAAGATTGGGAGATCGAGATCTAAATCGTCATAATCAACTTTGAGTAATGGGCAAAGGGCGATCGCCCTTTGCCCATCCTACAGGTTACTACAGGTTACTCTGAGACTAAGATTAATAAAACCTATAACTGGAACGCACTTTATAAGTTCGTGAGTAAGAATTAGAACAAAAGCCCCGAAATTGCTCCATGGCTGAATTGCCCCAACCCTCTGAACCTCCTAAGCCGAGTCCTGAACGGCGGTTTGTTCAGCGACAGATTGTACAGCCTTTGATCCAATGGATGCCGTTGGGTAGCAGTAGTTGGTTATTCGTCAGCTTTCTGTTGAAACAAGAGTGGGCATACATGCTCCCCACGACTCTTGTAACAATGGTAACGGCTGTGTGGGCAGCTTACAGCAAGAATTTTATCGAACGCCTATCCGAGATTTATGCCGAAAAGGGCAAACAGGATGCCGATGCCTTGAATAAGTGGTTGACTAGCCTGGACGAAACGATCCGGTGGCAGTTTTCGGGCTTTGAAACCAAATATCTTAAACTGCAAGCAAAACTCTGTCAGGACTACACCACTGAAGGCTTCAATCCAGACAGAACAACCATTCCCATGTTGGAGGAAGTGTTTGTACCGTTCCAACTCAGCGGCTATCTGATTGAGGATAGAAGCTCTGCACAAGATAGCCAATCGCCGGATGGACTGACGATTTGGGATCTAGTTCTCAGGTCACGTAAAAATCCAACCTTTCGACAAATGGCGATTCAGGCGCAGGGGGGGTTTGGGAAAACAACCTTGTTACGCCACATCGCCCTGATCTATGGGCAAGGGAAACACCGTCGCTACCAAGCACCTAAACTTGTCCCATTTTTGCTGTACCTGCGAGACTGGCGAGACGAATTATCCCAATCCCAGCTACCAACTCTGCCCAATCTGATTAAGCATCACTACCTGCCAAAGCTATCGCCCAACAATCCTGTGAAACCACCTCCTGCCTGGGTTGAAACCTTACTGGAGCAGGGGAAAGCGCTGGTGATGTTTGATGGCTTTGATGAGTTAGCTGAAAACCAGCGCCAGCGAGTCAGCCACTGGATCAGCCAGCAAATGCAGGAGTACGATCGCGCCACCTTCATTGTCACGTCTCGCCCTGCCGGATTTAAAGACTACGTTGCAAAACGCCCCACCGCACCGCTGTTTGTGCAGAAGTTTAATGCAGACCAACAAGAGCGGTTCATCAAGCGGTGGTATCTCTGTCAAGAACGCTGTGCCCGCAGTGAAAAGTATGCCACGCAAGCCGAAGCAGCCGCAGAGTGCAAGGCTCAGAACTTGCTGGCGCAACTGCAAGACCCGCATCGCCCCGAATTGCGGGAAATGGCAGAAAACCCGCTCTTGCTGAATATGCTGGCGACGTTTCACCGTTTTGATCCGGGCACTGAATTACCCAAACGCCGGATTGAACTCTATCGAGGAATTTGTAAACTGCAACTGGAAGACCGCCCCAGAGCGCGGGGCATTCTCATGCTGTTGCCCCTGGAAAAAAGCCAGCAGGTATTGCAGTCGCTAGCCCTGGCAATGGTGAAACATAACCGTCCCAGCATCCCTCACCAATCGCTGATCGGCTTTCTGCAAAGACATTCTGTCTTGCAACAGGAAGAGATTGAGGCGGAAGCATTTCTCAAGCAAATGGTGCAGACGAGTGAGTTATTGGTCGAGCGGGAACCGGGATACTATGAATTTCCTCATTTCAGCTTTCAGGGATATTTTGCTGCCAGCCATTTAGCTCAACAAAACCATGCAGCAGCAACGGCGCAGGTCAAAGAAAGCTGGGATAAAGCCTGGTGGCGGGAAACCATTTTGCTTTATACCGCTCAACTCTCGCCCCGATTGATGACCCAGGTGATTGGGGAGGCCTGTCAGCTTGGCAAAGAAGCAGCCCAACTCGCCTATGACTGTTTGCGCGAGTATCGCAACCCAAAGAAACTTGATCCAGGCTTAGAACAAGAGATCAAAACATTGGCTGGCATTGTGCAAACCCTCCGCTACGCAAAACTGGAAGAATATTTGCGACAGGGGCAGTGGAAAAAAGCAGACTATGAAACCTATCGACTGATGATTACCACCGTCGGTAAAGAGGAAGGACAGTGGTTTGAGCCAGAGGAATTGCTCAACTTTCCCTGTGAGGAACTGTTAGCGATTGATCGGCTGTGGGTGAAATATAGCAACGGTCAGTTTGGCTTTAGCGTGCAGAAAAAAATATACCTGGAGTGTGGCGGCATTCCAGATGGACGGTATTACGAGGAGGCATGGAAAAAATTTGGCGATCGCGTCGGATGGCGAACGAAGGGAACACCGTTTTTTGAATGCAACATTAGCACATCACCACAAGGATACCTCCCGGGACGGGGTATATTGTGGGGGGGCGAGGCTTGGCTTGGGGG
>Ga0224723_1000080_pt1 | contig 60834 bp, 75 predicted proteins | sample Balambano_FR2_Me_FD_161647 | JGI IMG/M metagenome (GOLD analysis project Ga0224723, IMG submission 161647) | Freshwater sediment microbial communities from Lake Towuti, South Sulawesi, Indonesia - Balambano_FR2_MetaG | ecosystem: Environmental > Aquatic > Freshwater > Lake > Sediment | place... | reverse complement strand
ACCATCTTAGCAAAGCCCGTTTATTTTCTTCTTTGCTTTTCGGAGTTGCTGAGTGTCCCATATACGTGTTTGTTCCCTGAGCTTTCGCAGTGATCACAAAGCAAGACACTGATGCGATGATTGTAGAAACCACTATGATCTTTACAATATCTATGGCGATCTTTTTCATGCAGTTTTATTTTTCATGTACTTGTTGTAGACAAATTGATTGATGGCAGCACCAAGATTTCCCATTTCCTTTTCCAGCCCGTAGATCTCTTCAAGTTCCGTTTTTGTTGATGTATACACCCCTTCCGCGAAATACCCGATCTCTGTCCTGTATATTTTTGATACATCCCCGAGCTTAATGAATATCTCCCGGTATCGATCTCCATTCTCCATGCTGTCAAGGAGATCAAGGTCATGCTTTGTAAGCGCAAGATTTTTTTGCAATGCGGGATAATCCGCTCTTGCATTTCTATGATTCAATAGAATCTTAATATCCGAGTTGCCAAAAATACTTTTCCTTGTTAATGGATCGATGTCGTCCAAGTAGCCCACACCTTGCGTTGCTAAAAATACTTGACCACCACGCTTCGCTATTTTCCTGTAATAGCCGCCAATAAATTCCCCTGAATCACCTTTCAAGAAATCAATCGCTTCATCGATGATCACTGTCTTACGAACCCCATGCGTGTTCTCAATTTTATCGGCTGTAATTCCGATAATAATTGTCATCACAATGTTTGCCAGGTCCTCATTACCCATGATTCCGAATAAATCGAAAACGATGAAGCTCTGATCTTTCAATACAACATTGCTCTTTGAATTCAACAGGTACTTATGCTCTCCAGTGACATAAGGATCCAGCGCCAGACGAAGCGACATAAAATTCAAGAAACCTTTGTATTCGGGCTTCATGATTTTTGATTCATACACCTCAAGAAAATTTCTGTATTCCGTGATGTCAGGGAAAATTGTTTCCTTATTGATGTGCTCGTAAAATTCTCTGATTGACTCTTTCAAAATATTTTTTTCATCCGGAGTCACCTTTTCATTACCACGCCACAATTTTCTTAACACAGTATAAACGTAGTTGATTTGGTCATCCGCACCTTCTCCATCTTCATCCACCCGGCTGTACAGATATTTGCCGCTGGCATCTTTTGGACAAAGAAAAATATTGAAAGAGAGATCTTTCTTCACCGAAGCATCAAAGTAATACCCATCATTTATTTGAGCATTCTTTTTGTACGACCCACCCACATCAATAATGATAACATGATGGCCCGTGGCCAGTGCTTGAGAACTCAATTGTGTTACGAAATGTAAAAACTGAGTAGTCAAGTGATTAAGCGCAACACTTTTTCCCGTCCTGGAAGGCCCGAAAATCACTCCGTTCTTATTCACGATATGGGGTGAGTTCCAAATGTTAACTACTACCGGACACCCTGACAACCTATCAACAAACACCACCCCTTCCTGATCGGAAAAGTACTGCGACTCTTTCGGGATATAGCAAACGGCCTGATCAACTGTCTGAATGATCGGTTCCCGATACAGAAACTTCATCGCTCCTGGTGACGATGATAAAAACAAATTAGGCGCGTGCTCATTTTCAAAGAACACGGTGCTGTCATTCATTCTCACAAAACCATTTTTTACATAGTTGAGCTTTTCTTTCAGTCGTTCTAATGATGAATCGTTTATAATAACGTTCACTTTGGTTCTGCACGGACGATAACTATTACTTGCCAGACTATCCAAAAATTTTTCCTTCTCTTGAGTTTTCGCTACCGCCTCCCTTACACCAACACCAGAAAGAATATTCGTGCCGATCGCTTTCAATCCGGACATCGCGTCTGAAGCGGCTTCATTATCCATCACTTCAATGCCGACATTGACAATGTGATTGAACGGCAATCCCATGCCTATAAGGAAAGGCATCGAAGTGTGGAGATTAATCGACTTCGGGAGTTTAACATTAGATGCGTTAGTCGGAAGTTTGCTGTTTGCTCTATCCTGGCTAGAAACGAGATAGCCCCCCTCCTTTGTCAATGTGACAACGGCTACATACTGATCACCCACTTTCATATAGCCACTTTCAAAATCCACCTGAATGTCCTGAATGCCTTTCAGTGCGTCTTTCACATCCAGCGTTGGACGATCGTATGTCAGATTAAAATAGTCATACGCAGCACAAAGCAATTGCTCACCGGAGAGCCTTCTGGCTTTCACCTTGTGAACCAAATTCAAATCACTCTCAAACGGAGCAAAGTGCTTTCGGTATTCACTGACAACTTTATCAATACCACTGGTTCGCTTTCCGCTAAACCAATCCCATGCACTTCGTAAAGGACTATTAGACGAACCCGGTCCGGAACCTTTTCCATTCTGGAACGTCAAAAAAACATTTGAATAGTTTTTAAGAATAGGACGATCGTTGTAATAATTGAAATTATCACGTTGAATCTCGCTCGTTCCTTTGTAATCGAAACGGTAAACCGTATCATAGAAGAAACCTTGATAGTGAAAAACTGCTCCGGCCGGCAAACGACTGATCACACTCACAAGACCATTATGAATGTTGATATATTCTTCGTCAGAAAGCGTATATACTTCAGGCCAGTTAATGGCGAAGCCAGGAGTAACATCAAAAAGACCGTTAACGAAACAGTCTTCAAGAATGTCTTCAATAGGAAAATACTTGCTTAATCTTTCAGCCATTTAGACCCGATCTTTCGTAACACCCTATCCGTGTCCTGGTAATGAATCCTGGTGCTGGATTTTACCCTAACCGTATCCAAATAATTTGGATCTCCTTCGGATAGCTTCTTTTTATTTTTTTGAAGAAACGGGAATAGAATAAGTATTAAGACGGGTCCAAAATTTCCAATCGTCATGTACAACAACAACGTCAATATCGCTATGCCAACAACCTGAAGACCGGTCAATCCATAAAAATAGATCTGCCGATTCATGTTGCGCTGCGTGTTATAACGCTTCACCTTCGCCTCCCTCTCTGTAACAGACTGATCCATGAATTAAATGGTCACTTTAAACTTGCTTCTTTCCTGCACCATCTTCTTAATGAATCTATTTCAGAACAGTGGTTCTTAAAACACCAAGGATCACAACACCGATCAAGTAATAGATCAAGTAGTCTTTCGCGTCCTGACGTTTTGTAACGTAAGCGTAGATAACACCGATGGCGCCCAAAATCAGGATAATGTCAATTACTGTTTTCGCAATGCTCTTGAACGAGGTGGCTTCCTGTTGAACTGCCTGGTCAAAATCACTCAAACTTTGGGCGATAGAGACTTGTGGAAAGAGCATGCAAATAGCAACAGCAATCATCAACAGGCCGAAGCGTAAAGCGGTGTGGTTAGTAGTGGTAATTTTCATTTGTTTGAATTAATTAAGGTTTAACATGTTTAAAACTAAAGTATTGGAATCGACAAGTTGAGATTCGTCAAGAGTAGCTTTTGAATCCGATCCAAGTTCAGAGATTTCGTCAGGATGAAGTTCAGGCATTTCAGGTTCACCCGACAAATCCGGAAATTCTTCTGTAGGTAACCCATCGTCTGGATCAGGTTCATTTTCTTCCACATCTTTTTTACCAGGGCCGGATCCTGTCAACGACTGAACAGTCACCGGCTCACTGGCAGCGCTTGCAACGCCAGGCACCTTGTAAGTGCCACTCATGATGTCTTTATAGCTGATCACAAAATCAGCGAGAAGCGCAGGCGTTGCCTCTTTCTTCTCATCTTCTGCAAAATGGACGTTTATCATAATTTTCGAGTTAGATACAATTACTTCAGAGTCATCTTTCGGAGCCGGAGCAATCACGCCAGCAAAGCCCATCTTACGGTTTCCTTTAACAAATAAAAAATAATAGCCAGCCGCAACCCAAACCAGGCACAAACCACTTATCCAGAACCATCCATTCCCCGTCATAAAACTATTGTTTCGCAGTATTAAACTGACGCTTAAAGATAAAACCTATGGCTCTAAACCATTCCACGTAATCGTATCTTTCTAACATTTTTGCACTAATATATTTTAAAATATAGTTAATTATTATACTTTCAAGCAAATTTAAAAAAATATTTTTTCTATGCGCACAACGGACCTACCCAACAAGAAGCCTCTCATCGACCTGGAGCAGGTCCCTGATGACATCCATAACGTTGCATTAAACCGTAACCAAAAGGAAAAATTTGCGCAGGGTGAATTAGTATCCCTCCAAAATTTGCAACTCAGGGATGGCCGGATCGTGGATGGCAAAGTGAGACTCAGTAAGGATGAGCGGGGAGAACTACAGGTCGAGATATTTGAGAAAAAACAAGTGCTCGATCTCGAAAACGTTGATTACATTTTGTCCAAACCTTTGACCAAGAAAGACAAAGAAGATCTGTTAGCTGAAAAACTTGTTGAAGTAGAAACACCCAAAGGACAAAAACTTTGGCTTCAGTACGACAAAGAGCTGAACACAATCATTAATCGCACTGACCGCGATCTGAGTGTTATTACTGAAGTAGGCAATTACAAACTCAACGAACGCGACAAACTTGCTTGGGCGAATGGCGAGAAACTACCGACCAAAATTTTCTATGATGATCGGACCGGATCCTATTTCGCAGCATCGATACGAAAGACAGAAGACGGCAAGGGTATTGAATACCATGATTACAAATCTCTGAAAGACATGGATAAGGACCAGCTCAGGGACATGATCAAGAAATATAACGAAGCCCCGGATATCGTGGCGGCCACCGCCTCAGTCACTAATTCGATCAAAACCGAAAACAAAGCAAATCCTGAGATCACAGTTACAAAATCTGGGAAAACGATCGAGGTAAATACTTCGCTCGATAATGACAGAAGATTTGTCGAGTATACCAACAACAAGGACTACGAAGGATTAAAGCGACTGGCCACCGAAGGCTACAAGCCTGAAAAAGATCTCATCGATAGAACAGCAAAACAGCTAAACCTTACCAACGAGGAAAAGAAGTCCGTCATGGTGGCCATCGGCAACGAATCACAAAAAAATGTTCCCGCCATCAAGGAGAAGGATCCCGTGATTCTTACGCTTAATAACAAACCGTACAAAGTTGTCGAGTTATCTGAAGACGGGAAAAAAGCGCTCCTGGTCGATTCGCAAAACAAGAAAATTGGTGTTTCCATCGAGTACGTCAGACACATGAGCAAACAGGAAAAAGGTCTCTACCTTGGAACATCACAGAAAGTCAACAAGCAAAAAGATCAATCACTTCAAATGTAAAATTTATGGGATGGTATACTTTAGATCGACAAAAAAATGACTCCCTTCAGCTACAATTTGCTACATCGGAGCTTTATTCTGGAGTCACAGTCATCGAATCTCACAGGCATGTTTACACTCCAGAAGAAAAGACAACATACGGCCTGGATCATGATGGTGTGTCGTATCACGCTGCCAAGATCAACGGTACTGAAGAAGTGAGAGCGTTAATAATTCTTGAAAGAGCCGGTGACCAAACAATCGACTACAAACCTTATACAGAACACGATTGCCCAGGTATGGCCACTTGCCCCAGGTCTATCCTGGAAAAACTAACACCAACGAAAAATGAATTCGCGCTTGAATGGCGAAAGAATGCCAATCAATTCAATAACGAGTTGGAGCAATTCAACAAAGAAGCTGCAGCAGCTCCGGGCCTGGACAGCTCTAAAGTCAAATACCAGAAAATTGATCCCGACCAGGCCTACTCCCTGCTCAGGGGGTATGAGCCGGTAGTCACCATTAAGGTTTACGGTAGTAACGCTCCTGAAGGATATGAGCTTGAGGAAAAGCGCCACATCTATAAAAAGGGAACTGATTACGCCATTAAAACAGAACTATTTGATGTCGACAGTTACGGTCGCCCTGAAGCTACATATTTTGAAAACAAGCTTACGTCACACGAAGTCATGGAACGACAAAAGAACAGCATGGACAACGCCTACACTCAAATAAGCGTCAATGAAAAGATGATCACAAATGAAAGAGAACTCCGTACCTATTTTGACACCACAGGAAAAAAAGCCGAGTATAATCCCCACGCCCGGAGCGATCCGGACGCTAACCCTCTCTATAACCGTGACGGAAACGCATTCACGGATGCTTTGATCGAATCTTTTGAAAACTATAAACCAAACAATAACTCAAAACCACAAACAACTATGGAAAAGACAGGTTCAACAACCGTAAGCGGTTACATCGGCAAGAAAGACCAAGTACGCTACAACTACAATGAAGAAACTAAAAAAAGTGTTATTTCGCTTCGAATCGGTAAAGATGATGAGTGGACAAAAATCAAGGCCTTCGACACGAATGCCGAGATTATAAAAAATGGTATCGATAATGAAGGCATTACTAAACTTACTGTCACCGGTAAAATCAAAGATGCAAAGCCCTGGGTAAATGGTAAGGGAGAAACTGTCAATGAAAAGGAATTAGTAGTTGACAAGCTTAACCGCCACAAAATGGCGGAGATCAATGGAGTGATCGCTAAAGTTGAAGAGAAAACAACAGCCAACAATAAGCCCTACACACATCTTTTCATCAAAAACAATGTTAATGATAAAGGCATTGAAAAAGTCGAACAGTTCAACGTGACTATCTTTCAGGAAAACAAAAAAGGAATTCCTTCAGATGTAAAAATGGAAGTAGGTCAGCCAATCGCCATAAAGGGCGAACTAACAATTTCTCGTTACTTAGACAAAGAAAACAAATGGAAGGAATCGACAAGCATTAACGCTTGGAATGTTGACCGTACTCCTACCCGCCTGAAAGAACAAATTGAAAAACTGAAAGCCAACGCGGCAAGCAAAGAACCTGAGCAGGGTAAAACTGAAGCCCCCAAGAAAGATGCCGCAGCGAAAAAAGCGCCTTCAGCGAAAAAAGGTAAGGACACCGGTATGCAGATGTAAAAAGTTTCAATGCCCATCTAAGTCCCGAAGGGTGGCCAGTACTGGTCACCCTTCTTTTTTATCTAACCCATTTCCCTTCGGTAAGATAAAAGTTGTTATCATTCATGAATTCTTCAAACGTCTTATCCTTCAAAGGACTTACTTTATGAAGCTCTTCCCAATCAGCTACGTGCTGATCATTCAGCACCTGGATATCCGAATTCTCTTTCAAGGCACGTGCCACCGGAAGCGCTAGTTTCTCCACAGGCTCTGCCTCCAGCTCCGGGCTTGCAAAATTCAATGTTTGCTGAACTTCAATTCTAAGTTGCTCCTTTCTTTTCATCACGTATTCCACCCAATAGCCTTCCATCAAACCAGTGTACAACAAACCACCAGTGTTCCCAACGGGCTTTTTGTTTTTGTCTTTCTTCTTTTCTTTCAGACTACTAACCATCGCCTCGATGCTGAAACGCACATAGTCCTGATCCCAATTGAAAGGTATTTTCTTCTCTTTACTAATAGCCTCCTGATTAATGTTAACCCGTGATACAATCTCACGGACTTTTACACCATCCACACCATGGCGCAGCAAATTTTCTTCCCAGGCATAAACTTCCCGGCCTCCAATTTCTTTTTCTTCTTTCGGACCATTCTTGAAATACATAACAATGGATTCTACACTACCCCCCTTCCCTTTCTTCACAGGTTTAAAATCAAATTGCGCCCACGTACCCATCATGTCCTGCTTCGCCTTATCAAGTACCTTGCGCTTAAAATTATCCCAGTCACTATAGCGGCCCACCAAGTCAAGCCTCTCCTTCAGCTCCTCCAAATCCACCGTCCAGGTATTAGCAAACACCTGGTGCTGCCTGATCAACCAATAGAAATTATCACTGACTTCATACTGAAATGATTTCAACGTTTCGAGATCTCCCTTTGTAAAACCCAATCCCAACATGCACAGGATTTTCTTAAAGCGCGGCCACACCTGCACGTTGAAATATCCGTCATAGCAATTTATTTCTGGAAATGGATTCATTGCTGTTTCGGCATCTTCACCAAACTCTCGCTTCATGAAAGAAGAATCGAAAAGGAAAGTTCTCTTTTGAAGAGCGTTCGCTATACGCTTAGCATTTATCTTTCTGTTTCCAGTAGCGACATCATTCGGGTTCAGCACGTCTTCGTAAGCAATCTGGTAAACAAGCTGGTCCGGGCTTTTGGTGTGATTGTAGTTCAGGATATGATAGTACACCCGTTTCTCCAGGTAAGACATATCGAATTTCTTTGCCTTTATCAATTCATTAGGCTGAAAGATTGTATACAGCCTTGGATGCTTGCTTGTCTTCTTTACGAGGTTCGCCATTGGCAGAGGGGTTAACTTCCGTACTTTTATACAACGATAATGATTTTTTGTACGGAAGTAAAGCCCTCCCATCCACAGTCTTCCATAATCTGGTACGGAAGTAAACCTCAGTTTATCCACAATGACACGGCTTGTCAGCACATTTGACACCGCGCAGCGGCCTTTCAATCCCCTGAAAACCTTCCATAATTCTGTACGGAAGTTCCCTATAGAAATGGCCTAAAACGCTATAAAAACGCAGCTTTTCGCTGCTTAAAATCAATCCATAATTTAGTACGGAAGTTCGGTGGGCGTTATGGCCTGGTTGTTATCCATAATTTGGTACGGAAGTTCGAAATTTTAGCCAACTACCAATGCCTCAAATTCTTCCACAATCCCTCTAAAAACCTCCATAATTTGGTACGGAACTAAACCAAGCCGCCACAATTTGGTACGGTTCTATCCATAATACGGTACGGTGAGAACCATAATTTAGTACGGAAGTTCCCTATAAAATCCATAATGCTGTACGGCAAGAGAGTATTGGGAACTCTATAAATCAATTAGTTACGCGGTTTGTAAGAATGTATTGAAGATTGAACAAGTCTGTAAGAATGCAAAAGCGATTTTTCCACCGTACAAGACTGTCTTTAGAAGATGGTGCAGGAAAGAAGTCAGGGCGATTTAACCAAATTTTCTTTGGCACCACTGACAAAATGTCTAAAAACAAAAAAACACACACAGGGGGGCCGGGGCGCGAAATTTCTTCCTATGCTAACATCAAAGCCATCGAGCCGGCCAGGCCCGGAGCTGCTGCAGCGCGTTTATGTTAGCTTCAATTTTGGATATACGTCCGGATCCGCGCCTGGTCGGCAAAGATCTTCTCGCTCGATGTTAACATCGTTGACAAAAGAAAAAGGTCTCCCTTTCGAGAAACCTTCTTTGGTAAGAAATAATATCGCTATTACTTCTCTCCTGCATTTCAAAACTACTAAACTGGTCTCTAACCAGCAAATTCTTCCGTGATGAGCTTAGTCCGCGGTTTATCGAATTTGGTGAACTGACCTACTTTACTCCCATCCTTGACCAGGTACACATTGAAGAACGACCAGGTCTTAAAATGGATGTCCAGGAACCGGGTAAATGACAAAAGATTACTGCTATGATACGTTACGCTCTTTACCGTACCATCGGGGTTGTTGCCGATTTTTGCCCAACACCGGTACTTGGAGGGTCGCTTATCTTTTTTCCTCCGTTTGGCCATAAACCTAAAGTGCTTTTACATCCAGTTTGCGGTTCACGACCTTATCGACAACGTCCAGATGTTTGTTATACCATTCTGCCAGCACATTGTTAACCAGGACAACGGTGTCAACGTCCATTTTCTCCGACAGGGTCCGGTAATGGCTAAGAATGTCCACGTAGACGAGCGTTGTAGTCTTTTGTGCTTTCTCATAGCGCCCACTTTTCTTAAACACCCTGGTAAATGCCTTCGGCAACCCAAGCTCGTCTTCCAGGGCCATTCTAGGCTCATCCTTACGCGCAGGCTCCGGCTCCGGTTCAGATTCAGGAGGAACGGGTTTAACTTCAGGAGCGGGCTTTATTTGAGCTGCAGCACCCTTGTCGCTTCCGCTGCCTGAACTTTCCGGCTTATCGCCTTCTTTCTTCTCAGGTTTGGCCCCAGCTCCGCCAGTAATCCCCTTCTCAATTTCATCGGCATCGTCAGACAACAGAGCCGCTAAATTTTGATTCTTCTTTTTTGAACTTTGCGTTGTCATAGCGTTTTCAATTTTTAATTCATTTCACCATGAATCTTCTTTAGTAATTCAAAGATTTCCAGACACATAGGGTCTAATTCAGCTTCCCAGCCCTCATCCATGAAGGTCCGCACATTTGTACCAAATGCGCTAGGGCGATAAGCAAACACGGATTCTAAAATCGGCCATTTTGAAGCCTCTTTGAAGCTATCAAGGTTTTTTGCAGCTCCAGTCCTGCGGTCCAGCTTGGACAGAATCAAACGCTTTTCAGCCGGGTCCGCGCCCTTCTTAACCCTATGCTCGTCAACTTTCTCATATTCCTGAAGAAACGTCTTAGTAGCGTCTATATCGGCCTGTGTGAGGTTCATTGGGCTGATCACCAGGTTAACCGGGATCAAGCTGGTAATAACCCCCTCCTGCTTTAAGTTTCCAGGCATGTCCAGGGCCACAAAATCGTAATTGCCGTTGATCTTGTTTTTATACAGATTAGGGAACTCCTTCGAGGCGATCTTGAACAGGTCATAGGTGTCTTCTTCCTTCAGCCCGTTTTTAAGGTCCGTGGCACGCCATTTCTTCAATGTTGACTGCATGTCATCGGCATCAACCACGGCAATTGAAAAATCCGTCCTGTAATGGACGTAACTCGCAAAAAGTGCGGTCAGGGTTGATTTGCCCACCCCTCCCTTTTGATTTCCAAACGAAAATAACACGGTATTCATAGTGATATGGTTTTATGTATTTATCGACAATACTATGAATTTATTTCGTTGTAACCAAACACATTAATTAATGTATTACTAACTAACTCTATACCGCTATAAATTGATAACATTATTTATTAATCAATTGCTAACCCTCTTTAGCTATACATAAATAACCGCCTATATCAAGCTATCAATATATAACGCTATCCACTAATATTCTAATATATTAATGTACTCATCTATTCAACATATTAATATGCTTATACATTACTATACTGATATAGCGTTACAAAACCCTTGACTAGCCCCCCTTTCAATACTATACAACGCTATTGATATATCAATATAGTAATATATTCAATAATCAGCCTATTCGAGCGGAAAAAGGCCAATTTCTTCCAAAAGCTTTACCCTGCAATTCAGTACGCAATACCTGAAAAACCGAGGGCTTCAACTTCTCCTTCCTGCACCATCTTCTAACATTTTTTTACAACGTAGTTTCCTTATCCCCAGGAGACAAAATCAGAACCTCTATTTAAGTCAAATTTTGAGTTTTCGACCGAATCTTGTAAACTGCATCCAGTTCCCTTTGTGTAAACAAGCAAGGTATATTTTCGGAGGCCGAAAATGAAACCTTGTTCGCCACGGAGGGCTCATTTTCTCCCTTCGGTCGCATCGATTAAAGGGCCTATAAACTTAGTTCAATGAAAAAGCAGCAAAAGAGCGCCAAAGCCGCGCAAAAGCATAAGGATGACAAGCAGAAATACGAGAAATCAAGGTTCAAAGTCCGACTCCGTTACACGCGATCGGAAGAAGAGATTTTGAAGCGTCATGCCGAAAAAGCAGGGAAGGAGATCGCTACTTATGTGCGCGATATCTCGCTAAATCCACGCTTTAAAATCGTCCCGGCAATTCCAAAAGTAAACGTTGAAACAAAGGCACAGATACAGAGAATTGGCGTAAATCTCAACCAAATGGCCAGGGCCATGAACAATTATTACGAAACCAAAAACTTTGACAGGATTGAGGAAAACCTTCGCAAGATTTCAGATGAACTACACGGCATCCTGACCAGTTTACGCGCATGATTATCGATATTAAGAAGGGCAGTTTCGCCAAAGGACTGATCAGCTACCATGAAAAAAAAGTGGAGAAGGGTAGGGGAGAGCGATTGCTCGACACCACACTTTCCAGGTCAAAGGAGGAACGGATACAATCCTTTTTAGAGGTAGCCGAAGGCAATACAAGGGTCAAAAAGAACAAGTTCATGCACGTTTCAGTGTCCTTTTCCAAAGAGGATCAACCCCTTTCCAAAGAGCAGCAATTAAAGCTTGCTGAACAATACCTCGATGAAATGGGATACAAGAATACCCCCAGGCTGATCTATGAGCATTGGGACACAAAACACAACCACTTTCACATCGTCACTACCACCATTGATTTCGATGGCAAAAAGATCAGCGAGTTTAAAGATTTCGAGCGCAGTCAGGAGTTGAGCCGCAGGATTGAAAAGCAATACGGCCTTACCGTGACTGAGTATTACAAACAGGAAGGCCAGAAGCTCCAGGAGATCAACGCGAAGAAATTTAAGGTCCTCAAAGGCTTCGAGAAGATCATCAACGACCCTAACGCCCAGGAGCGGATTTCTAAGGTTCTCAATGCTGATGAACTCGATCGGGTAATGGCCGAAAAGCTCAGTGATAACCAGATTCAAGATCTGTTAAGATTACGTGGTATAGAAGAACGCCAGTTTAACCAACTTTACAGGATTATCCGTGAGTTCGATGCCGAGTACCGGACCGACAAGGACCAGTTACGGGAACGACTCAATTACATCAAGGATATTTCCAGATCAAGAGAAGAATTTATGGCCAACGCTGAAAAACAAGGCATCTACGTGCGCAAAATTTCCACCGGTGATAATACGGTCAGTGTCACCTACGGTATTCCCCAAAAGAATTTTTACGTCACTGACAAAGATCTTCCCGTTGCCTTGCGATATGACTACCTGTTCACCGACCGCAAGATCACGCAGACCTTTGACCAAGCTTCACAGAAGAAATTCCTGAAAGGTGTAGTTTCCCGGTCCCTAAAAATGAGCAGCACACTGGAGGGCTTTGAAGCGGAGCTGCGAAAGGCAGGAATAAATTACGAGTACAGCAGCAACGCGAGGGGCGTTTATGGAATTTCCTTTTCCAGCAATAACATCAAGGATCCCATGCTTATCAAAGGCTCCGAGATAGGAGTGAGCTGGAACCGACTTGTCCAAGAACTCAACATTCCCAAACAGCCCACTGTTTCCAAAACACAAGTGCCAGCTAAAGACAAGTCCATCGATCCAGCACCGCTTCATATTCCTAAATCTGTTTCCAAAGCACTCGATACAAGTAACGATGACGAAGAAAAACGCAAGAAGCGGAAGAACCGCGATCAGGACATGGACCGCGAACAATAGTAATTTCTAATTTTTATTTTCAAGAATATGGATAAACAAAAACGAGAAAATATAGGAGCTTCACTGCTTTTCATTGTATCACTTTTTTTCGTGTTCATTGTCTGTGATTGGCTATGGCGTGCCGAGCTGTTCCCCGAAAGCTGGAGAGATTTTTACCGACCTCTTTTCACCATTGGAAAGGACAACCTTTTTGTTTTTAAGTCGGCCTACCTGGTAGTCATCGCCCTGATGGCTTATTCTAATCCACGCATGACACCCAACAACGAAAAGAAAGTGGTGAATAAAATGGCACTCGTTCTTACAGCAAGTATCGCGGGCCTCATTTTCATGTTCGGCTACCTTAAAGGAGCGCCATACTATAATTTAATAATCTACCCTATCTCATTTCTTGCAGTTACCTACGCGCTTCATGAAGCGGTTCAGGCCATTGATAAACCATTGGCAGAAACCACCGAGGTTCTTAAAGACGTATCAGGAGCCAATGGTAAACAAGTACCTTTCGCCTTCGGTACTGACAAAGGGGAGTTGGCCATCCCGGATCCTACACTCGGTTTTTATTTGGAAGGGACAGCCGGATCCGGTAAGTCTGTTCTGACCGAGTGCCTTTTGTATCAAGCGACCCAAAAAGGATACGCAGGCGTAGTCTATGACTTTGAAGGCAATCCGCTCGAAGAAGACGGAGCTGTATTGACCCGACTTGTTTACACAGGTCTGAAGAATGCGCACAACGTTAAAACACGATTTGCTTTTCTCAATTGTTCAGACCTTACCAAGTCGGTCCGCTGCAATCCATTGTCTCCAAAATATTTAAAAACAGAACTCGACTTTATTAGTGCGGGCAATACGCTCATGAAGAACCTCGAAAAAGAGTGGGTGGAGAAAACAGACTTTTGGGCAAGCAATGCGATCAACGTTGTTGTGGGTTCATCATTGATGCTAAGAAAACATAAGCCACATTTTTGCACCATACCGCACCTTGTCAGCTTTATTCTCTCTGATTTTCGAGCGGTTCTTAACTATCTCTCTACTGATAAGGAACTCGAACCGTGGATTATGCCCGTGATGTCTGCCTACAAACAACAGGCGAACCAACAGACGGCCGGTGTTATTTCTTCATCACAGTTGCCCTTAACAAAACTATTCACCCCGGAGATATTCTGGAATTTTGCACCGCCTGAATCCGAAGAATTCAGCCTTGACATTACCAATAAGAAAGACCCTGTATTTTTCTGTATCGGAAATAACCCTAAACAAAAAGCCGCTCTAAGTCCAGTCATCGCCCTGGTTCTTTCAACGTGCATGGAACAAATGAACCAGTTCGACCGCGTGAAATCTCTCTTTGTTGTGGACGAGTTACCCACAATCTACATTCCCAACCTGGACACCTTACCGGCTACGGCCCGAAAGAAGGGAGTTATTACAACCCTCACCGTACAATCTTTCGAGCAGCTTGTCCAGTCTTATGGTAAAACGAATGCCATTGTAACGCGAGACAACTTATCCAACCAGTTCGTTGGAAAGACCAATAATTTTGAAACTGCCGAGCGCATTGCCAAGCTATTCGGTGAATACAAGAAAACGGAAACTTCCTACACGTTCAGCGAAAGCGGGGAGAGTCAAACGCAAAGCTCAAAGAATGAGCGCTTCCTTCAACCCAAAGACGTAGCACAGCAGCGCACCGGTCACTGGACCGGGTTTGTTGCCAATGGCAACCCTCCATTCTTTCACGCCCAGTTCGACTATTTTAAAGTAAATAAGTTTTCCATACCTCCTTTCGCTCAACGAATCAACACCGGCAATGCCGAATTAGACCGCGATTCTATGGACAAGCTGGTCCGCGAAAACTTCAATAAAATCCGCAAGGACATTGCTGACCTGCTTGCACCCTTTATGCCTATTGATGACGAATCCGAAGAATAGTATTATTCCTTTATGAAGAACTTTGACTCTTTACTATCCGATGTATCCATAACCAAAATCCTTAACTTTTTTGGCTATCGGCTTAGTGGGACTTCCGCTAAATACAACACCTACACCAAAGCCAATCACAACCACTCATTTTTTATCTTCAATGATGCCGATAGCGACTCTATACAGGTTTTCAGCGGAACGTTGTATAAGAAATTGACAAAAACGGAATTGCTTTTTTTTATTTCCGGAGCGGACACACTTACCACGGCCGTAGGGTTGGTCCCGAAGGTCGCTGAGTTCCCAGCCCTGGACAATAACACTAACCTTTCCGCTCCGGTCACGGTCAATTCCCTTATCAATTTACTGGCAGCGCTTATCGAGCCTGATTCTGAAATTCTCCCTATCATTAAAACACCTCAGTTCAAGCGGAGAGTTTTCCTTACGCCTGATGGCTACTATAAAACTCCTTTGTTTTTCCATCACCTAGACCAAGCGACCTCGAATCGTATTGTCAATTTTGTGAAATGGAATGATACCGAAACACATTATCTCAATTCCAATTCCTTTTGTCTCAATGCTTCGTTCTATACAGAGGCCAACAAATACCTGTTTGTTACAAGTAGTCCGGGAGCCTGGATCTCTTTCCCCACGCTCAGACACTCCCCGGACTACTTTCAACTTCTTTGCCATCCACAGGCTCCCGTCACGATGTTCGACTTGCTCTTTAGCATTTTCAAGAAGTACATGTTTCTTAAATGCTATTTTCATATAGGAAACGATCCTGTTACAAATTCATTTTCGGTAAAGTCTCTTTCGTATTTTATCAATCAGCTTTCCCCTAAATTTTTCTTCGATATCTCGTTTTCTTCTGACCGTTATTTCATTCAAATCTCCTTTTTCAATAACCGGGAACTTAATATCGAACTCGCGAAAATTTTTAGTGCCGTTTCTTTTGATGTCCACGAAATCTTTTTTTCAGGGCAACAAGATCAATTTGAATTACCAGAAGATGTTTCTAGTCTGACTTCATTTCAATCAGAAAAAATTGTGGTAGGAGAGAAGGTGACTATGATTGAATCTATATCAGGACAACGTGCTATAGCACTGACATTTTTTAATGTTTTTTTGAGGCATCTAAAACTCGATCAGCAACTTGAGGTAATATCATTATGAGTACCATGGCAAATCCCTCCTTTGTCGGGACCGTGCTATTCAGGGGTACGCTTACACTTCCGTCCTACGGACTTACTTCGTAACCCTTACTATCACCTTACTTCGTTTTTGCATCCCGCGAAGTAATTAATTAATTCAAGTTCGATTCATCCTTTCCCTTTGGCCCTTTCCTTTACCGACAAGATAAGCCTGTTCAGGAAGAACCTGTCAATGGCTTTCGCGGCATAAAGCCTCCATTGCATTCCGGTTTATTCCACGCTCCATTGTCAGAACCTTCCCACAGGCTTGCACATCTTGTGAGGGGATCGGTAAACGAAAAAGGCCAGGGAAAAAACAATATTCTATTCTAAGGAGAGGGGGAAGCGGAAAAACAAAAAAGTTGGGGGTGAGTTTTTGTGTTAGCTTCAGTGGCCACCGGCCGGCCAGGTCCGGAGCTGCAGCAGCTCGTTTATGTTAGCATCACTTTTGGATATCCGACCGGATCACGCCAGGCCTTGCTAAGATCTCCGCGCTCGATGTTAGCACCCTTCGTTCCCTACCCCGAGTTTTTTCTTTGCTTGTGCTATTTCAAAAGGCAGTGGAAACCACCGTTCATTCAGGTCGGCCGGCATGGTGCGTACAGCCTCTTTTCCTTTTTCGGTGATGTGAATGGTATATGTCTTTTCGTTCCTGGTTAACTCAATCATTCCGAAGCGCTCCAGATCCACCAGTGCGTTTGCGTCTGGCCACTTGATCAACTTCTTTTCCCTGGCAGCATCGAGAAGGCCACGGTAAATCCAACCGGCACGTTTTGCCAGCACTATCTTTACCAGCTCCCGGTAATGGCCATTGCTGAGTACTGTTTCCATTTTTATTATCCACCGAAAGAGGTTGCAGCATCCCAATACGCATCCAGCTCTTTGAGCGTTTGAAGCTTGCTCATTTCTTTTGAGGCAGTCCGGATTTTGCTCAGGCTCCATTTTTTCGGGAACGTGTAGCGAACGCCCAGGACAATGTTAGTAAATACAAACGGCCGCTGAATGTTGGACCAGTTCAACATAAGGCGCGTAACAATCTTGTTATCCAGCGCATCCTTTAACTTCAATAGAAGCTCATTGTGAAACTCCATCCGGGCGCTATTGCTTTGCAAGTCGTTCGTTTTACGTTGCTTCGTGAGCCTTGTATCGCGGTTAAACATGGCAAGGTCGTAACCGGTAATGAGAGCGCTCAGGATCGGGAAGGCGAACAAGGGCTGTTCAGTGATCAGTCGCCTGGCCAGCCGCCTGCGCTTGCGGGTATTGGTGGACAAGTCAGAGAGATCCTGCGTTTTGCGCATGGCTAATTTCTTTGCCCTTGAATTTCTGGCCAGTGTGCCCCTGGGAATGCTCATATCAGAAGATCTTATACTTATTTCGTTTCCACGGATTGTCTACCGGTGATTTGGTATCGAGCTGGTAGGAGCGAACACCCCCGAGCCGGCCGATCTCCACGTGATAGGTTTTGTCACAGATGAAAAGCATCCCGGTATTGGGCTTTGCTTTCATGCGCATGAAGAAGACAAGCACACCTGAATGATCGTACAACGTTTCGTGTGTGATTTCCAACACCTGCAAGGTTGAGAGATTCTTAGTGACATTCTCAATACAAAGCTGTTTGGCTTCGACCTGGTAGGCGGTCGGCTCAGTGTATACCTTTTTTTTCATTGCGGCAGATTGGCGTTAATGAAGTCCCTGAGTTCCGTCATGGTTTCGCGGATTGCGTGCGGAAGCTCGATGATCAGTACCGGTGTGTCCAGGTCAGCGTCACCCATGCGGACCTTTACTTGCGGATAGGACTGAATGGTTTTTTGATACTCCGATATCCACTCCAGGAACAAACGTGGCGCAAGGCTTTGTGCGGGTATCGTCAACTTCCAACCGCTGGCATATTTTAGTGTCGCTTTCATGAATACTAATTTACGTGGCTGTACTCATGTTTGCAAACATGAAAACATTTTTTATTTTTGTGCCCATGGAAGTATCTTTCGAAATGACCAAAGATGAACTCGAACTTTTTTTCAAGGAACGCCCTGCGATCAGCAAGACCGGAATCTGCCAGGAAGCAGAAATATCAAAAGGGCTCTTAGACATGATCCTACGCGGTGAACGCCCTTTAACCAAGGACACCGTTGCCAAACTTAAACCCGTGATGAAGAAATATGGCCACCGTTAAATTTTCGTTACACGTTAGTAAACTTGCGTTTAACGTAATATTTGTTTTACTTCGCATATCACTTCTTTAATTCAACACAAACCATAAACTAAAATCAATCGCTTATGAAAAATTTCGTTTCGCTGATCGGTAGAATCGGAAAAGAGGTAAAGACCAACACCCACAATGACAAGAAGGTCACCAATTTTTCCCTGGCTACCACAGAGGTTTACAAGGACAAAGCCGGAGAGAAAAAGGAGAACACTACCTGGCACAAGTGCGTAATGTGGGGCAATGAAAACGTGCTGCCTTACCTGACCACCGGTACACTGATTTCCATTGATGGCAAGATCAAACACAGCACCTATGAGAAGGACGTAAACGGAACAAAGGTGGAATGGCCTACGACTGAAATCGAGATCGAGCCGTCCAGCCTGATCCTGCTCCCGTCAGCCAAGAAAGACGAGTAGCCTATAAATGACAATAGAGGGCGGCAACCCTCTATTGTTATGACAATACGATTCACGACCATATCACTGTTCAGTAAACCGCTTATGCTTTACAAAGATACTATTTTTTCGGTTCCCGCAACCGAAGTGCCCACCAAGAAGGGGATAAATCCACAGACCAATTTTCTCCTGAAGAGAGCCCAACTGCTATCGTCCATCCGGGACGAGACCGACAATGATCTTTCCCTGTACAAACTGCACAGCGGGATCTTCGTTGTCTTGACAAAATATAAAAGCCCGCTGCGATCGGATTCTATGGTGCGCGTAGAGCTGTACCAGGTAGCCGATAAGTTCGGGATCAAAACTGTTTAGGTTGTTTAGGTTGAACACGGGGGTTAGTGAGGCCTACGGGCCTTGCGCCCCTTTTTTCCTTCGTGCCAAATGATGACACTTTTTGAAGACAAGAACAACGAGTTCAACAAGCTTACACCGGTGGACCGGGATCTGTGTATTGATCTGCTGGACCAGAAGCCGCAGGCGCTTCGCTCCTGGGTGGAGTACGTGGCCGCGGACTATCTCAAGAAAGGTGTAACCATCGATAGCGCAAACCTACTCCGTGAGCTGACGGAGTTCGCAGATAAATTTAAACGACTCGATGATGAGTGAGATTTCAAAATTAGATGAAATAGACAGAAAGGTTCTGTTATGGTGTGCCAGGAACCAGGCGCAGCACATCGATCATGTTATGAAGTTGTACCGGGCTGACTATGAGAAAAGGGGCGTGCCCTTGAATCTCCATGCGCTGATCAGTGAGGTCAACAAAATTGTATGGAACAAATAATTAAAACAGACAAAGGGGAAGCGCTCAAGGAAGCGAAGACCCTGGCTAAGACAAACTCCTATGTTGTGGTGATCCTATCCGCGGGAAAGTATTACATCGAGGTGGAAGCTACCATGATCCGCGCGTGGGAAACAGTGATTGCTGAATTTGAGAACGGAGTACAGGTGAAGAAAACAGTATGAGTAAAACTTAAATACGAGATCCGCTTATGCAACCGAAAAAAAAGCACGGCCCCGGCAAGGGCAGTGTATACAAACCCGGAGTAAAAAGCCGGGAGCCATTTATTACCGTCAACGAGAAGTACGGTAGAATTTACTTCAGTGCTAACGCTGCAAAGATTTTCGACCTGGAGAACAAAGGTTTTGTTATTTTTCAGTACAAAGGGAATTGGTTTTTCAAGGTCTCCAAATCACCTGAAGCATTGAAACTGATTTTTCACCAATACGCGTATTACATCGTGGACCGGGAGCTGGTGACCAGGTTACTCGCAGGCTTTCCAGGAGAGAAACCGCTACGCCTGAACATCGAGGGCGCTGAGTTGAAAGCCAAAAAGTATTTGCTCACGAAAAGAGATTCAGGTGTGCCATCGAAAGCAAGGAAAAAAAAGAAAGGTGGTGGTTCATCTTCCGTCACACCGGCACCGGTGGTAATTAAAGACACTCCTGTTCAAAATGAAGTCAAAAAGGTAAATAGTGCCCAGGATGAAATGACAAGAGAGGCTTTGAATAAAATCGCTTCCTACGAAAGGACAAATTTTCAGGGAAGGATTAAAACACTCGAAGTCATCCGGGCAGAACGAATTATTAACGCTAAACGCTGATCGCATTTTTATGAAACCAACCAACGGAAAGGCTTCCACCATTTTCATCCGGGACCTGTCAAAGAAAGACAATACCGCGCTCAAAGAAGTCCGCGAAGATTTCAGAACGGAGTTCAACACCGTGGCCGTGATGAAAAGTGTTTACACCTACCTGGAGCAAAAGAAGACGATTGCTGATCAGCGCACCGAGATCGATGGACTGCAAAGGAAGGTTGAGGAGCTGACAGGCCAGATCGACCAAATAAAAGATTCGATCAAAGAATACTTTGCCTTCCAGGTGGAGAAGGAAAACCGCCAGCGGGATCTTTCCGCAGTACTGGCCGCGTTCGCCCAGGAGCCTAAGAAACCCCAAGGAAAGAAAGCACCTGGTGCAAAGGCTAAACGTTCAACCGGCAGGAGCGGCCTGGCGGCCATCCTGAAGCAGTAAAGGGTATGCGCAAGAAGTATGAACAGCTTTACGTACTGACTGATCTGCAAGGCCAGCTTTTAACGCTGAATCCGGCCACGGACGAGTTTACCACCACTACCCATTACGGGGATTTGAAGATATGGGACGTGCAGCCCTATAACGATGAAAATACGTGGTTTATGGGCAACAGTCCCAGGCCAAAATTTGGGTACAGGTTTAAGGAAGTTCCGCGGAAACATTTGGCCAAATTCAGCTAAATTCGCAAGATTATCTACTATATCATTTGTACAAACTGCTTTACGTAAATGGAAAAACACATAGCGGATTTAAAGGAAATCCTTACAAAGGGCCCAGTTCAGATTTTGGGGGATTACTATAAGCTATTGGAAGTTATTAATTCAATGATCAGCGCATCGGAGCATAAAGACACGGAGATAGCAAAGGCCGCTGGCCTAAGCTTGTCTCAGTTATACAGGAGGAAAAGCAACCCCGAGCTTTGGAAGAAGAAGGAACTGCTCAAATTGTTCAAACTTTTTAATATCAAGGAGTAAACGAATTTGGCAGCAACACCAATAGTCGGTATACGCGCAAGGGGAGAGGACGTTCATTCATTTAGGGAAACAAAGTTGCGCCTCAAGGAGCTGGGTTATCCCACAGAGGAAACACGGCAATTTGTCGCGCAGCACTTTCAGCGCGTGGCCAACCTGGTGCGGGAGAAAGTTGACCACAGGACATTGCTTATTCCGGTGCCGTCAGGTTCTGGTGAGAATATGATCACCTTTTATTTCGCTAAAGAAATAAATAAACTAAGCGGTGCCGGTGTGCTACCGGATAACCTGGTCAGGAAATTGCACAAAGGGGAAGCCAAGAAGAACCTGAGTTTGGAGAAACGAAACATAGATCCTATCAGTTATGAAGTCAAGGCAGCACACATCAAAGCCATCGCTTCGGATTACTCCAGGGTGTTTGTCCTGGATGATCTGATCGGATCCGGTGAGAGCAGTATACGCCTTGTGAAGACGTTGGAAAAAGCGGGGATAAAAGTGGACGGTATGATCAACCTGGTGACTGTAGAAAAAAGCTATCCTACACCGGGAGACTTCAGCCGGGTCCATAACAAGATCAAGCAGTATGCAAACCTTGTGATGACTGATTCGGTAAAGCTCTCCAAAAATCTGAAGACCGTTTTTTCAGATTATACAAGGCAAAAGCTCAACCGGTTTGAGCGCCCGATCAAAGACGAGAAAAGTGCAGTGGCCGCGTTTAAGACCCTTACAAAAGCCGCAGCCGTGGAAATGAAGTTTAACAAGGATACAGGAAAACATTTAGGATTATGAAACAGACGATATTGCCGAAACTTAAAACGCTTGAAGACTTCACTGAAAAAGAAGTTAAACAGTTTGACGAAATGCACAAGGTTCTTACCGCATACAATGCAAGCCTTGGTACACGTAATGAGTTGCCATTACCGCCATACTCTGATGAAGAAATGGCTGAATATAGCGGTTACCGGCAATTGCTTATTGCTAAAAAAGGTGAGGGGTAATATGTTTGTATTTATGTTTGCAAACATGAAAACATTTTTTATTTTTGTTCCATGAACAAGAGCAAGCTTACATTAACATTGGACAACATTCTCCGTAACGACATGGAGACGTTCAGGAAGGCGTGCGCGTACACGAGCGGCCATGCCGTGGAAATTCTTTCCGTTGAAGAGGTGGACCTATCGGACAGCGTTTTAAAAAGCGGGTTCAAGGTTGAGCTGATGGCCAGTCCGGAAGACCTGTTTTGGGTAGGACGTTTCTTCGAAAGGATTGATAACATGAAGTATGTTGACCTGATGCATTACAAAAAGAGCGTGAAGGTTAAAGTGCCTGAGCAACTATTCAAGCTTTGCCAGCTCATCGAGGTTACTCCTGAAGCGGTATTGCAGGCTTTCGCCAATGATGTCAGCCTAACCGTACACGGATCCAGCGGCAGTGATGAAAGAGCTATGGCCGTTGACTACTTCAAACGTGCCGGGCACGGAATGCACCTTTTCGACTACGAAGAAATTGAGCAGATGTTTGACGGCCTTGAATGGATCCGGTATGAGTGGCGCAGTTATGGTAACCCCCGTGAAGCTGAGTACCAGGTGTTTTTCAAAAAGGAATTGAAAGAGTGGTTCAAGAAATGGAGCGCTGCAAAGAGGAAGAAAGTTACAAGCGATAATTAGTTGATATGAACACAGTACTATTACAAATGATGCCGGAAGCTTTTGAGTCTGACGTTTATGACCTGTTGTGGAAATTAGCACCGATATTCGCAGCACTGCTCTTTATAGCAGTAGCTCTTGCGGCAGTCAAATATTATTCGCAGGATCAGACCAGGGAAAGGGCTATACAGAAGATTCTTACAAAAAAGCAATACAGGGTAAGGTCCCTGACAACACAGGACGCTGTTCAGTATTTGGTCGAAGTCAGTAGCACACAGGGCCTCTCCTGGGAAATCGTAACGGAGTCAGATCGAAAGCCTAAATACTTTGCAACAGAGAAGAAGGCGGGTGATTTTATCGAAAGATTGCTTGACATCGCTATCCAAAATGAAGATCCGGAAACCACGATTGTAAGAGTTTATGAGTAAGGCCATGTTGAGTAATACAGCGTATAACTTCAGTGAGACATTGAAAGCGCTCCAGGTGAAGAAGAATTTTATTTACGGCCTTGTGGCGTTTCTCTTTTTGTCGGGGATACTGCACATGGTAGGTAATAGCTACCTGAAGATTGCTAACGCAGTCGTAGTTCTTTTTCTTGTTACAGTGTGGCTTGTGAAATGGGAAGGGAAGTCCAACCGCCAGGTGTTTTATATTGGTCTGCTTTGTACCAGTGTGTCGGCTTTAATGATAATCTTAACGTTATGAAAGTCGCAGTCATTGGTTCGCGGTCCTTTGCTGATCAGAAGCTCATGTTTTCTACTCTCGATAAAATAGGAGGGAAGACGGTGATTGTTTCCGGAGGCGCACCAGGTGCGGACCGGTTAGGTGAACGCTACGCAGAAGCGAACGCACTGGAAAAGGAAATCTATAAGGCCGACTGGAACAACTTGACACATCCGGATGCTGTCATTCGCTATAAGCACGGAAAGCAGTACGATGCCAATGCCGGCTTCAGGAGAAACAAGACTATCGTTGACAATGCTGACCTGGTTGTGGCGTTTTGGGATGGCAACAGCAAGGGTACAAAAAATGCGCTCGACTACGCACGCAGTAAAGGGAAAGAAATAAAGATTGTGAAGTTCGTGGCTAAGGAGAAACTTTTACAAAACCATTCGCTATGAAATATATTACGGAACGAGATTATTATGATTTGTACACTGATTTGGCTGATTTAAAGATGGTACTTACAGCGAATGAAACGTCATTGACAGAACTTGCTAAACTGTCAGACGTTAAAATCAAAGCCTTTCGAATTAGGTTGCAAAGGTCGCTCTGGAGAATATCTGACTATGATAGTGAACATGATAACTTGTTAGCGAATGTAAGGTCTCAATGCGAATACGTTACGAGTTGGACAGAAGTCAAGAAATTTAAGAAGGAATGGGTGGAGACAATTGATTTCTATTTGGACAAACAACCAAGCGATTATACAGACCAAAAAATTAGTAACGCAGCACCAGATCTCCTTAATGCGCTTATAGCCTTGTTACTTGTTTACCCTGCCGGGAGCAAGGAACCCAGTAAAGACCGTGATGCCGCGGTTAATAAAGCCATAACTGCTTATGAAAAAGCTACTGGCAAGAAATGGAGTTTTATGGATTCGGCTCATGTAAAAGACCAAATGTTACAAAACCAATTTTAGTTTTATGCAAGACAAGTTTGAGAAATCGATTTATACTTCAGAAAACCATAAGACGCACCGCGAGAACTTCAATACGTTTCTTTCCTATGTCGCATCAAGCGTTGGAAAGGACAAAGCAGAGAGGGAACGCGAATACACAAAGCATTTTGATATGATGACCGTCCCGGCCATGAAAAATGAAATGATCGCTTACCATGAAAAGGTTGGCAAAGCCGGCATGTTCAGCAACAAGCAAGGTATGCTTGAAGATTCGTTGCTGATGATGCACTATCACGAAGCCCTGGGAGTAACTAAATCGACTCAGTTTGCGGAAACTCTTAAAGCGGATACTAACTTTAAAAAGTTCACCATTGCAGATGAAGCAAAAAATCTGCTCAGTGGTTCTAAACTTTACTCGATGGAAGTATCAGCCAGGGAAGCGAAAGATCTGCGTGAAACCATTGTTGGCCAGGACAAGCAGATTACGCAGCTCAATGCCAATAACAAAGAACTTGGTACGAAGCTGGAGAAGGTGAACAAGGCACTGACTAACCTGGTTACGAACCTGAAACAAAAACTTGGATTCTCAGAAGAAAAGATAAACGACCTGATGAACACGGCTCCTGAGAAGGCCCAAGCCGCGGAAGTCAATAAAGTTGTTACGAAAACCACTAAGAAGGATTTTGAAATTGGAATGTGATCAACAGGGAAAATATTATGCTGACAATTTATTTAAACTACATCGCTGACTACATCGAGCGCAGCACCAGGGCAAATTCCTTTCACCGGTTGATGTCGGAGATCCAGGACAACATGCCAGAGCTGACCGAAGAAGATGCCATGGAACTGATCACCAAGGCTAACAAGTTTACCGCTACCTATAAAAGCGCGTGGCCATGGCAACGATCCAGGATCGTTTCGCAAGCTATACGGGTGCTCTGATTGAGATTATAGAATTTGCAGTAGCACCAAATGGCGGGGGTGGAAAAAAGCCCGTTTTTAGAGGAAAATAAAAGGTTTTAAAAAGAATTTGCAGTAGAGACGCAATAGCTGATAACAGGACTGAAATTCGCTCATGCGAATAAACTAAAAGAAGCACGTTATGAATGATATTGTTTTGACCTCGTTAACCCGTTCTGAATTGAAAGAGATTATTAAGAATTCAATTCTTGAATTGGGTCTTGTTACTGCTCAGAATGCGGCAAATGAAGAACCTACAGAGAATGAACAACCAATGAACTTGACAGAGGCAGCAGCCTGGTTAGGAATAACCCCAAGCACTATGGTATCTTATAAGAAGAAGGGGCTTGTTCCTTATTACCAGCTCCCAAATTCGAGCAAGGTTAGATTTTACAAATCAGAACTAAGGAAAGTGTTTCAACAGAATTCAAAAGTGCTGAAAGACTAACATTAGAAAATTTTTGCCTTTATGTTAAAAGAACACTTGAGAGTTAAAATGGCAATGAATGCCGGAAGGAATATCCGAAGGGTTGCGAATACTCCAGGATCAGGTAAGGTCGTGCTTTGGGTTATCCTAATTTGGGTGGGCATGATCGCGCTCACCATTATCGCAAAGAAGTTTAATATGATGTAAAACGACATGGAAACAATTCACGAAGGAACACACGAATTTTCATTCCCTTATGTGGGCAACTATTTTGCTGGTATCGGTAGCTGCCATGTAAAGCTAATCTATGGAGAAACAGAGGGCATTAATGCAGAGTCTCCATATGAATCTACATTTGTTATAACACAGACTGAAAAGCAACCGCCTTTGGAGCATTACATCGAGGTGGTTTGCACTGATATTAAACGCTGGATTGAAGGACATTTTGAACACCGGTTGAATGTTAACAATATCCGCTGGATACAGGTCTTACCTTACTACCAAAATGGAATTTGGAAGCAAGTCACATTTGATTTTGATCCGAAATCAAATTCGTATCACAATCCGAAGTGGAGTGAAATGGAACCTCTGATCGCTACTACTCCAATAGAAGGTTAGTCGAATGGCGAAGTCATTACTTATTTATTTTATCGCTTTCTGGTTCCAGGAGACAGCCTTTAATTTTGAGGGAAAGGTAGTGGCTGTTATCGATGGTGATACCATTGAAGTAATGCGCGATGGCAAGGCAGTCAGGATCCGTCTGCAGGGTGTTGATTGCCCAGAGAGCAAACAGCCTTTTGGAACAAAGGCCAAACAGTTCACCAGTGATTTTCTTTATGGAAAACAGGTGCTAGTTAAAGCCACCGGTCAGGACCGATATGGAAGAACCTTAGCTGATATTTATATCGATGCCGCAAACGCAAATAACGAGTTCGGGGCGTGGTTCAATAAAGCTTTGGTTGCTTCAGGAATGGCATGGCACTATAAACAGTATTCAAAGGACCAGGAACTTGCTACCGCTGAAGAAACAGCCAGGCGCATGAAGGTTGGACTTTGGACCGATGCGCAGCCAGTGGCTCCCTGGGAGTGGCGTAGAGCTAATTAGAATTTATTTGCGACACCAGTTGTCGCAAAGTAACACTCAACTTTAAAACATTATGGACGAACAAAGTGTAAAAGATGCCGCTACGGATTTATTAAAGGCCCTTACAGCGATGTTGCTTGTCTACCCCGCTGGTGGCAGGGGAGAGCCGGAAGATCGAGAGGCAGCGGTATATAAAGCCATATCGGCTTATGAGAAAGCAACAGGGGAGAAGTGGAGATTTTCGGGGTCGTTAGAGAAAACGCAGACGTTGTTAAAGGAGCTTGTTGCACCTTAAAAAGAGTCAAAACCGGCCTGTCCTAACTCTTTTCACTCGTTGTGCAGCAATTAGAAGATGGGCTTCTAAATGCGGAACGCAAAAGTAAACTTTATTTTTAAACCAATGAGAGAAAAAATCAATAGCGTCAAGTATTACGTAACGATAGGAGCGGTTTCCTTTTTCGCGGCCGTTGGGTTTGGTCAAGTAATGGTTATTCTTTTTTGGAAATTTTTCCTGAGAGATAGAATTGCAGCGAAAGAACCGGAGAAGTTAACTGAAACATTTACGCTTGATTATATTCAGCAGGCCAACGCTTCAACCCTTGGGGTATCGCTTATCGGAGCTGTCTTGTTCACGGTTTATCTTCACGCGGTGATTTCTAAACGAATAAACAACCAGGTTAAACAGAAGCTAACAGAAACCATTTGAATTTATGGCCGAAGAACCTAACTCTAAAAGGAAAGTCATTACGATGTTATCAGTAAGTGACTATTCGCAGTTAAAAAAAGAATACGGTAATGTCCGTGCTGAAGAAGTATTATCAAATCTTCAAAATCAGTTTGTAGGCAAACAGCCACTTGAACCTTTGGCAGAGTACCTCATTAAAGACTCACTCGATTCAATTGATAAAACCGGCCAGGAGATTCAGCAGGTTTTCAAAACGCAAAGGATACAAATGATTCGAACAGCACTTATCGCAGCGGGAGTTGTAATTATAGCATTGACAATAATTGCGTACTTCCTATTAACCTAAAAAAAGCCCCAAACATGAACAATTGCATCCGGCTTCAACGTGCAGTGCTAAATATCTCTCAAGCTGAGTTGGCCAAGCGCATTCAGGTTTCGCGAAATACAATAAACTCTATTGAAATCGGAAAAACCAATCCTTCAATTACAATAGCAATGAAGTTAGCGAAGGTTTTTAAAATATCAGTTCACGGAATTTTCTGGTTGTAATGGCCACCTACTCGAAAATACCACAAGATGTGAAGGCTATCGGAGCAATAGCTTCAGGGCACTATGCAGTTTTTTGCGGCCTGATGAAAGCCGGTGAAGTCTTTGTCAAACTCCAGAAGGACGAAGACAAAGGAAAGAGCGTTCCGCTTGTGGGATATGTTACTATCAAGGGAAAGAAGATCTACTATTGCCGCTACGGGCTGGTGGATGATCCAAGTATTTATAAAGGGGCCTCAAAGGGGTCAATGGGGACAAAAAAATAACCTGTTATGAGTAAAAAGAAAATAACAGCTCCTTACGCTGTCAACACCGAAGGAAAAGGAAAAGCGCTTGTGTTTCAGGCTGATCTTACACACAAGAGTGATGCAGACTTTGCGAACGATCTGGAGACAGTGGCCGCTACACAACCAAAAAATTTGCAGGAGTTTATTACCAGGTTGGTTGACATTCAAAAGAACAAGTGAATGTTACTTAGCACTTATGTTTGGGCAAAAAAGGTGAGTGAAACAAAATCACTCGATCAGTTGCGTAGCTACGTTAACAGGGCACGAAGAATTGGTGCAAAATTCTCCAGGACAAAGCGCGGTCAGCACATTCAAGAATTAGCTATTGAGTGCCAACTGCGAGTAATTGACAGAATACATCTAAGAGTTTAATATAACCCCCAAAGGAAATGAGAGTAATATTTGATACCCTGCTTTTTATCCGATTAGTTCTTTGGCCATTTGTGATTCACACGTTCGGTGTATTCGGAATGCTTGTCTTAGCATTTACTTCAGCAACGGATAAAGGCTTTACCTTAACATATCACGAAGGTCTTTTTTTGTTGAAGCTCTCAGGTGGGCTTGTTTTGTTTATGCACCTTATCATGTCAATCGTTTCCACCTGGTCAGATCATACGGAGTATCAATCCTGCGGATGTGACAATTGTAAACAAGAGTACCGGGGTCCACTTTTCAGTTTTCTTAAGCATTTTTTCATTACCGGAAGATGAAGTCTGATTCAGTCAAATTCTTTTTGCAGGCCGATCCAAATGGCAACTTGGAATTCAGTCTTGATGCTGACCAGGAATCACTTGAATTCATCTTTTCACAAATTTATAAGACACCCGAAGGTAAAACGTTTCGTCAGTCGAATCCTTTTGGCTGCACAAATGGCTTACTTCGACAATGAGCGAGGAAATTAACAATAAGATATACTTACTTATGGCACTGAATTTTGATGCAGTCAAGGAAGCATACAAAGTATTCAATGAATTGAAGCATGTTGTAGCCCTCGACATTCCGTCATGGCCTGAAGATATGGCTAAATGGAGTGACGAAGAAAAACGCTACCCGCGGTTAAATCGTGTGCATGGATTCGACAAGAAAAGTGATGACGGTTGGGAAAATTTATTCTTTATCGTCAAAGATCCTTCACAGGATTTGAAAAACAGATTTGACGAACTGAAAGGTCAAGTATGGAACAGTGTAGCTTGTCATGTCCTTACCGGTACAATGAAGATCTTTGGGTGTTTGGTTGGTTTTAAACTGACAGCGCGGAAGATTTTACGAATTGCAAAATGCGATGGAAAAACCCTGATCAGATAACTATGAGTAATCTAAGCAAAGTATAGTAAACCAATATTACCGGTGATATTTTATCAATCTAATTCAGTCTTACTTCAGCTTTACTGAAAGCAAAAAAAACGGCCTACGTGGAATCATTCAACCGTGTCTTATGCTTTACTTTGTTGACAAACAATTTGGTATGAGGATTAAAAAAAGCAAAAACGAACGAACTCTTTTTGAAGGATATCCAGTTCAAAATTTAGATGGTCTGTGTACTGAAGTATGGGCTATTGTCAATGATTACTTGATTGATGAAATTGATTCTAATCATTCCCTGTTGAAGGACAGTATCGCAGCTAATACTATAACAAAGTGCATTGATTACATATGTACTGACGAGGTTTCCGCTCGTTTCCGGAGTGGAAGATCTGTGTTCAGCGTGATTATACGTTTATTTCAAACTGATATTATTACAACCGCAGAGCTTGAGCAAGCCTTAATAAACAATTCAAAATTGTTGTTAATGTGGTTTGATGCTTTGATAGCTCATGGTGAAAAGGGCGATCTCGAAAATGCTTCGATTAAATCTTTCTATTCGTCATTTTCTACAGCGATAGTAAAACATCAAAGTTTACACTCATTTGTTGACTTTCATAAATTGGACGATGGGACGACACCAGATGAAACCACAACAAATGAAGATAATAAAGCCATTGAAAGGATTAAGGCAAAACTTAGAGTGCAGTCAGATTTGAGGGTGAGAGAAAATTATGACAAACTGATAGCACTAGCTACACAGTTGTGTGGTACAACATCCCTGAAAGATATTGGCACAACATTTTTGAACTTAGCTGAAATTGAAGAGATTTCTCCTATTGCAGGGGAAATTGTTAGATCAGAATTCGAGCCTAAGACCCCGTCACCAGGTATGGAAAGATTGACTGCTATGTTTAGTAAATATCCACCACTGGAAGACCCCCTTGACGTTAGTGAGGGGTTGCATTATGTTGTAAAATGTCAATTAAGCCGAGCCACTATAAGCCTTATCGTTTCCTTTCTTGACAGCGTACCTCAAACTACTTTTGTTACACGCTTACTTGAGGATTTCAAAACCATAACTGACTCTAAACAGAATCCGCGTCAGTCCTTTACATTAGACTTAGGTGGTTCCGAATTATTTGCACTACATTCATTTCTAACCATGATGGTGTACTTAAATGCAGATATTCCAGCACCAATACTGTCAGAATTAGAGACACTTATTTTTAATGATATTAGGAATGCTGTAAAACTATAAACAATGAATTTCATCGTACACTACAGAACCGTTTTTGAAGGAAAGTCCTTTGACGGGATCACAACGGTCCGTAACGCTGCGAACGCAACTGATGCCGGTATTACCGTAGTAAATATGGTTAGAGCAACCGCCCCCAGTTCCCGCGTAGAGATCACGGGGACAAAAGAAACATCGGACGAAGATTTTGAGAGGTTTATGCAAATAGTAAAACTTTAGCGGATCTTCGAAATTGACTGACTCTCTACTACATTATCTCAAGGAGAACAAACTTAGACGACTAAGTTCGGAGACTATTGCAAAAGACGAAATCGTTATCAAGATCTTCATTACCTGGTTAAATCAGATTCAAGTGACAGAACTACGTGACGTAACAAAAGATCATGCTCGTAGTTACTTAATTCAGTTAAAGGATGACGACTTAAAATCAATATCGATTAACGGCTACCGCTCAAACTTGGAACGCTTCTTTAAATGGTGTGTTAAACGCGGCCATACAAAAGATAATCCATTTTCTCAGGTAAGCTACATGAAAGAGGACAAGCCACTACCGTCTTACGTTCCAATGCATGAAATGGAATCATTGTTTGAAAAGCTTGCATGCTCATCGACATTGACTGTAACACAAATTACCATGTTTGAATTTTTCTATGCCACGGGTATCAGAACAACAGAGCTTATTAATTTAGACTTAGTAGATGTTGACTTGAAAACCTGCCTGGTCGATGTACGCGAAGGGAAGGGAGGCTTACAACGTTTTGTGCCATTTCCCGAAAGTCTGATTCCTGTCATCAAACGGTATCTTCAGATCAGGGAGCAACATCACTTCACAAGCCCTTACCTTTTTCCTAACGCGCACGGCCAGCGCCTTCATCGATCGGCAGCGTACCGGTACATCAAAGATATTTTAGACAGCACCACCAGCAGCAAAAAGGGAGCCCATACCATCCGGCATTCCTACGCCTCTCATTTACTCGCCAGGGGAGCTAATCTGAAGGCCATAGCAGAGCTTTTAGGGCACAGGTCATATAAAACCACGGTTCTTTACACGCACCTGGATACGGAATCTAAACGAGAAATTTTTGAAGCAGCACACCCCAAAGCCTAATTCCGGAATTAACTGTCTGACTAATTATGTTAAATAGCTGATAATCAGCAAGATAGGTCATTTTTCATGAGACCCCTTTTTGCGAAAAACCACAGGTGTAAACCTGTCTGCCCTCTTTTCTGCCGATCAATACCCTCAATAGTTTTTATAAAGACCAATAGTATAGAAGCTCAATCGTATTACGGACCCCGTTTGCCAGCGGAGAATATTCCGAATGATCACTAATAAACCAGCAAACCAACCTGGCTGAGTCACGTTCCCGTCCTATAACAATTAGTTTCTTACCGCTCTCTTTAAGTTTACTTTTCCAGTGTCCCAGAACCTTAACAATACGATGCCCATTAGGCGCCAGCTCTGTAGAATCAAACGTTCTCAAATGCCCGTCTTTATCTCTCACATAGTAATGCGGATAACCGAGAGAATTTTTTCCTAAATCCTTTTCAACAGAAAATGTGGTACCCGTCCAAATATGCACAAGTTTATCTCCATGTCGATGCTCCAACATCCGAAAATCCAATAACGCACGGTTTGAATCATTCATAAAAAAGACAATATACCTGGTTAGCATCGTCACGATCGAGCTGGCCAGGTCCGGAGCTACAGCAGCTCGTCTATGTTAGCATCACCTTCCGATATCCTTCCGGATCCGTGCCGGGCCAGCGAAGATCTCCCAACTCTATGTTAGCATACCCTTGATAAACTAAATTTTCTCCACATCATTTTTTACAGCAAAGATCGGGTTTCATTCCCTGAGTGCAGCCAAGAGCTTCCGGCATAAACGGCTCCTGCCTACGGCCTGCCTTCCATTTATTCCTTTGCCTCTTGGCTTAACGCACCAACTCCACCGCTCAAAATCCGCTCAGGGAAAAACCCGGACCAGGTGAGCATTAAAAAATAATGTTCAACCAAAATAATTACAAGTCCTATGACAACAACAACACAATTACAACCTATCGTTAACGGATCATTCAATCATGATCTTACCGAAGAACAAATGTTAGAATTTGATTTTGATTGCAAAAAACGAATGGTTTGGAACCTCATTGTATCAATGGGTTCTGCTCACAACTTTCGAAATGTTGATCCAAAGGTTTACAAGAAACTCTCCTTTGACTACATGTACGAGGGAATTTCAGAAGACAACGCAGATCATGTCCTGATAGACGTTAGAAAGCTATTTAACGACAACCATGCAGCGATGCTCAAACTAACAGAGGATCTTTACTTCGAACAAGGTCAACAAATTTTCAAAGTTCAACGCGAACTCGGTTTCTCCGGATTTCTTCGTATGGACTTTAGAAAGCTCATGGGTTACGTGACATCAATGGGTAACTGGAACGACTTCAACGGAAAAAGAGTAGCCCAAGCAATCAAACATCTTGACAGTATGGTACCAAAATTCTCAATGCCTAATAATTGCAACAACGGCAACAGCTTGCATCAATGGTTTATGCAAAGTGATTACATTACTATGAAACTCGATTATCTATCTGAAACGGACAAAGACAAGTACCTCAGATTCTACAAAGAGCACTGGGAACCAACTGCCAGAAATATACAAGCTGACAGTGTACGTTACGAACTAGAGTTTGACAACGAATCAAAGCGCTATACGCTGGAAATGATTTACTGGTGGGATTAACAACCCGCCACTTACAAAGCGGGCCATTGGTCCCCTTTCTTTTTTATTCGTATCGAAAGGCCATCTACTTTTTTAAAGGACGTCTCTCATCATTTTTCATGCAAAGATCGGCCTTCTTCAGTGACCCCTACCAAAGAGCTTCCGGCATAAAACGGCCCCTGCCTACGGCCTACCTTCCAATTTATTCCTTTGCCTCTTTGTATCCCGCGCCAGCCCATAGCACTAACCTGGTCACTGAAAAGACCGAAGCAGTTGAGCATAAAAATTAATGTTCAACTAAAACAATCATCTCTTATGTCAGTTATTGCCTTATCACCGCTTCACTACAATTCAGTTCAGATGTTTCTTCTCAATCGCTTCCATCGCTCCGATGAACTCTCCATTGCCGCATTACGAACCAATGGCATTAGCACGGAAACCGAACTCGAAAAACTTGTCGAAATCTGGTACGAGTTAAACCTCTATTCCTACAAGTACCGTTACAACGAACACGATATTTTTAAAGACACACATAACGAAGTCGTGTTCACTGAAATTTCAGCAGTAGGCGCAATCAAAGCGCTTCAATCCATCGTCTACCAAATCGAAATCGACACTATCGCTGAAGGAAGGGAAATCACGCCCCAGGAGCAAAAAGCTTTTGATATTCTCAAAGAGATTATAACCGAACTGATATTACAGACCATCCGAAAAATCCCTCAGTACGAAGAAGCTAAGTGGGTAATTGAATAAAGGGGTCTATCCCCTTTTTTATTCGCGCCTAATTCATGCACTCACTTAAAACTAATTTAACGATAAGCCTACCAACTAATCGAACATCATTTTTGATATGCAAAGATCGGGTTTCGTTCCCTGAGTGCAGCCAAGAGCTTCCGGCATAAACGGCTCCTGCCTACGGCCTGCCTTCCATTTATTCCTTTGCCTCTTGGCTTAACGCGCTAACTGCATCCCTCAGATCCCGCTCAGGGAAAAACCCGGCCACCGGTGAGCATACAAAAATCAATGTTCAACTAAATCCTTATTGACCTATGTACACTTTAAACACATCAATGGCTCACTTGAACCAAACTGCAACGCTTATCGCCTGCAAACTCTTTCAAATGCTCAGTGAATCTGGTAGCGACTCACTTGTCATCGATAACACACAAAACACCTTCATGCCAGTACACCTCGAAAAACGACAGCACATTGCCGGCCACGGAGACGTTTTCAGCATAGCTCACTATTATATACAACAAGGCGACCTTATGTCAGACCCCTACATGGAGTTTATTAACCGCAGCGGTATCATTCACCCGATACTTTTCGAACAACACGGTGTATTCGCGAAGCGCCAGGAAGTATTAGTATACAACGATAATGGATCTGTAAACGGATTCCGCCCGAAACTTCAACGTGACCTGGTAGTATTCTCGAATCAATGGCTTCTCAACATAAAACGGCAGCAGTCGATCGAGGTACCTCGCAAAAAATCAAAATTCACATTGATCAGCGTTGATCAAACCAAAGAAAGAGCTTTCATTAAAATCAAAGGCGAGTTCCAGTTCACGAAGCTTTTCAAGGATGAAAAGAACGCTCTCTATATACAAATCGAAAATGAATCTATCTACATCAACAAAAACAACCAGTAAGTTATGAGAAACTACATCGAATTATGCCGCACAACTCCCAGTGAAGAAAAATGCGCTCAAGTGGGTGATACGAATTACATGGCGAACGCACGCATTGAAGCAAACACTTACATCGAGCAACTGACCAGGACTTTCGGTCAGAACCCCGAAGGCACTTACTTCAGAATTACTGATAATCCACACGACTTCGGTGTTTATCTCGATATCCGCTTCACTTTTGATGATGACAACGAGCAGCATCTTGACTACATGCAGGAAATCGAAACTGGTGACGAGAAATGGGACAGCGAGTCTGTTAAACAACTTCTCCAGGCGAATTATTCCCTGCCTCAAGACAAAGACCCGAAAATCCGTCAGCTCAACCCGCAAGCTATTTCAGAAAAGAAAACTACCAGGTACGCTTCAAACTCAAAATGATATGGCTACAGAAACAGTAATCCCCTGCATTTGTTTAACGTGCGGTGTACGTAATGATTTCTCACATCCTGACGGATATTGTCAGAACAATCATGATGACTGGCTTGAGTACAGGGACGTTACTTCCCAAAACCAGTTTTTCAAACGAGCCATGCGACAAACAGGATGGACAGCAGAAGAATTAACAACAAAATTCATGACTGTCAACATCAAGCAATTCAAGTTCATAAAATCATAAAGGGGATCACTCCCCTTTTTTACTCGTTCGCAACCACCACTATTTTTTACTCTACTCTCTCATCATTTTTACATGCAAAGGTCGGCTTTTATCCGTGACCGCTACCAAGAGCTTCCGGCATAAAACGGCCCCTGCCTACGGCCTGCCTTCCAATTTATTCCTTTGCCTCTTGGTATCACGCTCCTGGCCATCCCGCTACCTGGTCACTGAAAAATCCGAAGTGTCGGGCATTAAAAATAATGTTCAACTCTAACAAAAATTACTTTATGAAAAACGATTTCGAATCCCGCAAAGAAAAAAGAATCTCTCGCTACAAAGAACTAGCTGAGAAGAACGAAGACCTGTCAACACAACAATTCAAACGGGCTTCCGAAATGGCCAGCGTTATACCCTTCGGACAACCTATCCTGGTAGGACACCACTCCGAGAAGCGCGACCGGAACTACCGGGCTAAAATCAATGGCCTTCAGGACAAAGCTATGGCATCGAGCAACAAAGCACAGTACTACGCAGAAAAAGCGGCCATAGCTGAATCGAATACCTCTATCAGCTCTGACGATCCGCAAGCCATTGAAAAACTCACTGAGAAACTGGAAGCAATGCAGCAGCTACAGGAACTTATGAAGGCTGCAAACAAAATCATCAAAAATGAAAAACTCAGTGAGGCACAAAAAATCGAAAAGCTGGCCGCTCACAACATCAAAGAAAAATACGCCATCGAATTAATCAAACCAGATTACTGCAACCGGACAGGTTTCCCCGGCTACAGGCTCACGAACAATAACGCTAACATCAAGCGCGTGAAAGACAGGATTTCCAAACTTAAGTCAATTGAGAAATTGCAGTCCCATGAAATAACGATCAACGGAGTACGCATCTACATGAACGTGCAAGCCAACAGACTCCAGATGTTTTTTCCCGGTAAACCGGAAGACAGTATCCGTACAAGTTTAAAGTCAAACGGCTTCCGCTGGTCACCATCCGAAGGTGCATGGCAACGACACATATCCAATTCAGCAACTTATGCAGCGAAAGAAATTGCCAATAAGCTGAAGCCGCAAGACACTAAACAAATCTCTCATCGCGAAAATCTTCATGAAACAGAAACCATCGATAACGGTCCAACAGGACACGGTGATATATGTTACAGCGATGCCGATCCAGGACTTTGAGTTGAACACATCTTACGGTGCATAGGTCAACCGTACTTTTCCAAATGAAATATTTCCATCAACATTTTAAACCAATAACAATGAGCACTTCAAAACACACACTACACATAGTACAAGAAATCACCGGAGGAATAGCCCAGGATCCTGAAGTTTTCTACAACGAAGATCTTGCCGGCATACTTTTTCAAATGAAAGTCACGGCTAAAGACGTTGGCTTCAGACCTAAAAAAGACGATGAAACCTGGTCAGAATACCACAGCGCCTTCCACGAATATACCTATAGCCCCAAACTACTCTACGATACAGCCGACTGGGAACTTCAATGGTTCAGAAGTATTCCAAATGACGACCAGGTAATCGATACAAACTTTCACGCTATCAATGAACAATTTGATGAAATCGAAGTACATCCGTGTCGCTACATCGATAAGGAATCAATTGAGCAATGCGAACCCGCTGACGCTCATTTCTGGTCAACATACGTACACCTTACAGGAGGTGGACTTGATTGTGTAGCAGATTTTGCTACGCAGGAACTCGCAGAACAATTCCGCACATTTCTCAAATCCGTTATCGATAAAAACGATTCAGATCAACAGTCAATGAGCTGGTCCGTTTCGGACTTTGAAGAAAGGGCCATCGAGCGAGAGCTTGACGAAATCGAAGACGTGAATCCCGAGCTTCACAAAAGGATTACCTATTCCGAAACACACATTCCTATTCCACCTCAATACGCACTGTTTGACAGGTCAAAATTCAAGACAGCATTAGCTACCATGATACGAAAACACGATGCCAATAACGGTATTACATGGGATACCATTGACTACTATCTCGATGAACACTGTAGCAAACGAGTTGCATAAACAGGAAGGGAGCTAAACGCTCCCTTTTTTTATTCTTCCCTCGATGTGTTCTTAACTAATACTCTCTCATCATTTGTTACAGCAAAGATCGGTCTTATCCGTGACCGCTACCAAGAGCTTCCGGCATAAAACGGCCCCTGCCTACGGCCTGCCTTCCAATTTATTCCTTTGCCTCTTGGTATCACGCTCCAACCCATCGCACTACCTGGTCACGAATAAGCCCGGTATGGTTAGGCATTAACAAATAATGTTCAACCAAAAATAATTTTATCTATGAACGCTCAACAACAAACAGTCAACCTCGATTTAATCCTGGTAAGTCAGACTAACACTGAACTCTTCCGCAAGAAGAAAAAAGACCTTAGCCCCACAGGGTTAAAGGACCTCGCTGCTTCAATCGCAGAAGACGGTGTAATTCAACCGATTCTTTTACGTCCAAGCCCGGACCAACCAGGCATGTTTAATCTCATGGCTGGTGAGCGAAGATTTCATGCCAGCAAGCTCGCAGGCAAAACCGACATCCCTGCTTACATCCGGGAAGCCAACGATGACAAGGCACTTCACCTACAAATGGTAGAAAATCTCCAGCGCGAAAATGTCCATCCGCTCAATAAAGCGAAAGGTTTCAAAACCATCATGGACAATGATGCCAACATTACTACAGCAGATTTAGCCCTACGCTTCGGCAAGTCCGAAACGTACATTATACAACGACTCAAGCTCAACGACCTGGTAAACGAAGCCAAGCGCGATTTCCTTGCCGATAAAATGTTGCTAGGTCACGCAATGATCCTGGCCAGGTTAACGCCCCAGAACCAACGTGAAGCGATTCAACAGTGCTGCGATAACAACGGATACAGCACAGTTAACGAGCTGGAAAATTTCGTAAGTCGAAATATTACCAACCTGCTCAGCAACGCTCCTTTCAACAAGGAAGATGCCACGTTACTTCCTAAAGCAGGAGCCTGTTCACTATGCCCGAAACGCTCAGGCGCTTCCCCTCTCCTTTTTTCTGACATTAAAGAATCCGATCGTTGCATGGATAAATCCTGCTTCCTGATGAAGTGCCAGAAATTCGTAGTACAGCGCACACGCGAAATTGCAGAATCAGAACCATCGATTGTCTTTCTTCGAAACTACAGCGACCCCATTCCTGAAGTACAAGAGATCCTGGACGAACATAAACTCAAGCCATTGAAAGAATACGATGACTTCAATTCTTACGATAAGTCCGGTAAGAAAGTCAAAGGTTTCTGGATTTCCGGAAAGCAGGAAGGGCACACGACTACTATCCACATTAAGACAAGTTGCAAAAACGAAGCAGTCCTGACCGATAGCGAGAATATCAAAACGGTTATCGGCAAAATCCAGGAACGTACCCGCAGGGGCCGCGAGCTTGACCAAGAAAAGGTACACGCAAAAATTGTCACCGCGCTGAAAACGCATCCGACACAGAAAAAAGAGTCAACGAAAAAACTGATGGCCGAAGAAGAAGCGTTACTGTGGTACATCGTTCTTGATAAAGCCGGCTACCACGCCAAACAGGAACTCACCCGGATTCTTGGCTTAGGCAAAAAGACTCCAGAGAAAGTCTTCTCTACTCTCAAGGCCCTGAAACCTGAACATAAAGCAATCATGCTTCGCAAAGTAATGATGGATCAATATGCCGGGGTCTACCCTACTTCCGATTACGGATACATAGTCCGCAAAATCGCTGAGGGATACAATGACATTGACATCAAAACATTTGAATCCGAACAAGAAGCCATCCGTATCAAACGCGAAGTTCGGGCAAAAGACAAAATCAAACTAATTGTCCAGGAACACAAAGATGCGAACAAGCTGAAGAAGAAGAAAAAGTAAACCACTATGGGAAGGCTTACAGTAAGCCTTCCTTTATTTTTTATTCGCTCGGTAGTCCACCGCTTGATCTTGAAGCCAACCAGATTATTCATCACTTCTTTCGTTCCGGGATTACCGCTCCGCTACCACCCTACACTACATCCGTTCTTCATAACTGGTCCGCTTCAACTACAATAGTCAACACTCTCCTGGTTGATACTCCTAAAGCACAATAATCAATGCCAACCAGCAGAGAGTTGAACTGAATCGTCTTCCTAATTCAACACCGCTTTATCCTCTCCCTCTTTTCACTTCAAAAGTTCGTGCATTCTTTCGGACATTAAAAAAAGACTACGGCATAACCGGTTTCCCCCCTCCAGCTCGGCCGCTTCCGGGACCCCCCAATTATTCCGTTTCCTTTTTTTAAAGCCGGTTGGAAACCCTTCTTCAATCCTTCCCGCAGGAAACAATATCTCATCCACTCCCACCCTTCCGAACCGAAGCACGTGGCTTCACTCCTTGAAAATGAGTGTTCAATCAAATTATCTTTTTATGAAAACTTCTAATCTCACAATCTCCACTTTCATTAACTCCATGCTTGCGCGGTGTTTCCTCCTTTTCGCCAGCTTCAAGGATCCGTCCCTGGATAACCAAGCTGATCTATCGGACGACCTCTATAAGATCGCTAACAACCCACTGTACCTTATCCTGTGGACCATCGAAACGCTATGCTATATCTTACGCAAAATTGCTTTCTAGCTACTGGCCAGTTTCGCGGCCCTTCCTTTACCTTCAAATTAAGCGTCCAGCGGGAACCTGTAAACGGCTTTCGCGGCATAAACAGCCCCTGCCTACGGCCTGCCTTCCATTTATTCCACGTCCATTGACAGAACCCCTGACTGATCCGCTTGTCACACTCGTGAGGGGATCGGTAAACGAAAAAGCCGCTCAGTGGAACAGCTCTTAATACCTTGAGGGGAATCGGAAGAACAAAAAATGTTTGGAGTGATTTTCTACTAACTGATTTTTGAAGTGTTAGCTTCAGTGGCTACCGGTTCACCAGGTCCGGAGCTGCAGCAGCTCGTTTGTGTTAGCATCGCTTTCGGATATCCGTCCGGATCCGCGCAGGCCTGCGAAGATCTCCGCGCTCGATGTTAGCACCAATCAAATTCCTTTCAGCAGTGACTTCAGCGCGTGCGCTTTCGCATCATCGTGAGACACACCAGAACTCAGGTCTGCATTCAGTTCCATGTAGTACACGTCTACTCTTTCTTCAACAAAGTCATCGAGGGATTGTCCTTTCAAAATTTCTTGCAGCTTCGGATGACCAAACAATTTGTCGTACAGAATTTGATCTACGCTTTCTTCAGGTGCGGTTTCTTCGGTTTCGTCAATCATATGGGTGTTTTTTAAAGTGTTGTCGTTTCTTGTGCTGTTAGCTTCACTGGCCAAGGCTTGGCACCTCGATCGCGCGATATCCACCCCTCATGTTAACATCAAACCCCGCGGCCGGCACTCTATGGCCAAGGCCCGGAGCTGGTCATGTTAGCTTGCTTATTACTTCATCTTTCCTGCACCATCTTCCCTTTTCTTTGTCTTGGCAAAATCAAAATCAGTCTTAAACGCATCGGTAAGAATCAGTGCCGCTTCAAATGGTTTCCCCGCTTTTGAAGTGAGTCCTTTGATAACGCCCGTTTTCTTTTTCTCGATGAGTGATGTCAGTTGCGAATCCGTCAATTCTTTTTGTGCTACTATCCGGTAAATAAAAAAATCACATTCTTTGTCCAGGCAGGAAGCACCTTTTTCCCCGAGACGCACTTTTGAATTTTTACATTTTGGACAGGTGATAGTCGCCCATTCCGAGTGATCAGCAAAGGCAAGTTTGAATTGATCAGTTAGTTTCAGTTTTGAAGAAAACTCTTTATTGGCTTTGCTCAGAAAGCCGCTTATTTCACTTTTAGTAATTCCGTTGGCCAACAATTCACGTACAACAGCAGCAGAAATTGTTTTGCCGGCCACCTTTTTACTGATTTGAAATTGGCATCCACTGTTTTCCCACTTTTCTTCCCCGCTGATTGTTACTTTCGCCCACTTCGCATTTGAACACAGATAGGAGTTGTTGCCGATCACCACGTGCCCTTCATTGCATATCGGACACTTCGCGCCCACTTCCTCTTTTTCGTATTTGTGTGTCTCCAGTACATTGGCTTTCACTTTCAGCAGGTCCATGTGTTCGACCATGAGCGAAATCGTATCTTTTAAAAAGGCATCCTGAGTAAAGGCACCGGTAGTAATGTCGTGCAGCTTCGATTCAAACATGCCGGTGAGTTCCGGAGAAGAAATTTTGTATTCCTTCAGCACGCGGTACAGCTCCAGTCCGTCCATGGTAGGAATGATGTACTTGCCTTTATCTTCAATATACCACAGCTCGTAAAGGCGCTTTACTATTTCCGCACGTGTCGCTTCCGTACCTATTCCACAGGACTTCATGGCTTGCGCAAGATCTTCGTCATCGACCAGTTTGCCGGCATTCTCCATTAAGGAGGAAAGCGTTTCCGTTGTCAACAATGGCGGCTTTTGCGTTTTCTTTTCCAGGACTTCTTTTTTGGCTACACGCAGCACGTCACCCTCAGAAACAGATGGCAACTTTTGTTCATCCTCAGTACCGTCTTCTTTATCTGCCTTACCCTGTTTCAGGGTCGCCAGCGCGTCATCGAGCAACCGCCAGCCTGCGGCTATCACTTCGGTTCCGTAGGCCTTGAATACATCGCCATTGTGGGCAAATTCCAGGCGCGTTTGCTTTTTCAGGCATGGCGCCATGAAAGCCTGGATAAACTGTTTGACGATCAGTAAATAAACAATTTGCTCATTCCGGGTCAGCTCCTTTCCGTCAGGAGCCTCCGAGGTCGGGATGATCGCGTGGTGGGAAGAAACCTTTTTATCGTTAAATGAAGCCCCCTGAAGGCCATTGGCCGCTACGATCCCCGCAGCATTCCGGATCGGCTCAGGAATCGTTTTAAAGCCCTGTAGGCGCTGTATTGAGGCCAGCACGTCCGCTTTCATGTTTTCAGGTAAATGGCGACTGTCAGAGCGCGGATACGTGGTCAGTTTATGCTTTTCATACAGGCTTTGAGCCGCTTCGAGCGTCTGATCCATCTTTAACCGGAACGTCTTACTGGCTTCCCGCTGGAGAGCGCTCAGGCTGAACAGAAGGGGTGCAGACTCCTTTGAATCTTTTACCTCTTTCTTTGAACAAGTTAGCGCACCAGGTATGGTGCTGAAAAAGGATTCAGCCTGTGGCTTCTGTAAGAACGACTTTTCGTTGATGGCGAAAAAGGAAGTTCCTTTCTCCAGCGTAACGCGTACTTTCCAGTACGGTGTTTCGACAAAATCCGTATGCCTCTTGTAAGCATCACACACCATCATAAGCGTAGGCGTTTGAACACGGCCAAAGGTCCAGCTCCCGGATTTGGCCGACTTGCTTAACAACCTGGACAAATTCATTCCATACAGCCAGTCTGCCTTTTGCCGGGTTTCCGCGCTTTGATATTCATTACGAAATTCATTCAGGGGCCGGAGATTGTTAAACGAGGTGTTCAAACTTGCATCCGTATAATCGCTATACCATAAACGTTTGCACCTGGATATATCCTTAAAACCAGCCTTCAGGAGTATTTGCCAAAAGATGTTTTCGCCTTCGCGATCCGCGTCACAGGCATTGATTACTTCCGTTGCTTTGAACAGCAGATCTTTGATCAGCTCGAAACGTTTTTTACGATAGCTTTCTTCATGCACTTTAAAACGGAAGTCCGGTAGGATCGGAAGATCTTCCAGTTTCCATTCCTTGTACTTCGGGTCGTAATCTTGTGGTTCCAGCAGCTCGACCAGGTGGCCATAGGCTGAAGTAACAACATACCCGTTGCCCTCGAAATAGCCTTCGCGCTTATTGGTAGCTTTTCGATTGACTGCGATCGGTTCGGCCGTCAATGGTTTTTCTGCGATTATGAGAATCATACGCTGAAGTTATTTCTTTCCTGCACCATCTTCTTAATCCACCTGAAGGTTAGGTATCTCACTTTTAGCGCTCCACTTCCCGTCATTGTCTTTAACACGAACGCCCACCGAGTAAATACCGGTTTCAGGGAAGATCACGTACATGTTATCCGATAGCAACGTATAGATTTTGCCCAGGACACTGAACTCGTATTCTTTAATCTTACCACCAAACTTTTCGTCACGGTCGAAGCTTTCAGATGCATCGATCTTCCATTCGTACCGTGAGCGCTGACCAATCTTTCGAGCCGTGAACTTGGACACCGGTAACAGGTTATCAAAGGCAGTCAACTCAACAATGGCTGTTTTTGAAAGTCCAAAGTTGTCACGTACCGTTAATGAAAACTGATGTATGCCCAGGTTGGCGGGATAATAGTCAAACTCCAGTATCGATGAATCGCGCTCAAAGCGAATGTTGTTTGAAAGGATCTCCGTGCCGTCCTGAAGAAGCTTGCCGGTACCGGCAAGCTGAGCGTAGATGACTTCCTGGATATTGTTGTTTCTATCCGTTATCCGTAGAGAGATACGATACTTTTGCTGAGACTGTAGAGAGCTTAGCTTAATGCTATCTTTCAATACAGGCGCTTGTGTATCACCCATGAAGTTAATCTGAGGACCTTGATTCAGGTTTGTGATAAAGTCTTCCGTTTCACCGCAGGAAAATAATACAGCAGCCGAAGCAGAGAAGACAATAAGTATTAATAGCCGTCTCATTTCTTTATCGTTTTAAAGTTGTAGATGTATTTATTACCGCGGACGATGACTGTGTACATGCCCGAAGGTTGAGAACTTATATCAACATCGATCTTGTTGTACCCTTCAACCAGCTCGACAATGCCAAGATTGTTTGTGTGGCCAATGAAGTCGCTTACAAGAATTTGGTAAGGCCCACTATCAGGAGATTCTACCTCGATGCTAAACCTTCCGTCATGCGGGTTAGGGGAATGTGAAATCGTTCCTTGATCCGGTCCGACACGTCCCCCCGGATTTTCCGGTTCAACATCTTCCCTACCCGGTTCAACCAATACGGTTATGTAATCTTCTTTGGTGATTGTAGTCACACAGCCCGTTGAGCTGGTTAACTTCAGAGAGACATCGAAAGAGCCTGATTCATAGTAGTATTTGTAAGGATTCTTTTCGTAGGAAATTAAACCATCACCAAACGACCACTCAAATTTTTCAGCATTCTTTAAATTCGTTGAGTAGAAAATAATTGGTTTGGCAAATGGGATAGTTAAATCCTGCGTATAGAAATCTCCAGTAGGATTGTCCGTCTGTATCCTAATGAAATCGCTTTGTCCGGAAGAACATCCAAATTGATTAATCGAACGGAAGTAGATATGTTCGTCACCAGCTATTTGGAATAAAATTGACTCACCCGTTGCGAAAGGCTCTGTATCATTTTTCCTGAACCAACCCACCGTGACATTATTCACTCGATCGTCAGGATTGATTTTCGCAGTCAACGTAATGAAAGAACCAATACATCCGGAAGTGGTGGTCATTTCCGTGGTTGCTGGTAATGGCAGTGCGGTTACAGTAATTATTCTTCTGCCGGCAATGTCACAGGCAAGCGTACTGATTTTATAATTCAGTGTATGCGTACCTACACCGGCAAGTGATGGATAAAAGACGTTGGCCACAACACCATTACCTGACCAGGTGCCCCCGGAGAGTTCAGAATTGAAGTTCATTTGCATCGGTGAAGCGTTGATGCAAAGAATACTGTCTTTACCAAAATCAGTAATGGTAGAAGGCTTGACGATGATGTTAAATTCATCCGTGCTAACGCAGCCGTTTCCGTTGTTAACAACATACTGAATAGTGAACGTACCCAGGCCTGTGATCGCAGGATCGAATATGTTATTCACGACACCGGTGCCAACAAATACACCATTGTCAGGTGTGCCGCGGCCAGTCAGGTTATAATTGCCAACCGAATTACAAAGCGTTATATCGTCACCCGCAGAGATAGGCAATTGATCTTCGACAGTAATCACCCTGAATGCAGTTGATGTACAACCGAACGAATTAACATACGTGTAGGTAATCACGTGCGATCCAATGCCAGCATTGACAGGCCTGAAGGTGGTACCGTCCATTCCAGTACCCGTGAAAGTCCCACCAACAATATTCACATCTTTGATCAAGTCAAATGGAATGGTTTCAACGCAGACCGTCAGGTTTTCTCCGATGGAAAGTATCTCAGGTACATTCACCGTAATATTTCTGAAGGCCAACAAGTCACAGCCATTGAATCTTACTCTGTAAGTAATTACATGAGTACCCTTACCAGCTTCGTCAGGATTGAAGACAGTACCCGTTATTCCAGTACCCGAGAACGTGCCCCCTTTGATTGATGCATCGGTCAACAGGTTGATAGGGAAATCGTTTTTACAAACTGAAATATCGGATCCTACTGTTAACGTTGGTTCAGCGAGAACCTTTACAGTGATGGCATCGCTTTTCGCGCATGCGTCTGAATTAGTATATGAGTACGTGAGGGTGTGTTCACCTAAACCAGCGCTCAACGGATCAAAGACACCTGCAATAATTCCTGTTCCTGACCAGGCGCCACCTGAAGGCGTTGCACCCGTGAGTGTGATCGGAGCAGCATTAATACAAATTTCGAAATTCGCACCGGCTTCAACCACAGGAGGATTTGTTACTATTATTTGCTTGGAGTCAGCAGCGAAACAACCACCCCCATCTGTGTACGTGTACGTCAGATTGTAAACACCTGAGCCTACAACAGCCGGGAAGAACTGATCACCTGTTAAGCCTTGACCAGACCAAACACCACCGGAAGGGAATCCTGAAGTCGCTAATGAAATAGATCCACTGTCGTTACAGGTTTTTATATCAGGACCGGCATTAACATCGAGCTGACTATTTACAGTAAACAGTCGAGTGTCAGAAGCGCTACAACCAAACTCATCATTGTAAGTGTACGTGATGATGTGTGTACCTACGCCAGCCGTGGCAGGCACGAAGTTCGTTCCAATCACGCCCAACCCAGACCAGGTGCCGCCTAAAATATCGGAATCATTGGTCAATGAATACGATCCTGAATTGTAGCAGAAAGTTTTATCGCTTCCAGCACTTACCGTTATCGCAGCTCTAACCTGCATGGTTTTAGATGCAGTTGAAATACAACCGCTGCCATCATTATAGCTGTATGTAACTGTGTGAGTACCAATGCCGGCTAACGAAGGATTGAAGAAACTTCCTTCAAGGCCTGTACTGCCAGACCAAGTACCCCCTACTTTGCTAACGCTAAGGTCGAGATCGATGCGAGGACTGTTTACGCACAGAATCTTGTTAGGACCAATTGTGACAGACGGTGGAAGCGACACTGTTACTTTTCGAATGTCAGTCGAAATGCAGCCGGAAGCATTCGTAAAGCTGTATAACAAGTTGTAGCTACCCACCCCCACATTTGCAGGGTTGAAATTAGAGCCTGTAACACCGCTACCACTCCACACTCCGCCAGGTAATGATACTGAAGCACTCAGGTTGAGCACCGGTGCCGTTGAACAAATAGAAGCATCCGGGCCTGCATCCACCTCAGTAATATCCGTTACCGAGATAGTACGCACATCTGTTGCAACGCAACCAATGCCATCCTGGTAGGTATATGTGATGATATGATTACCAGTACCGGCAGTGGAAGGATTGAAATTATTTCCACTAATACCAGCGCCAGAGAATACACCCCCGCTCTTATCTACATCCGTGGCCAGATTGTAGGGCGTGCCATTGACACATCGAGAAAAATCAATACCAGCGTTCACCGTGATCGATGGTCTTACCTGAATGATTTTAGACGCAGTTGAAATACATCCTTGTCCGTTATCGTAGGAGTATGTGACTGTGTGGTTTCCAGAAGTCACCAATGAAGGATTGAAGAAATTACCTTCCAGTGCAGCGCTTCCCGACCAGGTACCGCCCACCTTACTCACATTTAAGTCAAGGTCAATGCTCTGACTATTCAAGCATAGGATTTTGTTTGCGCCAATGGAAACAGATTCAGGAAGGTTGACCGTGATCTTCCGTGTGTCGGTAGTGGTACACCCCGAGCCGTTGGTATACGAGTACACAACGTTGAAGGTGCCGACACCGGTGAGCGCTGGATTAAATGTGTTTCCTGAAATTCCGGATCCTGACCAGGTACCACCCGCTATTGATACAGCAGGTGTAAGATCGAGAGCGCTGGCCGTAGTACATAGTGTTGCATCCGGTCCCGCGTCAATAAAGGTAGTACCGTTAACGGTTATTGATCGCGTGTCGGTCGCAGCACATCCGATAGCATCGTTGTAGTTATAGGTAATAACATGAGTACCAACACCGGCAGCCGCTGGATTGAAATTGGAGCCTGTCACACCCGAACCGGAGAAGGTGCCACCAAGTTTGTCAACAGCCAGAGATAGATTATACGCCTGATCATTGACACATACCGCTACGTCAGGACCGGCATTTACCGTAATGGCAGGTCTTACCTGAATTGACTTAGAGGCCGTAGCAATACAGCCCTGACCGTTGTTATAACTGTAGGTTATTGTATGTGTTCCTGTTCCAGCTAATGTCGGGTTAAAGAAATTTCCTTCCAGACCGGGACCGATCCAGGCTCCGCCCACCTTGCTCACATTCAAGTCAAGATCAATGCTCGCACTGTTTACACACAGGATCTGGTTTGCACCAATGGTAATGTTTTCAGGAATTGAAACGGTGATCTTTCTTATATCGGATGTTTGACAGCTATTTGCATTCGTATAAGTATAGGTTACATCAAACGTACCGACACCGGTAATTGAAGGATCAAAACTATTTCCGCTTATTCCCGGTCCCGACCACACCCCACCTGGTAACGACACTGCATTACTTAAATTAAGTGGTGTTGCGGTTGTACATATCGAAGCAGGTGGACCTGCATCGACAGGGGTTATACTGTTAACAATAACGTTCTTAGTATCTTGTGCTTTGCATCCAAATTCATCGGTTACCTTATAGGTTAATAAATGAACGCCCACACCAGCAGAGGAAGGAATGAAATTTCCGTTCGTAATTCCGGTGCCGGTCCAGACACCGCCACTAATCGAAGGAGCCTGATCAAGATTTATTGTAAGCGAATTAACACACGTAGTTACATCGAGTCCGGCATCCACTGTAAGGTTCGTTCTTACCTGGAATGTTCTCGTTGCAGTTGAAATACAACCCTGACCATTGTTGTAAGTATAAGTGAGTACATGAGTACCAGTACCAGCAAGCGCAGGATTGAAAAATGTTCCTTCAACACCCGTGCCTGACCATATCCCGCCCAGTTTACTTACGCCCAAAGTAATATCCACACGAACGCTGTTTTCACAAAGTGTCATGTTCGTTCCAACAGTAACAACGTCAGGTTGTGTAACAGTCACTTTTTTAATATCGCTTACCGTACACCCTTGAGCGCTTGTGTAAGAATAAACTAAATCATACTGACCAAGAGAAACAACAGCAGGATTGAAATTAGAGCCCGTCACGCCAGCTCCGCTCCAGCTCCCACCCAATGGGAATGCAGATTGATCAAGGTTAATAAGTCCAGCAGTAGTACAAGTGCTTAATGGTGGTCCCGCATCTACGTTCGGAAGATCGTTTACGCTGATCGTTACATAATCCGAAACAGAACACAAATTAGGATCCGTGTAAGTATACCTCAAAACGTGGACACCAAGACCGGCCGTTGAAGGCGTGAATGTTGAACTACTGATTCCTGTTCCTGACCATACCCCGCCAGGTATCGATACTTGCGTTGTAAGATTGATCGGAGTTGTATTCAAACAAACGCTCAGATCAGGACCAGCGTTAACAATAGGATTGTTCTTTACTATGATGGTTTTTGTGTCCGTAGAAATACAGCCCTGACCATCATTGTAAGTATAGGTCAACAAGAAATTTCCTGTACCAGTAAAAGAAGGATCAAACTGATTGTTGCTAACTCCCTGACCAGACCATACCCCGCCACTTACGCCAGACGTTTGATCAAGATCGAGAAGGCCGGAAGAAATACAAACCGTTTTATTCGGTCCTGTATCAATCGTGGAAGGAAGAGCGACAGTAATCTGTTTTACAGACGTATTCGAACAACCATTTGCGTCAGTGACTTTATAGGTCAGTGAATAAACCCCAGTTCCGACACTTTGAGGATTGAAAAAGTTACCGGTTATTCCAGCTCCGATCCAACTTCCGCCTGAAGGGAATACCGCGCTGCTTAAATTCAACGCGCTGGCCGTTGTACATAGGCTCACCGGTGAGCCAGCAGAAACAGCAGGCTTGGAATTTACATTAATCGTTTTCGTATCCGTAGCAGAACAACCGAAAGTATCTGTGTACTTATAGATCAAAACGTGTGTACCAGGTCCAGCCGTGTTTGAAGCGAAGATTGAGCCTGTCAATCCAACACCTGTCCATGTGCCACCGGGTTTATTTGGTTGGGTTGAAAGATCAAACGGAGCACTATTCTCACAAAAAGTCAGATCTGCTCCTACTTCTACCGTAGCATCATTTCTTACAGTGATCGTTTTTGTGTCGGTTGAAACGCAGCCTTGGCCATTGTCATAAGAATAGTTGACGACAAACGTTCCCACCCCTGAAGTTGTGGGATCAAGGAAACTGCCATTTATCGCGGTGCCCGACCAGGTGCCCCCTGTTACGCTTGCACCCGCATCGAGATCAATGATACCACCGGAGATACAAACCACTTTATTTGGACCGGCATCAACCGTTGGTGGTGCCGTTACAGTAATGGTGCGCGTTTTTGTGGTTGTACAGTTTTGCCCATCCGTTACTGTGTATGAAATTGGATGAACACCAATGCCGGCCAGAGAAGGAGTAAACGTTGAACCACTTACACCGGTGCCTGTAAAGGTCCCGCCCGTAGGGAACACAGACGTATTCAAAGCGATCGGAGAACCGGTGACACAAACAGATAAATCAGAACCAACAGAAACACTTGCAGGTATAATAACCGTGATTGTTTTTGTATCGATGGCAGAACAACCATAAAAATCTGTGTAGTTCAAAGTCATTTGGTAGGTACCCGAGCCAACGCCAGGATTAAATGAGGAACCTGTAACACCAGTGCCCGACCAGGTGCCCCCTGTTACACTTGCCCCACTCGACAAATTTATTGTCGAACCGTTGCTACAAACCGTAATGTCAGGGCCGGCATCTACCGCGAGCTGATTGAATACCGTAATTACTTTTTCGTCATAATTGGAACAGCCATTTGACTGTGTAATCGTGTAACGAGTAACATGCACGCCCACACCCGCCAAGGCTGGATTGAATATTCCGTTCACAACTCCTGGACCTGTCCATGAGCCATTAACAGGAGTTGCGCCCACGTTGAGATCCTGCAAATTTCCATTCACACACAGGAACAAATTAGATCCTGCATTTACTGTAGGAAGATCAGTGACAGTCAGGGTGCGCGATGCTGTAGTTGTACAGCCTGATGCGTTGGTATACGTGTAATAAACAGTGTGAACACCAACACCGGCTGAAGAAGGATTGAAGAAATTACCTGTAACACCAGGCCCGCTAAATGCACCGCCAGCAGGAATTGCCGTTAGAGAAAGATCATAAGATGGCTCATTGAAGCACAGTGTTTTTGCAGATCCTGCGTTTACAACCGGCAATGCATTCACTGTAATTACAAATGAATCTGTTCCTGAACATCCATAACTGTTTGTCAGCGAATAGGTGATAGTATACGAACCTGGTCCTACTGAAGTATTGAAATTGGTTCCATTAATACCGGTGCCGACAAAGGAACCACCGCCAGGAGAAACACGAGACGCAAGATCTACCAATGGATCGCCAACACACACAGAGAAATCCGGGCCAGCGTTCACCGTAGCTCCTGCATCGACAATGATATTCTTTGTGTCTGTGTTTGTACAACCGTTCGCATTGGTGTAAGTGTAGGTTACCTGGAACGTTCCGGGACCAGACGAGCCTACATTGAAATTGCCACCCGAAACATGAGTGCCGCTAAACGTTCCACCGATCGGCTGACCAGTTCCGCTTAATGACACTAAAGGAGACCCCGAACAAACGAATATATCTGGACCCGCTTCGACAGTCGGCAGCGCAATAACACTAATCGTTTTTGTACCGGTTGCATTACAGCCATTACCGTCAACGACCGTATAAGTAATTGTGTGTGTGCCAACTCCAGCGACAGCAGGAGACAATACACCAGCGCTGACACCATTACCCGAATAGGATCCCCCGGCTACTGAAGCACCGGTTAAAGCGAAGGGAGTTGCATCCACGCAGACAGACTGGTTTGCACCAATGGAAACAGATTGAGGCGCAATCACTGTTATATAGCGAAAATCCGTAGCCGAACAACCCGTAGAAGGATTCGTGTATGTATAATTTATTTGGTGAACACCGACACCGGCTACCGCTGGATTGAAATTCAAAATCTGAACACCAGGTCCAGTGAAACTTCCGCCCGTTACATTCACGTCTGCAATCAGGCTATAAATAGAAGCATTGCTGCAGACCGTAATGTCAGCACCTGCATTAACAGTTGGTGCGCTATTAACGGTTATAGACCTCGTATCGCTCGAAATACAGCCTTTGTTGTTGGTATAACTATACGTAATAGTATGCGTTCCTACGCCAGCGCTTGAAGGAGAAAAGAAACCACCAGCAACGCCAGTTCCGTTCCAAACACCTCCATTGGTTGACGCGCCTGTCAACAAGAAATCAGCGGCATTTGAACACACGCTCAAATTATTTCCTGCATCGATAGCAGATATATCATTGACAACGATTTGACGAGTATCTGTAACCGTACAGGTCGATGTCGTATAGGAATATGTAATCGTAAAAGCACCTGTTCCAGTCGTACTGGGGTTGAATTGATTTCCTGTAACACCGAATCCGGACCAGGTGCCACCGGTTGGACTTTCACCAACCAGGTTAATTAATCCCTCGTTGATACAAACTTCCATGACAGAACCCGCATCCACACTTGGACCAGTGACAACGGTGAATTGTTTTGTTTGGGTGCTTACGCAACCATTCGCATTCGTGTATGTATATGTGATTACATACGTCCCTGGTGTTACGTTCGAAGGATTGAAGTTCACACCAGAAACTCCGCTGCCGCTCCATGTTCCTCCAGTATAGCCTACAGGTAAATCAGCATTCAGATTGTAAGCACCGCTGTTACTACAGAACGTTTTGTCAGATCCAATAGATACAGGCGTTGGACTACCTACGGTAACAGTACGAGTATCCGAAGATGTACACCCATTGCTGTTTGTGTAAGTATACGTGAGTGTATGCGTACCAGCTCCGGCCGTAGAGGGGCTAAAGAAATTTCCGTTGATTCCAGTACCCGACCAGGTGCCGCCCGATGGACTGTTCCCGCTCAGGGTAAAGTCAGCACTGTTTGTACAACTTGTTAGATTAATACCGGCTTCAACTGTTGGGCGAGGATTGATAGTAACCGTCCGGGTGTCAGAACCAGAACATCCGTTACTCACCGCTGTATAGGTCACGGTATACGTACCAGCACCCACAGAAGTATCAAAGTAGGTTCCGGTAACGGCTGTACCCGACCAGGTGCCGCCTGAAGGACTTCCATCGGTGAGCGAAAGATTTCCTGTATTCACGCACGCCTCAAGGTTTACGCCAGCATCAATTGTTCCCGCTGTATTAACAGTTATTGTTTTTGTATCTGTGTTGCTACAGGTTCCATCCGAATATGAATACGTTATTGTGTGTGTCCCCGTACCTGCGGTTGTTGGACTAAACGTACTCCCGGTGACACCCGTCCCCGACCAGGTGCCGCCCGATGGAGTACCGCCACTTAAGGCAACATTGCCACCATTCAAACAGACCGTCTGATTTGTACCAGCGTCAACCGTTGGCGGTGCTAATATTGTTATGCTTCTCGTATCTGAATTACTGCATGAAGTTGTAACAGTGTACGTAAGCGTATAAGTCCCTGCAGGTATTCCTACTGGATTTAGAGTTCCTGCACCATTGTTTATCCGTGTATTGACGGTACTATTTGGAGAACTCCAAACACCGCCCGAAGGACTTACACCGCCCAATGTCAAATCAACACTTGATCCGTTAGCACATGATGACAAGTTACCACCCGCTTCAACAGACGGTAATGCATTCACGGAAACTGTTTTGTTTGCGGATCGAATACAACCGCTTGAATTATATGTATACGTTACTGTGTAAGCGCCTGCGGCTAATCCCGAAGCGTTAAACGTATTTCCGGAAAGACATCCTGCACACGAAGACGTTGACCAGGAGCCACCCGAAGGAGACCCACCGGTAAGTGTAATAGATTCACCTTGACACGCTGATTGCGCACTCCCCGCTGAAGCAGTGAAATCAGCAACAACATTCACCACATCCGTTAACGTTATATTACAACCATACGAGTTAACACCAGAAACGTAGGTCAGTGTTTTGTTTCCTGTGCTGCCTGAAGAATTTGGAATAAAAAAGCTTCCGCTTACACCATTACCAGAAAATGATCCCCCATAGGTTGACCAGTTTGTTACATAACTTGGAAGCGAATACGAAGTTGCGTCATTACACACACCAGATGGAATATCAAACGCAACGTTAGGTAATTCACGGACTGTAATTTGCAAAGTGCGACCAACTGAACCGTTATCAAATGTGCGTGTAGCAACAATGTTATGCGTACCAACACCAGCCGAAGATGGTGTAAACACTCCATTACTTACACCTGGACCAGAATAGCTAACACCACTCGTATAAGTCATATAATCGGAAAGCGAAATTGCGCTCTCGTTCAAACACATTTCAGAAATGCCGCCAGTATTTGTCCAATTGTAATCAACTACAGTATAAGTAAATGTAAACGTTGATGACGACCCACTTGCTGTACAATCGTAACCACATTGTGGATTACCCCATTCATCAACCCCGGACTGTGTCCCGGCATCATACCATTCTCTTTCAGTGAAAGTAACTGATCCTGCCTGTCCAGTAATTACGTAAAGACCCACGCCACCACCCTGAGTGCAACCAGGTGGAGCAATCATTCCAGAACCATTCCAAGTCCTGAACTGTGCGAAATCAGGGGCATTATTGTTATCAGTTCTACGAACCATAGCATTGCTTTGCCCGACTGTATTCTCGAACAAATAATACACATACGTATCAAGCCCACAATTGCCCGTTGCGGGGTCTATGGTTGTTTGAACAAATGGAATTGTAAGTGTTGGACCATCTTTGTATAAAAGTTTGCTAGACCTCCATTGTCCGAAGACCTGTGAGCTCGCTAATACTAATCCCGCTAAAAGTAAAATCTTCTTCATAGGACTTTTGTTAGAATGTTACTCGTAATCCTGCCCCTACCTGGTATCGGAACCGTCCGAAATCTTTTTTGATGTAATAGCGCTGCGTACCACTCAGTACAAATGATAATTTTCGGGTAGCAATAAACTCAGCTTCCAACCCACCTAAGACACCGTAATTGAAACTGAATTGTTTGTTGTATTGCTCACTCTCAAATTTATTGATGTAATCACCCACAAATGAGATTCCTGCCAAGGCATTTAAAGACACTAATCGGTTTCCCGAAAGAGTGTAGCTTCCAATACCATCCAGGAACAACGACTTGTAATCAATGTCTGAGAATTTCCCAAACACAAGGCCACCGCCAAATTGTGCTTTAATTTTCTGATCGAACGTCTTAATGTAGTAGACATCGATCATTATGCCGGCATCGGTAAACCCAACACCCAGTTGTGATGAAGTTGAATTTTTCAACCTCGAATACTGTGCGAAGCCCTGCGTTCCGAACAGAAAACAGACAGCTATCGCTATCAGGGTTGCCCTCAGATCCTGTTTTTTCATGTGAACGGTTTTAAATTGTTTTGGCCGAGAGGAGTTTATCCGGAGGGATGATCAGCTCGACCTTTCGCTGACCTTGCCCGTCTTCCCAAAATTCGATAGTGAAAACCTTTTTCGGTTCAAGTGTAAATTTTTTAAACACATACACTTTCGAGATTTCTTGTTTCTTTTCTACAGACTTGATTTCATCATTCAGAATCAACAAAGTCTTTAATGGTTCAGGTTGTGTAGGAGTCTTTTTTGTCCCCTTGTTCTTTTTATCGGTAATAAAAAAACCTTCGTATCCGAGATCGTATTTCACATTCCCTTCATTGAGTACATTAACACGGAAAAACAGGTAGTCACCCTTGACATAAATTCCATTCAAAAAATATTTCATACGTTGAGAGGATTCACCAATGTCAGGAACTACGTTTCCTTTCTCCAAAACGTCATTCGCTAAGTCTTTTAACGTCAGCTCAAGAATCATTTCTTCTTTGGCCTTACCCATTTCGCTTTCTTCTTTCGCGAGTGATTCCTTTTGTTTCTTTCCGGGATCTTTAACACGATCAGCGCGATCGTCACCCTGGTAGTACGTTAACTGCTTTGGCTGATCAGAGTACACCAGAATCACATTGAAGTATGCGTTTTCTGTTTCAACAAATAAGTTGGTGGTTTCGAAGCGCTCAATGGCGGCCGCCAACTTCAGACGATCACCTACTTTACCGATAATAACATCGGAAACTTCTGCTCCGTTTTCAATACGGGTACCGGAACCAAGATCGTAGTTCATCACGGGCGAGTTAAAAACAATATGAACTGTCGTTAACAACCCTACGCGAACTGTGTCATACTTCTGACTTTTCGCGGACAGCGAATGCAGTAGCGATAGACAAAAAAAAGCAACGAGTTTTATTTTCATTCGTATTAGGGTTTAAGGATAAGTTTATACCCCTTCGGAACCGGCACTGAAGGATCATTCACTTTCTTTTGACCAGCCCTTGTAGGAGTATTATTTAAAATGGGAACACGCACAACTTGACGTGTTGCATTGATAGCATCGTTAATTACATCGCGTTTTATTTCTTTATCCACACCGCCTTCAAGCGGCATTCCCTCGTTTCCATCAAGGTCATAACCTTTCAATTTCATCGCGATAGTTTTTGAGGGAGTTTTGATTGTGCTTACGTCAACACTCAGTCGTTGTTGACTGAGACTTACCACACCAGTAATCAAAGTATTTTTGGGAACCTTAATTCCGTTGATTGTAGTTTCCTCTGTTGTCCGTAAAGTGATATTACTCCCTTGCTTCACTTCAATGTCATCCTGGACAACAGTAGCTACACTTATTTCTTCCGTTGTACCTACGCTCGTTTCTTCGCTTTTCTTAGTTGTTTCCCCTTCTACAAAACCAGTGCGCCTTCGTGCTACCTTAGTTTCCGGCACAAGTGCAGTTGGCACCTTTTCTTCAGTCTCTTCTTTCTTTTCAGGCCGTTCGATATATTTTACAATCACTTTTGGTTTAGCTTCCGTTTTCTTTTCGGTGATCTTCGTGTCAGTTACCGGTGCAGAAGTGAATTCTTCTGCACTAACATTTTTAACAGGGGTTTCGGTCACCGTTGCAGAATCGGTCTTTACTTCATCACCAAAAAAGCTTTCATCCGACTGAATGTTTCGCTCTAATTCCTTCCCATTTTCCTCCTGGTACTTATCTCGATATATATCCGTGCGCTTTTTACGGATCTCAGTAATAGGAGCTTCAATTGAACTAAAGTTTTCGGCTTGTGGTGCTGGAGCTTCTTCCGTTGTGAATCGATCACCAAATAATAAGTAACCGCCAGCAACAAGAGCTACAGGAGCTAACAATAACAAGACCTTGTCTTTCTTATCCATGATCTACGGTGTTTTCTCTTTAACTACCCGACTATTATCAAAAATGTCAAACTTCATTATCAAGGCTCCGCGAGGATTGTCATAGGATACTTTTGCGTCAGCAATGGTAAACGTTGCATTCATGTTTCTTTCTACTTCCCCGGCCGGACGCACCAACGTCTGCTTTGCATAAATGATACCCCTAGCAGGAGATACCGATATGTCAACCTGCACTTTGATAATCTCTACCCGTAACAGCCAATTATTTTCAACTACTTCCCGCGCAATGTTTTTTTCAACGTACTCCTTTATGTAGAGTGACTTTCCAACTTCACCCTCCATAAGATTAAGGGCGCGATTCACAGTACTATCGAATGTACCACCATCAAAGGCAAAAAATAATCGATAAAAGTCCTTTACATGTTCTTCATATTGGATTCTGCGATCTTCTCTAGTGAAATCCTGTTCAGTGGCGAGCCATGCATGATTTTGTCGATCGATCACCACTTTTCTTGCAGACTGATTTGCAATAAAATTCCTGGAATCAATATACATGAACACACATGCGGCTACACAAACCAACACACACACGAGAACAATGATCCGAGAACCCTGCGAGTCTTTTTTATAAGATTGTAACCCTTCTAACTTCATAGAGTAATTTTATTTAGCCTTGTTGGTTGCCCCGGCACTATCCTCAATAATGTTACCACCACCGCCACCAGCTCCCCCGGCCGCGCTTGCTGCACCACCAGCTAAAGCTCCAGCTCCCATACTGATTGCTGTTGTTGCTGCACCTACTGCTGTACTCAATACCTTAGCTGCACCACTCGATCCCGCGTAAAACGAGGTCACCCAAAAAACAAGGCAATAACAAATGATGAACACCAGGTTAAATACTGAAAGCGCGATTGGATTAGCGACTGCTTCACCGGTTAACCCGGCATTAATGATTGAATAATAAATTGTATCCAGAAGATTGCATGTAAAAGGCACGCAAAGACAATTCACGTAAACGCCAAACCATTGACTGAATTTGTCTTTGAATACGGGCAAAATTGAAAACGCGATAACGATTGGACCTATCGCATAAAATAGTTTACTGATCATTAAAGCAAATGCTTCAACTACTATTCGAATAATCGAGCTGATGATCAGCGTACCCGCACTGAATGAAGCGAAAATAAATGTGTTGATCCCGCCTGTAACTAAATCCCAAGCGCTCATAGTGTCTTCGGGTTGCTGTTCCTCAGTGTTCGTATTAGCGTCCTCACCAGCTTGTTCCTTTGAAGCTTCCGCTTCCTTTTCAAGCTCCTTAGTCACATAACCACTCATTTTCTCTTTTCCGTTTTTCACAGAGGTACTGCTATCTACTGAATACCGTCCTAGCGCTTCCCCAATGTTCGCCAGTGAACCGAAAATCGGAAAATAGCCTATCGTAAGAATGAACCACAAAACACAAGCTCTGATTAATTCCATCCGATTAAATAGCTGAGGGCGCTCACCTACATTTTTTATTGTGGTGGTAGCGAAATTCCAAACTACGGTAGCAAGGAAAAATATAGGCGCAAGAATTCCTCCCAGGATCATTGACTTTTGCGCAGCGGCATCGGTGCCGGCATCAATTAATTTCGATTCTAAAATCAGTCGTACAATTTCTTCCATAAAAATATTTTCTCCTTAGCGTCTTGAACGACCTCTGTTAATGGCGTATAAATTTTTTAAAGTAGTTCCTGATGACTTTGCTAAGCGCAAACGCATCACATCGCTATCAAGAGCCTTATTTAATCGAACCATCATTTCCTGACTTTCTTCAAAAGCCGTTATTACATTATCCAAACTTTTCATTCTTTCCGCGGCCGTCATCGCGACACCAGCCGAAAGAATAATAGTCAAGTAGTCTGCGGATTGCTGCACCTTAATGATCATCATGTCATATCGATAACTGTATAAACAATTACCACCTGCACCGGTCATCCGAACACTCAAATTTTTGGATGTGCAAAGCAGGTTTTCGATCATGTAAACAAGACGCGAAGCAGTTTGGAGATTACGCAACCAGGTGGATTTCTCCATCGCTTCCTTATAGGTCCGGTCTGCTTTCTCAAGAGAACCAATGACCGTATTCATCGCAGTCATAATCCCTGTTTGTTGAGCTAATGAAGTGTTGGCCGTGGCCAGATTCGCTTCTGCGATCGGTGCGCTAACTACCGTAGGTAATTGCGCGTAGCAAAACGATGTTACTAACATCATTGCTAAAGACAAGTATAGATTTTTTTTCATAGTTAGGTTCAGGTTTAAATTCATTTTACTACTCTGACAATTTCATTCTCAGCACTGTGAATGAACGCCATTGTTTGCTCCTGATATGCTGTCCATGTCTTTCCAAAGATCATCGAGCCTTTCAGTGGCTTTTCTTCCAGGACAGGACCCCCATCTTTATGTTTCACACCAGGTGTTGATTTATGATCCATGTCATAAAACCGGTACTCAACCGAATTATCCGTTATCTCGATACGTATTTTGAACTTAACTATACCACCAGCAGCAGTACTACCGTACATATGATACTGAACCGGTATTTGTCCAGCGAAAAGCATTTCATATGATTTATCAAATTTCACCGTGTCGATAATTTTTTTTGACTCGCAATCTGAAAACCCGTTCCACCATCTTAGCAAAGCCCGTTTATTTTCTTCTTTGCTTTTCGGAGTTGCTGAGTGTCCCATATACGTGTTTGTTCCCTGAGCTTTCGCAGTGATCACAAAGCAAGACACTGATGCGATGATTGTAGA
>Ga0224723_1000079_pt1 | contig 61064 bp, 70 predicted proteins | sample Balambano_FR2_Me_FD_161647 | JGI IMG/M metagenome (GOLD analysis project Ga0224723, IMG submission 161647) | Freshwater sediment microbial communities from Lake Towuti, South Sulawesi, Indonesia - Balambano_FR2_MetaG | ecosystem: Environmental > Aquatic > Freshwater > Lake > Sediment | place... | reverse complement strand
CCCCATCCCTCATCCCTCCCTAATCCCCCTCCGGCTGCTGAATCTGCACCCTCCCCTGCTCATCCACAGAAACATTTCCCCCTAATGCCTCAATTTGGCTGATCGCATAACGCTGGGTATTTTCATCAAACGCATTGCCCAGCACCATGACCCAGGCAGAAATTTGAGCCGACCTACTCTCAGGGTTGCTAGCCAAATACTCAGCCGTTTGCTGCGAAACCCGCGCTGCTGCTTGGCTCTCCGGATCAGAATAAATCCTTGCCCACGCCGCCGCCGTCTCAAAAGACTGTTGAGCCGCCTGACTGTCTCCCAAAAACAGCAGTTCATCCGTGCCTTTATAGCGCCAAACAAAAAATGCCTTATCCGGCACTCTAGGCGACAGTTTAGAGATGTGTTCGTTCATGATTTCGATGGTGCGATCGGGTCTACCTGCGTAGAGAGTGGTGCTGCCCGATAGGAAAAGATAAGCGTCTCGAAAATATGGATCGTGGTTTAATATCGCTTCAAAGTATTCAGGACTCAATTCGTAACCGATTTGATTGCGGGCGGGATTGTCGCCAAAATATTGCAGGAAATCGAGAAATATCCAGTTAGCAACCAAGTTGTCAAATCCAAAGGCGGGAGATTGCTGCACCAGATTGAGATAGACGACTTCTGCTTCGTCTTGCTGTCTTAATTCTTCTGGCGAAGCATCAGTTGCTGAACGTTTGAGCCGATTAAGTTGTGGTTGCTGCAATAGACCGATGCCTAAAACACAGCCTAAAGCAACAGCAATCGTGGTAAGTGCATGAAGTTGATTTTGGCGATCGCCACCAACCATAAATTCAATCTTCCTTACGACCTTCTTCAATTTTTGAGACAATATAGCGAGGTTCAGCTACGCTGCTCATTGGGGTCAGTTTATGACAGATTCTTCCTACGCTGATGGATATTTGCAATACGTTCAGCAAATATCTGCGCTTGCGCCAAAAACTTTGGCACAGGTCGAGCAAATTCTGTCAGATAGTGCTTGGGATGAGCCTCAGTCTGCACTGGACTTTAACAATCTCGCAGTTGCAGCGCTAGTAGAAGCAGAAATAGCAGACGATCCAACGCTGCGTGGTGTTTACCTGAATATGGCTTTAGAAGCACTGAGTGACAGTGCAAAGGAGCATCCTCTTTGTGCTGCACATTTAGCGTTGCTTCAATGCATGATTGGAGAGACAGGTGAGGCTTTACAATCTGCTTTTTCAACATTCATCAATACGCTTCAACTTGCCTATGGTGCTGATGGGCAGACGGATTTAGGTTTAGTCTATTTGCCGCCTACTGTGAAAAATTCAATTGGCAATCGCCCCCACTTATTGACTCGCCTTTTCCAAGCTAAAAACAGCTATGTTCAGGCATTGCTGCTGCTAGTTGAGGTGATGTGGCGATCGCAACTGGCATTCTATAGCCCCGCTGGTCTACGATTCTTGCAGCTTGCGGCTCAGCTTCAGCCAGATTCAGCTTCGATTAACCTCAAGTTAGGAATTTCTAGCTGGCTCAACCAGCAGTGGGAAGGTTTGCTATATCTGCAACGCGCTGGAAAATTAGCGCCTGACAATGCTGCCGTCCTTCATTCTCTTTGCTTGGCTTACAAAGAGTTAAACCAGCCCGAAACGGCTAATTTTTGGCTGAAGAACGCCCAGCGCTATTACCAGGAAAATCCGCGATCGCCCCAATGGAGTTGGGTAGAGCTAGATAGCGACGCTCCTTTCACTTACGTTCCGTTTGAAAATGGCTTGAAACTAGCTGTAGAACCAAGCTTTCGCAGCATTGTCACCAGCGTTTTGCTAGCAGAGGGTGATTGGTTTGAAGCAGAAATGGAGTTTTGGCGCAATCAGCTTCAACCGGGAATGACGGTGATTGATGTCGGCGCAAATGTCGGTGTTTATACCTTCAGCGCCGCCCAAAAAGTGGGGGCAACTGGGCGAGTCTTGGCGGTAGAACCCTTTTCAGGCTGCGTGCGCTGTATGGAGGAAACTTGTCGGGTCAATCAGCTTAACTGGGTTAAAGTTTGTGCGGGGGCAGCAAGCGATCGCAACGGCACGATTCGCCTCGCCTTGCAATCTGCCAGCGAACTCAACGAAGTCATCACAGACGACTCCCAATCCTTGCAGCCAGGAACGTATGAAGAAGTGCCCTGTTTCACGCTAGACAGCCTGATCGAACAAGAAAACCTGAGCCGAGTAGACTGGCTGAAAATTGACGCAGAAGGGCATGAGATGCAGGTGTTGAAGGAGTGCGATCGCCTCCTCCGCGACTTCAAACCTGGCATTCTTTACGAGAACGTATCAGGCGCTAAAGCTAACAACCAACCTGTTGCTGAATTTCTGATTGCTCAGGGCTATAGTCTCTTCTGCTATCGCCCCTATCTTCAAGAACTAATTCCAGTTAATATTGACCAGACGCTTACGAACAAGCTCAACATCATTGCGCTTCCTCAAGCTTCAGATCTTGTTTCTAGCTAACAATCCGGTTGAGCGGTTGCAAAAAACTTTGCATCATCACCGAGATCTCTTGGCAGTCCGCTTCAACCGGGTTGTTGTACCGCCGCAATCTCACGTTGCTTTCATCACACTGAGTCCAACCTCTCCAGCTACCACTGCTCATAGATTACACTGGATTAACTACGTTGTCGTGGAGCAATTGCTATGCAAGTTAAAGACCTGACAATTGATGAACTGAAAACTCTGATTCGAGAAACTGTCATGGAGGCTTTAGAGGCACTTTTACCAGATCCAGATGAAGGTGCAATAGTCAGGGAAGATTTCAAACGAGAACTTTTGGAGATTCGGAAGCGTAGAGAGACAGGAGTTCGGGGCATTTCAGCAGAAGAGGTTATGCAAAAACTGGGATAGGCGGCAGATGAGCTATTCGGTTGAATATGAGCCAGAAGCTCTTGCTGATTTAGAGAGGCTGACTCAGGCAGTTCGTGAACGAGTCATCAATAAGATTACTTGGTTAGCTGAAAACTTCGATCAGATTACACCACAAGCTTTGACAGCTGATTTATCAGGCTTCTTCAAACTGAGAGTTGGAGATTACAGAGTCATTTATGAATTTAGCCGTGACAATGAAGTGATTTCTATTGACCGAATCAGACATCGAAAAGAAGTTTACGACTGAAATCAACCTCAAAACACCATTTCACGAATAACCTTACGCTACTTTAACCTGAATCCTGACAGACAGGTTTTCGGCTACTTCCCCACCGAGGACTTGCGGCATAACAAATACATGAATCTAGTTAGCACTTAGAAAGAAAATTGTTAATTTCAAAGCATTTTGTATGTCTTTCTTCCTCAAGGATCTAAAAGAAAGCGGATATCTAGACCAGGTTTATTTCACTATTTGCAGCGTTGGCTCTCGCAAGCTTGAAGAGCGAGATGATTACGGCAGTCAAGATTGGAGTTTACTTGCACCCAACTTAAAGATTATGGCTTTGATGCAGATGCAGAGGCTTGTGAAGCTGCAAATGCTGAGTTAGAAGCTAATTTTATCGGTTGGACAGAGCAACATATTCCGCTTGTGATTGCAAAATCAGTTGGCGAGGCAACGCTATATGTTACCCAAAATCCTGCCTGTAGTTCCTTATATCCTCCTAATGAAACCTTTTTAGCTCGATTTTCTGGACTACCAGAAATGGTTAACCTCGACTTCACAGCGGAGCTTGAGACAACAACTCTAGACACGTTTTGTCAAGAAGAAGGAGTTGAAGAAATTGATTTTTTACAGCTAGACATTCAAGGTGCAGAACTTCAGGTTTTAGAGGGAGCTTCTAGAATTTTAGCAAACAGTGTTTTAGCAATACAAACAGAAGTTAGTTTTTCTGAACTTTATATTAAGCAACCCTTGTTTGCCGAGGTAGATACCTATCTTCGAGCTGCTGGATTTGCATTATTTGATTTTGATCTGGACGCTGCTCGTCGAATTCGGAGAAATTCACCCGTCCAATCGATTAGACGACCTGGACAATTGCTTTGGGCAGATGCTTTTTACTTACGTGACCCTATGGGAAGTGCCAAAAACTCTCAGTTTCAATCACCTAAAAATCTCTTAAAGCTAGCCTGTGTAGCTGATATTTTGGGCTTTGCAGATTATGCTCTGGAATTGTTGGAATCTCTCACTCTGAAACACGGTAGCGATCCGCGCTACAACGTTGCCGACTGCATTATGAAAAGCCTGATCCAAATTCCAGAAATTGTGCAAGCAGATTTAGATAGCTTGCCTGTATTTATCAATCTTAAGGACTTCGTTACTAAGAGTAACTGAGTAGAAATCGTGATGCTTAGGAGCAGCAATCGATGAAGTTATTCCACATTTGTTTGTAGGCATTTTCCATTTCACGAGTAAACTGTTTTGCATTCCATAACGGAGCCGTTTGGCGCGATCGCCACAATTTCCATTTCACTGCTTGCCGTAAATTCAGATCATTGCCCAACCGAATGCCCCACTCTACATACTCTTCATTTGTCCAGGCAATTCCTTCGGTAATTCCGGCATTTACCATCATCGTGTAGCTGTTTCGGGCGGCAAACTGTTCACCGACTCGCGTGACGAGGGGAATTCCCATCCAGAGAGTTTCTAGCGTTGTGGTTGCGCCATTGTAAGGGTAAGTATCGAGTACCACGTCAGCGATCGCCAAATTAGCCCGATGAACTGATTCCGCAGGAGCTTCTGGCAAAAATCGCAAACGACTCCGATCAACGCCTTCTTCTTCTGCAACTTGTACAAACAGCTTTTGGATTGCTTCTGCATCAGACAAGCCTTTAATTAGAAAGTAGCTGTTGGGCACGGCTTTGATAATCTGCATTTGCAGTCGAACGGTATCAGGATGGCGTTTATGTCCTCTCTGGGCACTCAAATAAACGACCACATCACTCGCAATGCCCAGGTCATCGCGTCGCAACGAGGGAATTCCGATTTCAAATCCATCTACAGCAATGTACGTTTGGGGCAATCGCCAAATCTTTTCGGAGTAGTGTTCTTGAGCGGAATCGGGCAACACATAAGGGTCAGCAATGAAATAGTCAACCGCAGGTATCCCACTGGCATCCCAACCTAACCAGGTCGCTTGTATGGGGGCAGGTTTCAGCGCCATGATTTCGCAGGTTGTGTCTAGCGTGATGCTGTCCAGGTCGATCAAAATGTCAATTTCGTCCTGGTAAATTTGTTGGGCGATCGCAAAGCTCTCAGCGGGCAGCTTATGAGCGTGGTCAACCTGTTTGGCATACCATTCTTGCAACGGATCGAAGCCCTGAGATTTGTAGCCAATGAAGTAGACGTGGATTTCAAACTGCTCCCGGTCGTGATGTTTTAGCAGCCAGCGGGCAAGCCAGCCAACCGAATGCGTTTTGAAGCAGTGAGAAAGGTAGCCAATTTTCAGACGCTTGTTTGCAGGAGAAGCAGAATTCTTGGCAGCACGGCTACGGAATTGCTCCATGTAGCTCGCTGCATATTGCTCCACATTAGCTTGAAATAGCTGCATTACCTGATTTTGCATTAGCCGATTCTGCGCTAAATCGTCCCGAAAGTAGGGTTGAAAGAAAAGCGTACCATTCAGCCGTCGTGCTTCAATTTGCTTGAGTGAGGTGGGGTTTTCCTGAAGCAGCGATCGCACCAACTCTTCCTGTTGCTGAATAATTGATTCAGCTTCCTCCCATCGCCCACCTGCTAGCATCAAGCCTCGGAGAATCAGATAAGAAGCGTAAATCTGATCGGGTAAGGTCTTGGAAAGCCTGTAGCAGGTTCGAGCAGTTTCAATGCCTTGCTCAAACTGATGGGCACTCTGATAAAACGCTGAGAGTTGCTTTAGCACTTCTAAATGCTGAGGAGCTAGACGTAAGCACAACTCCATTAAACGAGCGGCTAGAATCGGTTGACCTTCGCTATAAGCCAGCTTCACGGCAGGGGGAATCAGTGTATCAATGAAACCTTGTGCGTAAGCTGCTGGTGGTGAACAAACTTCCAGAAATTCAAGAATGGCGGGTTCGAGTGGGGCATAGTCGAGGATGTCTGTAATGGTTTGGTAGAGCAGGCTCAGATCGAGTTCGACGGGGTGCGATCGCAACAAATCAATAATTCCTGAACCTACTAAAGTTTCATTGTCAAACGTTTCTAGCTTTACTGAAAGCTGAAGAATTTTGAGCAGATTCTCCACATCTGCCGGATTCACCTCACGCAAATGCTGCCGAATTGTCCAGGCAAGCACATTGTTCTCTAACTGCTCCTGTCGCTCAGCCTCCGTCTGTAACACTGTAGCCAACTCAGCAGACCACTGTTCAATCTGCTCTGGCTCACCTTCTGATAGCGCCAGTATCCAGATGGTCTGCGCTTCCACTTCCTGCCCCTGAAGCAGCATCAGCAAGCCCAGATACCAGTAGTTCAGATGAACATCTGGCTCAGCCTCAATCAACTGCTCAAATAAACTAGTTGCTTTAGCATAGTTGTTCTGCGCCAGAGCTTGATAGGCTTGCTGTTGTTGAGAGGAAAGGCTCAAAGATAATCCAACGTTCATAGCAGGAAACGAATGAAGTAGTATCGATGCTAGACGTAGTTCTAATTAAGGTTTAAACGGGAATGGAGCAAGCAGAATGAATTTCCATCTACTTGCTCCATAACAGTATTTAAACTGAACAAATCGAAGTTTGTGAAGGTTAAGCGCAATTACTTGATATCTTCGTAGTCACCCAGACCTTCGCAGTCCGCTGTAGTTTCACCTGTAACATCATCGAAGGTTTCATCACCTACTGGACCAGTATCAGTAACAGGTGCCCTTAAACCTTGACAAAGAACTGCTAACGTAGTTGCTTCTCCAGTGTTTTCAACTTCACCCACTGCAACACCACCCACATAAGCCCGAACGGTTGCCAATGCTCCTTTAGCAGGTTGAGCCTGGTTTGTAACGACTGTACTGTCTTCACCACCATCTGCTATGAAATAAGAGTAGTTGTTGGTTGCGGTGGAGATTCCCAGACCCAGATTTCCAAACTCTTCTGGTTCTGCTCCAACAAACTCTTGGCGCTCCAGGTAGTAGGCTTGTTGACCCCGGTTCATCGAGCCAACGTAAGACTTAGCTTCAGATTCGCGGGCTTTGTTTGCCTGGTTGAGGAAGGAAGGCAGAGCAATAGCAGCCAAAATACCGATAATGATAATAACGACGAGCAGCTCAATCAAGGTGAAACCCTGATCGTCTTTTTTCTTATTGAGCAGGTGCTGCAAAAATTTTGCTTTAAGTTCGGTCTTCATGAAACGTTTCTCCTTGAGTTGCGGGATACTGGATTTCTAACTCCTGGCTATAACTTGCCCAGACTGAAGCAGTTTCATATCACCCTTGACTAATTTTTTTCTGCTACACCACTTCCGTCTAGCTCATCTGCTCAACCAGAACGTACAGGAAAACCTCCAGCTTACTCAGCAGTTGTTTGACCTGCTCAAATGCAGTTTCTTTGCTGGTCGGCTCTAAGGTAATCAGATCATAAGGACGAACTTTGAGCCAGCGCTCTACCAGAGTTGCAACAGGCTGTGAGCTTTCCCAAAGCGGCAGCAGACAGCAGGCAGCAATATCGCTTTCAGTCAATATAGGAGCCGTCACTGGAATCGGGATGTATTGGCTGATTTCAAAGGGTTTTTGCTCATTTGCACAGCGAATCAGGTTTTCCTTAACTTTTGGCTGTCTCAGTTGAGGATGCAAATGCACACGAGCATTAAACCAATCCTTTTGACTCCAAGTGGCGATGGGTTGAATAGGGGTGTCTTGCTTAGGATGACCGCACCAGAAATCGATCAGTCGATGGATAGGGTGCATCAGGTTAAACAGGTGCAGTCTGTCTTCAATTGAGGCTTCAGGTAAGCTCATGGCTAGAAATGCAGGCAGGTCTTCAGCATCTTTAAACAGATCGTTTAGCTCCCAGTGTCGCCAGTTGACCATGCTGATAAACTCTAGGTCTGCTGTTCTCAACGCTTCAAATAGCTCAGGAATCCCATAGCCTTTATCGCTTTGCAGGAGGAAGTTCATCAGAATGGTTTCTTCTTTCTCTTCGTAGTCAGGTCGCCAAGCGATCGCCCTCAACTGCACCCGATCTTTGAGCGCTTTCATTGTTTCTACCACTAGCCCAACTTCCAATTCACCGGGGTTGTCTTCGGTTAATCCCATTAGCCTAAATACTTCCTGCGCTCGAAAATACCCCTGTCGCTGTAAGTAGTTGTGTAGATTAGAGCGAATGATGCCTGTGGGTTTCAACACAGATTTTAGGCTTGCCAAACCCGCTGCTGGGTCAGGTAAAAGATAAAGCACTTCATCGCAATTGATATAGTCAAACTCCAGTCCCAGTTTTGGCAAGTCTTCGATCAGGAGGGTGTGGAACTCAGTGTTATCCTCAAAACCGTGATGGCGTAAGCGTTCCTGAGCCAGTTTGACAGACTGTTCAGACAAATCAATCCCAACAATTCTCGCGCCTGGATTTGCTTCAGCCAAAACCAAACTTTTGTAGCCACTGCCGCAGCCTGCATCCAAAATGACTTTGCCTTCTGACTCAATCACCTGCTGATTACGAAGATAGTAGGGTGTCACCAGGTTATGCAGAAAAAGCTGGTTGAAGTTCTTATCATCACTCTTAGGAGATTTATCCAGTGGAGTTCTGGGATAAGGAGAATTCTCAAACTGCTGGCGAATTTTTTCGAGTGATTCTGTGCTTTGGATATTCATAACAGCTATCTCTGAGCTTGGGGTGAAAAGAAGCGGCTAGACTAAAAAGTCTGTCTCTAACGTGCCCATGTCTAGAAGCAATCATTAACACCTTTTACTCTAAAAGGGATGAGAGAAAACGCTAGGATAGGTCAAATACTAAACTTTAGTTAGGGATTTGAGTTAAGAGGACTGGTCTGCACGATTGACAACTAACAGCGTTCCGCAGCATTTTCCAGCGCATCTCTCCAGGTTGGACAATGGCTTGACGGTAATTCATCAAAATATTCCCACAACATCGGTGGTTGCGGTGGATGTGTGGGTGAGGGCGGGGGCGATCGCCGAGCCAGACCCCTGGGTTGGCATGGCGCATTTTCTCGAACATATGGTGTTTAAGGGCACCGATCGCCTGCAGCCGGGGCAGTTTGATCAGGTGATTGAAGATCGCGGCGGAATGACCAATGCTGCCACTAGTCACGACTATGCTCATTATTTCATTAACACAACTGCGCCCCATTTAGCAGAAACGCTGCCCTGTTTAGCAGACCTGCTGCTAAATGCAGCAATTCCTGAAGACGAGTTTGTGCGGGAGCGGGACGTGGTCTTAGAAGAAATCCGTCAGGCGAATGATGATCCTGATTGGCTGGCATTTCAAGCTTTGATGGAGAGTGTCTATCAGTCTCATCCTTATGGCCGTTCTGTGCTGGGAGATGAGGCGGGGTTGATGCAGCGATCGCCCCAGGAGATGCGCTGTTTTCATCGCGCCCACTACCAGCCCGAAAACATGACAGTAGTGGTGATCGGTAACGTCAGTCAAGAGCAAACGTTAGACCTGGTAGACCAGGCGTTTAGCCAGTTTCAGGTGCGTCCGGCTTGTCCTGCGGCGATCGCCCATGCAGAGCCACCGATTACCGAAATCCGGCGGCAAGAACTGCATCTGCCCCGACTTGAGCAAGCAAGGCTGATGATGGCGTGGATTGGCCCCGGCGTTGACCAGTTGCGAAATGCCTACGGGCTAGATTTGCTCTCCGTGCTGTTAGCAGGGAGTCGGTCTTCTCGATTAGTCAGGGAACTGCGCGAAGAGCGGCAACTGGTGCAGGCGATCGGCAGCGACTTTTCGCTCCAGCGAGATTCTAGCCTGTTTACAATTAGCGCCTGGTTAGCGCCGGAAAATGTTGACCGGGTAGAAGCGCTGATTGGCGATCGCCTCTCCGAGCTAACCACAACCCCCATTTCTGACGCTGAATTAACCCGTTACAAACGGCTGCTGTGCAACGACTACGCCTTCTCGACCGAAACGGCAATTCAGCTAGCAGGTCTTTACGGGTACTACAACACGATTGCCCAAGCAGAAATCGCAGTGAACTATCCCAATCAGATTCAAACCCTTCAGGCTGAGGAGTTGCAGCACCTTGCTAGCCAATACCTCTCGCCCTACCACTACGCCGCCACCATCCTCAAACCCCTATAGCTGCCCCTCATAAACGCTGATGTAGAGTAAGCTGTTGCTCGTGCATCAGGTTTACTTGCCATCAATTCACCCAATCGTACCCTCCCGTCCTCCGTCTTCCGTCTTCCATCTTTCACCCCCCCTATTTGAGGATCTCCATGTCTGTAAATCTCAATACTGCCCAACTGCTAGAAAATCGTCAGGTTCACCGTGCTGTGCTTGACAATGGAATGGTGGTGCTGGCAGTAGAAAACTCGGCAGCCGATATAGTCTCCGCCCGAATCTTTGTCCGGGCTGGCGGTCGATATGAGCCACTAGAGCAGTCAGGGCTGTCTCACCTGCTGGCATCGGTTTTGACTAAGGGGACGGGCAACCTTTCCTCATTAGAAATTGCTGAACGGGTCGAGTCAGTCGGGGCTGGGCTGGGGGCAGATGCCGCTGCGGACTACTGCATTTTGAGCCTCAAAACCGTTTCAGCCGACTTTGCCGAAATGCTAGAGCTGGCAGCACAGCTATTGCGATCGCCCAGCCTGCCCGAAGCCGAAGTCGAGCTTGAGCGCCGCCTCATCCTTCAGGGCATTCGCTCCATGCAAGAGCAGCCCTTCTCCATCGCCCAAGAGCAACTGCGCCAAGCAATGTATCAGCAGCATCCCTACGCACTGCCCAGCTTGGGTACTGAAGAAACCGTCGCTCAGATCAGCCGCAAGGATTTGCAGCAGTATCACCAAACCTATTTTCGTCCCGATAATTTTGTTGTTAGCATTGTCGGGCGAATTCAGCCAGAGGAAGCGATCGCCCTGGTAGACCAAATCTTCGGCGACTGGCAGGTGCCCACCGCTTCCGAAGGAAAAATTCCGCTTCCGGCTTTGACCCTGCCTGCAATTACTTCCCATCCCAAACAGGTGCTCTCAACCCAAGACACACAGCAGGCGATCGTGATGCTGGGCTATCTTGCCGCTGCGGTACACAGCCCTGACTATGCGGCGTTGAAATTGCTCAATACCTACTTGGGTAATGGGCTTTCCAGCCGACTGTTTGTAGAACTGCGCGAAAAGCGGGGCTTAGCCTATGAGGTGTCTGCCTTTTACCCAACACGCCTAGACGCATCTCAATTTGTTGTCTACATGGGCACGGCTCCTGGCAATACGGCGATCGCCCTGGACGGTCTGCGTCAGGAAGTTGAGCGGCTTTGCACCACCCCACTGACTCAAGAAGAATTGCAGTCCGCTAAGAACAAACTGCTCGGCCAGTACGCCCTAGGGAAACAAACCAACGCTCAAATTGCTCAGATCTTTGGCTGGTACGAAATTCTGGGTTTAGGCATCGAGTTTGATCAGCAGTTTCAGGTCGAAATCGCTAACATCACGGCTGAAATGCTGCAAGCGTTAGCCCGTCAATATTTTGCTGAGCCTTATGTGTCGTTGGTAGGGCCAGCGATTGCCATCGACCAAATCGCCACACCCGCCATTTCCTAAGACGGTCAGCCGTCTCATAAATCAAGACGCGATTCATCACGGTTATACGGGGCATATAGAGAATGATGGTGTGTCAATCTCCGGGCAGCTTTAAGAGATTCCTTTGAACTCGCAAGTTAGCTTTATTTCCCCTTCACAGTCCACGCTTTAAATTGGTGTGGGTCTTAATTTGAGCTATAAACGGAGTAGCAAAAAGGTACTGAGCGTACTTTTAAGGCATGATTTACCGTTCGTTTACCCGCATAGTTGTGAATTTAACACTCCGGAAGTTGAGGAAGTAATGACATCTTCCAACTGTTCACTGTCGATTATGGTTGCGCGGACTGACATTCCTTTCATGATGCACACCATTCCGCATCAGGTTAGAGTCTGCAACTTTCCCTTTAGTCAAAGGCTATTAGCAGTTGATACCGCCCCTTTAACGGGCGACAAAGTTAATCGCCCCGGCATTGGCACAATGGAGCAATTGCGCGATTGTTGCAATCAGCTTTTAGATTCAAATATTGTTGATAAAGTCGTTGATATTGATTATTCAGAAACCTTTCATCGGCAGGTTTATCAAAAGCATTTTGGTCGGCGAATTAAGCAAACTCACAACTACAAAGGGTATCCAATTCTAGGCTCTCTTTTTGCCATTGAAGCCGTCAAAAGTGACTATCTGCTTCGTTTAGACAGCGATATGCTGTTCTATCAGGAGCCAGATTACAACTGGATTAAAGAAGGCATCAAACTGCTGCAAGAAAATCCACAGGTCGTAGCCGTCAGACCGTTGACCGGACCACCCGCAAAAGATGGTTCCCTTTACCAGAAAGTTCCCTTTGACCAAGATCCTAACGGCTTCTATCGATTCAAGTTTTTCAGCAGCCGAGCTTATTTAATTGACCGTAAACGCTTTGATCAGCTACTTCCGCTAAAAGTTTTATGGCGGACTTACAAGCAAAAGTTTATGAACCGTTTGCCGACAGACATTCAAACATGGGCAAACTACGTCTTTAACAAAGGCGCACTAGATTCGTGGGAAGTCATGGTATCGCGTCGTTTAGAAGAGACAGACTATGTTCGTGCTGTGATCGAGTCTCCTCAAGCATGGACACTCCACCCCATCGACCGAAAGCCTGAATTTATCCAGGCATTGCCCGACATTATTCAGAAAATCGAGTCGGGTTGGTATCCCCCCGAACAAGGTGGACACTATGATTTGATTCTCAAATACTGGCTTTAATCAGGTTGGTTTGGAATGATTCCATCTGGAGGATTTTCAATCCTATGCTCGTCCAAAGCAGAGGGCTGAGACGCAGCGAACGCTAGCTCAAGATATTGACTGTCCATCAAAAACATTCCTTGAGAAAAGCGAACGCTCCAAAACCCTCCGGGACGGCGGTTTATCACAATTCCTTCTTCGCCCAGGCTGATGACATTGGGAGGACGCAGCATCGGCATCGGCTCAGCGGTCTTGACGTAAGGAGGAAGGGCAATCACTCGGACGCGATCGCCCACGACAAATTCTGGTGATTCAGACATAGTTGTTTAGACGCAGTTCTAAGGGGCTTGCCAGATCCTTTGATGATACTGTTTTGGATCAGCATAGGGATCTACGTCCGGGTGGCTATGTCCATGCCCGTGCTCATGCGGGTGTTGGTGAGATGGGTCATCTACTCCCTTTGGGGCGATCGCTGCCAGCCGAAACTTACACATTTCACAGTTCATCTGCACCTGCCCTAACTGGGTTTCAATTTCCCGCTCTCGCAAAACTGCAAATAGTTGAGGATGCAGCCCCATCTCTGGGAGGCAAACCATTGAAGTGTCAGGATACTGCTCTTGCTGTTGCGCCGTGAGATCAAAGATTTTTTTGACTAACAGACCCGTAAACAGAAAATAAGGCAGCACAACAATTCGCTTGGGTTGATAGAGCCGAGCGCGGCGAAAGCCTTCTTCTAAACGGGGATGAGTAATGCCAATAAAGCAGGTTTCAACCGTTTGGTAGCCGCTTCCTTCCCAGACGATTCGCGCCAGTTTTGCAACGTCGCCATTTGCATCCGGATCGCTGGAGCCGCGTCCGACAAATAGCAGCACCGTATCAGCGCGGGAGATCATTTTGGGATTTTGATCAGGCTGGTCGAGTTGCTCTAGGCGCGATCGCCACAGCTCTAAAATTCCAGGGGTGATCCCAAAATGGCGACCGTAGTGGAAGTTGAGCTGGGGGTGCCTCCGTCGAGCGCGATCAAGTTCATTAGTAACGTCAAATTTGTTGTGACGCGCCGCAAACAGCAGTACAGGCAACACAGAGAGATCGGTATAGCCCTGATCCACACACCAATCTAAACTTCGCTGAATCGATGGTTCAGTCAATTCCAGAAAACAAGGAATGACCGATCGAGAAACATCAAGCTCTTGGTAAGCAGCAGCAAAATCTAGCAGGCTTTGCCGTCCGTCGGCATCGCGGCTACCGTGCCCAACCAGCAGTAGTGGACGATTGAGGGGCAAAGGGGGCAGCAAACTCGGTGAAGTTACTACTGCATCATCATGAGAGACGGACGTTTCAAGACTTAAAACACCCGAAGTAGACAGATTACTCTCTGTCGGAATCGTCATAATTTGAACTCCCTTTCCTGTGCGACGCAGGAAATAGAGTGAATAAGCAGCGGATCGGCGTTCTGGCTCCCAAAGAATAAAAGTACTTCTATCCTTTGATTTACAGTTGCGGCACAGCGCCGGACTCGCACCGGACTTTCCCTATCAGACTGCTGTTTCACATATGCTTAGCTATCTTATCCCAACCGTTGACACTATTTGCACTGATCAGGCAACTTCAAGCTCTTCTGGGCTTTGAATTCCCGTTTCAAAGGTTTCTAAGCTCTTCAAAAGGTTAATGGCTGAGTAATACGCTTCTTCGGTTAACTCGGTTTCTTCTTCAGGGGTGTCCAACATACCATCAACGAGTAGCCTCAGCGAACCAATCATCGTGTTCAACCGCGTCCGAATTTCATAGGACGTTTTGGCAATCGCTTTTCGATCAGAAAGTTTTTGCATCTGCGATTTCTCGGTGAACTGCATGGCGCAGAGCCGCGCATAATAGCCGCTTTTTTGCATCAGTTCTTCGTGGTTGCCCAGTTCTATAACGCGCCCCTTTTCCATCACCGCAATTTGATCTGCTTTGCGAACAGTAGATAAACGGTGAGCGATGACTATGGTAGTGCGATCGCGGCTTAAGTCATCAATTGCCTCCTGAACTAAGCGCTCTGAAACTGAATCCAATGCACTTGTCGCTTCATCCAGGATCAGAATCTCTGGGTTTTGAAGTAAAGCTCTGGCGATCGCCAGTCTTTGGCGTTGTCCGCCAGAGAGGAGTACACCGCGATCGCCAAGTTGAGTATCAAAGCCATTAGGCAAACGCAAGATGAACTCGTAGGCATTCGCCCGCTTTGCAGCCTCAATAATTTCATCATCTGTTACGTTTGCGCGAGAATATGCAATGTTATTACGAACAGAATCATTAAATAGAAAAGTATCCTGGCTAACAATACCCATTGCTTTTCTTAGTGTTCGGATATCGTAATCCTTAATATCTACACCGTCTATCTTGATAGAGCCTTCAGTCAAGTCATGGAACCTGGGTAACAAATCTACCACAGTAGATTTACCAGCACCTGACGCGCCAACTAAAGCAAGAGTTGTTCCTCTGGGAATCCAAAGATTGATATCACTAAGGACTAAATTTTCGTGTCCGGGATACTTAAACGAAACATTTTCAAAGCGTATCCCCTGGGTCAAGTGAGAATAAGGGAGGAGTCCGTTGATCAGGAAGTTTTTATTATCACGTCGCAGAAAATCATCGACAACATCCACGCTGGCGATCGCATTAGCGTAAGAATTACGTGCGCCGTTTAACTGCCCAATGATTGGCATCAGCCGAAACAAAACGAACAGATAAGTTGACATTGTATAAACGGAAAAAGAACCAACTTGTTCCGCTAGGAAAACGCGACTTAGCAGAACAATAGAGAGGACAGCTACGATTCCGCTCATTTCATTGACGGGTGAAACAGCAGCATTATTAGCCTGGGACTTGAACTCCGCCCTCTCTCTTTCGAGAATTAAATGTTCTACTCTGCGATACTCTTGCTCCTCGTTTGAGGTTGCCTTGATCAACCTGATTCCGGTTAAAACATCGAGCAGCGCATTGGAATAATCTCGCGAATTTTGTGCTAATACCTTCCCGAAAAACTTAGCGCGAACTATAGAAATTTGATTTGCTAGAGCAACCAGAATTAAGAGAACAGTTGAAGCTAATGTGAGCTGCCAGGATATCCGGACTAGAAGCCCAATGAAGACTAAAATCGTTAGTGCGATCGTCATAATGTTAATTGAAATTCTGATAGATTGGGCTGTTCGATTAATTTCCTGCCCTATCCGATTAACTAGATCGCCGATTCTGGTCTGAGCATAAAAATCTAGATTGACCTCTAGTAATATCCGCAAGCCCTCCCTTCTCAAGCTGTTAGTTAAAAGTCTAGATAAATGACCATTTGACAAAGTACTCAAATAACTCGATAGATTCTTCAAAAGGAGGGTTAGCAGAATAGCTCCAGTCATAACATATATGCGAGACTCTTCTGGAATGCTATTAAATGGTGATAAGAGTCTGTCAATAAGTCCAGGCGTATTTCCGCCTGTCACTTCCTCATCTGGGAGTTCTAGACCCAGAAAATTTAGCAAAATTGGCACAATTAAGATAGTACTGATTCCATTGAAGAGCGCGCCAGAAAAACCTAAAGCTATGCTTGCGAGAATCCAACCAGGGTGCCGCTTTGCAAATTTCAGAAGTAACTTATGAGAGGACATATACACACTTCCTGTCGAACAAGAACCAACTTCTAACCTGATTGTCGTAATTCCAAGAATTGACGCTCTCTAGTTCACCGCTTTCTATATCTTTTTCACATTTACCAAGCATATATTTTACAAAGAGACTATCTAGTGTTACTTCTTAATGATCTATAGACTTGAAATAACATCTGAAAGTATGATTGCCATCGAATCAATACTATAACGCTCTACACATCTTGCTCTTGCTTGTAGACCTCGCTTATCTGCTTCCTCTATATTCTGAAAAATATGCTGGATTTGCTCAGCAATTTGCTTAGGAGAATCAGGTTCAACTAGGTAGCCAGTACCTCCTAAAATTTCAGGAATGTCTCCTACCCGGGTAGCTAGTACAGGTTTTGCCATTGCCATTCCATCCGTTAACTTCAATGGAAATTGCGCCTGAGCAGCGGGTGTATCTCGTTGAGGGACGACCACAATGTGAGCAGCAGCAATCACTTCAGGCATTGCCTGATGAGTAAACTTAGGCAATTTAACAATCCAACGTCCCCATTTTTGGATCAGCTTATCATCGTAGTCGTCATAAGGACTACCACCCACAATGACCAGCCTCAAGTCTGCTTCATCTAAATAGTCAAGTGCTATCAAGACATCTTCAAGTCCCTTATAAGGACGAGGCGCTCCAGGAAACATTAGAACTCGATAGTCTGCAAGGTTGAAACGAACTCTGCTGACATCAGGGTTGTATCGCTCTGGATCAAACAGAGAGACATCTTTTCCATTGGGGACATATATGCCACCAAAACGTTTTTGAAGAAACTGAGTGTGGATTGTTACCACATCCGCATATTTGACAAAGTTCTCTATCCACTTGAGATAAAGGGGATGATCAGGCTGTCTGAGCGCACCATCAGGTTTGAAAATATCTCTGAAGAACTGTTTTGGCTGTGGACGATATTTCCACTGTTCACCACCATACCAACTCAACTCCCAGTCATCGATATCAAGAATAACTGGGCAGCGAGAGCGTAACTTCTTCAAGAGGGCTGTACCAAAGCTCGTTGGCTTTGGCTTGATAGCGTAAATAATATCTCCACTAATTTTTGTCAGGACTTGATTAATCGAACTGACAAATCCAGGGTAATTCCTACCAGAGACTGTAGCGATTGAAAATTCAGTCGAAACGATAGGGGAAGAGGTGTCTCCAAAAGTAAAGCCTACAATTTCGACTTCGTGTCCGAGTCTTTGGAGGGCTTGCCCCAGTAAGAAAGTGCGAACAGCCCCACCCCATCTACCAGCTCCACTTTGAGACAAGTCACTAACAACCAGTGAAACTTTCGACTGCTTCATTACGTTGAGGATTTACTACTTCTGGATTTAGATTGAATGAGACTGTTAGTTAAGTAGAGAGCAGACCGGGGCAAATCTTTAAGGTCGAAATATAAATAGTCAAAATGTTCGCTTCTTCAATGTTGAACTAAACATTTAATAAAACTATGTCTGACCAAGTTCACTGCTGCCAGTATAGGTACCTCCCACTCCTTAACAATTGCTAGCCGATTACAGTTTGCATAGCGTTTAACATTGAATCTTCCTACTCTGACTTTTTCTTTATCTCTCTATCAACCCTAACCGTAATGAAGCCTGTCTCCAATAAGAGAAACGGAGTTAAATCGAGCCAGTGCAAACTCTAATGAAGACGGTTGTAACGCTTTAAGAAACGAATCTAACCAGAAGGTACTTTACCAAACTCTTTGAGCACTCACCGGATCATAGTCTTGCAGGTATTGTTAGTCAACCAATTTCAAGCGACCTGTCTGAATGTGATCAAAAGTTCGGTTGATTTGGCGACGCTCTTCCTCTGTAATTTGACAGTCTGAAAGAATGGCAGAGGTAAGATGAAGATAATCTTGGCGGCTCATCTTGCCAGATGTAGTGATGCTGTCAACAATCTGTTTGATGGTCAAGTTTGATTTGGCTTGAACTGTCCACACCATGTGTCTGTACCTTAGTTGGTAGATGATTTAGCCTTTCCCTGGCTAGACTTCGTAATGAGTCTAAAATCATTCTCTTTTTAAACAGTTATGAGTTGGGCGAAGCTCTGATGAGAAATTAATGAAGAATTGATGAAAACTAATCTGACTTATCCACACTTTTCTCTCTAGTCAGGGGTTTCTAGCTAAATTTCGCTTATTTTCTGCTTCAGAGTCTTTTCTTCCTGAGAAGAAGCTCTAAATCTAGGGATGACGACTCACAGCTTTCGATTTCAAGGAGAGAGTTAGGTGGATATCCATCGGTTGCCCGTGTTGCGTGATAATTACACGTTTTTGCTGCATGACTCTAGCAGCAAGATTGCTGCTGTAGTAGACCCAGCGGAAGCTCAGTCAGTACTCCGCTGTTTGAGTCACTTGAAGTCTGAGCTAGTGACAATTTTGAACACCCATCATCATGGGGATCACGTTGGTGGAAATGCTCAACTGCTTAGCCAATTCCCCAATGTGGTGGTCTATGGAGGAGTGCATGATCGGGGTCGGATTCCAGGACAGCAGGTGTTTTTGCAGGAGGGCGATCGCCTCTCCTTTGCGGGAAGACAAGCCGAAGTCTTCTTTGTTCCCGGACACACCAGAGCGCACATTGCCTACTACTTTCCACCAGACACCTCAGAAGCCGCTGGCGAGCTATTCTGTGGAGACACGCTGTTTGCTGGAGGCTGTGGCAGACTGTTTGAGGGAACGCCCGGTCAAATGCTGAATTCTTTGGAGAAGTTGCGATCGCTGCCTGACAATACCCGCGTCTGGTGCGCTCATGAGTACACCTTGAAAAATCTGCAATTTGCTTTAACTGTAGACGGACAAAATCCAGACTTGCGGCGGCGAGTTGAGCAGGTTAGGAAGATGCGTAACCGCTCAGAGGCGACGGTTCCCTCTACGTTGGAGGTAGAGAAGCTGACCAATCCGTTTTTACGCTGGGATCAACCTGCCCTACAGTCGGTTGCAAAGAGTCAAGATGCGGTAAAAACCTTTGCTCGATTGAGAGGCATGAAGGATCAATTCTAGAACACAGCTCTAGAATTTTTGATTTTTAAGGTGAACTGGCGTTACTGCAAGGTAGCTGGAGGGCTGTCGCAACTTTTTACGAAGTTTAGTGGAGATGGTAGCTTGCGATCGCTCTGCCCATTTCGCTACTATGATGTGTCTGGCTAGAATCGATTACAGGCTTATCTTCTTTTTAGAATGGCTCCGTCAGGAACGATTTTGAAGGAAACTCTAGGAAGCGAGCCGCAGTCTGCTTGTCGAATGCGTTTGAGCAGTTTGCTTAGGCAGTTCGCTACAGTAGCATTCTGGCTTCTGGTTGCTAACCAACTTGCTAACTAACGAATTTCTCAGCCTAGTACGCATAAGTTAAAGCTAAACAACGATCATGGCGAAACGTATTCAACTAGTCCTAAATCAGGATGTCAGTAAACTCGGTAAGGCTGGCGACCTCGTTGAGGTGGCACCTGGGTATGCTCGGAATTATCTGATCCCCACGGGGGCAGCGGCTCGTACAACTCCCGGCATTCTCAAGCAGGTAGAGCGGCGACGTGCGGCAGAGCGGCAAAGACTTTTAGAGTTAAAGCAAGAGGCTGAAGCTCAAAGAACAGCGCTGGAAACTGTCGGGCGCTTTACAATTCTCAAACAGGTTGGTGAAAAAGACGCTATCTTTGGCACCGTGACCGATCGGGAAGTGGCAGAAGTTATCCAGGAAACGACGGGTCAAGAAGTCGATCGGCGTGGAATTACTGTTCCAGATGTTCACAAAATTGGCTCTTACAAGGTAGATATCAAGCTGCATCCTGAAGTCACAGCCGTTGTTGAAATTCAGGTTTCGCCGCAGTAACTTCCTAAAACTGGCTAACTTGCTCCTCTTCCCAGTTTCGTTATCGTTATGGTTCAAGAGCTTAATTTTCAGGCTTATAGCGATCGCCTACCCCCTCAAAACATTGATGCAGAGGAGGCAATTCTGGGAGGGGTGCTATTAGACCCAGAAGCAATCAGCCGAGTTTCAGAGCTTCTCCGCCCTGAAGCCTTTTATATCAGCGCTCATCAGGAAATTTATCGGGCAGCTCTGGCTCTTCAAGGACAGGGCAGACCCACTGACCTGATGAGCGTTACAAGTTGGCTGTACGATCATGGATTGCTAGATAAAATTGGCGGACAAAGCAGACTGGCACAGCTTGTAGACCGAACTATTAGTGCCATCAACATTGATCAATACGCTCAACTCGTTACTGACAAATACCTGAGACGCAAGCTGATTCAGGCTGGGGGCGAAGTCGCCCAATTGGGCTATGAAACTAACACGCCGTTAGAAAAAGTTTTAGATCAATCAGAGCAAAAGATTTTTGGCATTACTCAATCGCGTCCGCAGCAAAGCCTGGTCGCAACTGCCGATATTCTGACCTCAACCTTTTCAGATATCGAGAGCCGTTCCCTTGGCATGGTGTTGCCAGGGATTCCCTGTGGCTTTTACGACCTAGATGCTATGACTCAAGGGTTCCAGCGCTCTGATTTGATTATTGCGGCGGGTCGTCCTTCGATGGGAAAAACTTCTTTCGTTTTGAATATTGCGCGGAATATTGCTGCTTTTCACAAGCTGCCTGTAGCCGTCTTCAGTTTGGAAATGTCAAAAGAGCAGCTAGTCTATCGTTTGCTCTCCAGTGAGGTAGAAATCGAAAGCGGCAGACTGCGGGCAGGTCGAATTAGCCAAAACGAATGGGAACCGCTGGGGCACGCCATCAGCGCTCTGTCTCAACTGCCTGTATTTATTGACGATACGCCTAACATCTCAGTTACCGAAATGCGCTCAAAAGCTCGACGGCTTCAGGCAGAGCAGGGTGGGGCGTTGGGCTTGGTTCTCATCGACTACTTGCAGCTCATGGAAGGTAGCGGTAGCGAGAATCGAGTGCAGGAATTGTCTAGAGTTACACGGGCGTTGAAAGGGCTAGCTCGTGAGCTAAGCGTGCCTGTGATTGCGCTGTCTCAGCTTAGCCGTGGCGTTGAATCTCGAACCAACAAGCGCCCAATGATGTCAGACCTGCGGGAAAGTGGCTCAATCGAGCAGGATGCTGACCTGATCATCATGCTTTACCGCGACGAATACTACAATCCTGATACGCCCGATCGGGGAATCGCTGAGATTATTATCACCAAACATCGGAACGGACCGGTTGGCACGGTCAAACTGCTGTTTGAGCCTCAGTTTACCCGATTTCGTAACTTGGCAGCACCTAGCCGTTCTTAAAATAAAGCCTGCAAAAGTTGAAGTTTTCGAGTAGACTAATTGTTTGGGTGGTTTGTAGCGAACTGCGGCATCCATTTTGAGATGTTTCGCGGGTTTTGCTTGGCTGCTCCGACTCACACCAAGAGGGAATCAGGACTGTGGCAAAAAAAGACGAGACAGAGGCACAGGAGACATCTGCTGGCTTTAGTGTCAACAGCTTTTTACAGGGAACTAAAGAGGAGCTAGACAAGGTTGTTTGGCCTAGTCGTCAGCAGCTAATTAGCGAATCTTTAGCGGTCATTCTCATGGTGACGCTCTCTGCCAGCCTTATTTACTTGGTTGACAATTTCTTCAGTTGGGCTGCTGGAAAGGTATTTTAATGACTTTTGCCTCAGACGAATCAGACAATGTGTTTTCGCTGGACGAAGAGGAAGGTGCCCTTGAGCTTGAGCGATCGGCTCGTTGGTACGCCGTTCAGGTCGCATCGGGCTGTGAAAAGCGGGTGAAGATGAACCTGGAACAGCGGATTGAAACTTTGGACGTAGCAAACCGCATTGTCCAAATTGAGATTCCTCAAACACCGATTTTGAAACCGCAGAAAGGCGGTAAGCCAAAGGAAGCGGCAGAAAAGGTGTTTCCGGGCTATGTCTTGATCCGCATGGTGATGGATGATGATACCTGGCAGGTCGTTAAGAACACGCCCAACGTGATTAACTTTGTCGGGGCCGAACAAAAGCGCCGCTACGGAAGAGGAAGAGGGCACGTCAAGCCGATGCCTTTGGGCGCTTCGGAAGTAGAGCGAATCTTTAAGCAGGCTCAAGAGCAAAAGCCAATTGTCAAAATTGACATGGTGGCAGGCGACAAGATTTTGGTGCTGTCTGGGCCGTTCAAAGATTTTGAAGGGGAAGTGATTGAAGTTAGCCCAGAGCGTAGTAAGCTCAAAGCCTTGCTCTCAATCTTTGGCCGAGACACGCCCGTAGAGTTGGAATTCAATCAGGTTCAAAAACAGAGTTAGCAGGTCAATGGCAAAAAAGGTTGTTGCGGTCATTAAGTTAGCGATTACGGCAGGGAAGGCAAACCCTGCCCCTCCGATTGGCCCCGCGTTGGGTCAACACGGAGTCAATATTATGATGTTTTGCAAGGAATATAATGCTCGCACTGCTGACCAGGCGGGGTTAGTTGTTCCGGTGGAGATCTCGGTTTTTGAAGATCGCAGTTTTACGTTCATTCTCAAGACTCCTCCGGCTTCCGTCTTGATTCAGAAGGCAGCAGGGATCGAGCGCGGTTCAGGTGAGCCTAACAAGAAAAAGGTAGGTTCTTTGACTCGGGCACAGCTGCAAGAAATTGCTCAAACCAAAATGCCTGACCTGAATGCGAACGATATTGAGGCAGCAATGAGGATTGTCGAAGGCACCGCTCGAAACATGGGCGTAACCATCAAAGAATAAAATTGGTAGGGGGCGAACGGCTGTTCGTCCCCTACGGGAACAAAACTTGTTGGATGTAAACGTTAGTGGGGGAGAGATTTTACTCGTTAACACCCCAGGGATGAAAAAAATGACAAAGAAGCTATCGCGTCGATTACAGGAACTGCAAAAGAAGGTTGAGGATCGTCCCTACGAACCGTTGGAAGCTTTGACTTTGCTTAAAGAGACGGCAACTGCCAAGTTTCCTGAATCGGCTGAGGCACACATTCGTTTAGGGATTGATCCAAAGTACACTGACCAGCAATTGCGGACTACTGTAGCGTTGCCTAAGGGAACTGGACAGACGATTCGGGTGGCGGTGATTGCTAGGGGTGAGAAGGTGACAGAGGCGACAAATTCTGGTGCTGATTTGTCGGGTTCTGAGGAACTGATTGACGAGATCCAGAAGGGCATGATGGATTTTGATGTGCTGGTGGCAACGCCAGACATGATGCCTCAGGTGGCGAAGCTGGGTCGCTTGCTGGGGCCTCGCGGTTTGATGCCTTCTCCCAAGGGCGGCACGGTGACGTTTGATGTGACGCAGGCGATCGCCGAGTTCAAAGCCGGAAAATTGGAGTTCCGCGCTGATCGCACCGGAATTGTTCACGTTCTGTTTGGTAAAGCCTCTTTTACGCCCGAAGACCTGCTGACTAATCTCAAGGCGCTGCAAGAGACAATCGACCGCAACCGACCCTCTGGTGCTAAAGGCCGCTATTGGCGAACCGTGTATGTCTCTGCCACAATGGGTCCATCCATTCAAGTAGATATCAATGCCCTGCGTGATCTAAAATTGACGGATGTTGCTTAGTCAATTCACGCTACTCTAGAAAAGCTTTACCCTTTAGAACAGCGTTCTTTACAAAAGCAGAAGTTTCCATACGCAAATCTTCAATTGAATAGTTAAAGCCACAGACAGCAGGTGCTAGAAGCTTAATTATCCTGCCGAGGTTTTTCACTTTTTCGGAATTGCTGCCCTTTTGATCGAGGGTGTTGCGGAACGCGAAAAACTGCGAGAACCCCGGCTAGATGTCCGGGGTTTTTGGTTGCAAGGTCTTATTTGAAAAGGCTTTATCTAAGAAATTGAAAGAAGGGGAAAAGGTTTGGTCGTTTATACCCGATTCAGGAGGTGAGAGATGTATGGGTAGAACACTGGAAAATAAGCAGGCAATTGTAGCTGAGCTTAAGGATGACTTGAGCCGATCTCAATTGGCGCTGGTAATCGACTATAAAGGGCTATCTGTTTCTGAAATCACAGATTTGCGGAATCGACTGCGCCCGACGGGGACATCCTGTACCGTCACCAAAAATACGCTGATGCGAATCGCCGTAGACGGTGACGCAAACTGGCAGCCGATGACGGAGTTCTGCAAAGAGTCCTCTGCGTTCTTGCTGGTTAAAGATGATATTGGTGGAGCTATCAAGGCCTACCAGGATTTCCAAAAAGCCTCTAAGAAGACCGTTATTCGCGGCGGTGTGATGGAGGGCCGTGCCCTCAGCGAAGCAGACGTGAAGGCGATCGGAGACTTACCCTCTAAGGAGCAATTGATGGGTCAGGTGGCAGGTGCAATCAACGCGGTTGCAAGCAAGATTGCCACTGGCATCAACGAAGTTCCTGCGTCTTTGGCTCGCGTTTTGCAAGCGGTTGCGGATAAAGACAAAGACCAAGAAGCGGCTTAGTCAAGCTTTGAGTTTTAAATATTCTCTCAAAACTCAAGTCTTTAAAGGCTCAAGCCAAACCAAACAAAGACAGAAACTAAACATTGGAGTAATTTTATGTCTGCTACAACTGATGAAATTCTTGAGAAGCTAAAGTCGCTGACCTTGCTGGAAGCGGCTGACTTGGTGAAGCAAATTGAAGAAGCCTTTGGTGTCACCGCTGCTGCCCCGATGGGTGGTTTTGCGATGGCGGCTCCAGCGGCGGCGGCTCCGGCTGAAGAGGTTGAAGAAAAGACCGAATTTGATGTGGTTTTGGAAGAAGTTCCTGCGGACAAGAAGATCGCAATTCTCAAGGTAGTACGGACTTTGACTGGTCTGGGCTTGAAAGAAGCCAAGGATCTGGTCGAGTCTGCACCCAAGCCCGTGAAGGAAGCGATCGCCAAAGAAGCAGCGGAAGAAGCCAAGAAGCAAATTGAAGAAGCAGGCGGCAAAGTTTCTATCAAGTAAGCTTGTTGAGACTATTTCCTGTCCAATAGTTAAGCGCGTTATCCTCATTGGGTTAACGCGCTTAACTTTTACTTCAAATCGAGTAATCCACCTTCTTTAAGTTTGGGATTAAACCGGATTTGCATCTGTACCCCACGAGCCTCAAGTGCGGTTAGAAGCTGCTCTTCGACTCGTCGCGCTGCCTGTTTGAGCAGTTTAATTTGAGTTAACCCATCTCCTGCTGCATAGCTTGTTTGCTCATCAGCTGTCATTGCAGGCTTGGCATCAATCGGTTGATTCCACAGGGCTTCGTTTACGCCATTGCCTGAAGGTAAAGTACCATTTTCAGCAATCCAGGCATCTCGGATTTCTGCTAAAACAGTACGGCTAGGGCGCTCTATGGTCTGTGCTTTTAACCAGTAGCAGTGTTGCGGCTGTCGGACTAAATGCTGTTTGAGGCTGAGGTAGACATCACGAGAGTAGCCAATGAACTGTAGCGTCTTTTCCTGATCGAAGATGGCATAAACGCCGACCTTGCCTTCAAACTGATTGGTCAATTGTCCGTTTTGGTCAATGTAGGGAATGTAATCCAGGCTAGCCAGGGATGGAATGTTGGGAGTGGAAGTCATCTTTTTCGGTAAATTGCACAGAGGCGACTGGGCTGAAAGATTTTTGCCTTAAACATAAAGTTAGGCGGCACGTTGATGATGGCGTAGTCTGGAGACTCGTGATATTTCTCGTACTCAACGGGCATCCCTTTAGATGCAGCTTCGGTGTAAGGGACGGGTTGAAACAGCAGTTGGGTAAATTCGAGGCGATCGCACCCCACTGCCTGCCCCACCTGCATTAGAAAATTTTCCTGAGTTAGCAGTTCAAACAAAACTGCCTTCGCCTCTAAATCAAGCGTAAAGCTGCTGTCAAACTGATTCACAATCTTGAGTCGAGCCATAACCTAATTCAGCGTGATCACTATGACTTCAGCCTATGGGATTCTGCAACGTCTGTCATTATGCAAAGATGGCTCTGCAAGTTAAGAATTGTGCATGGGGAATTCTGCTGTGTCGATCGAGTTTGCTATCGCTGACGCTGATATTGCTAAATGCTTTCCAGTCGTTGTTCAACTTCGACCCCACCTGACTGAAGCTGCCTTTGTGGAGCAGGTCAAGCGCCAGCAAGAGAATGGCTATCACCTGGTGTATTTGGAAGAAAATGGGGTGAAAGCGATCGCCGGATTCAGAATTCTGGAAATGCTGGCCAACGGGCGATTCCTATACGTCGATGATTTAGTCTCAGACGATTCAGAACGTTCTAAAGGCTATGGCAAGAGTTTGATGAACTGGCTGACTGACTACGCCAGATCCCAAAGCTGCATCTCTCTCCAGCTTGACAGCGGTACACATCGGGCCAGGGCACATCGCTTTTACTTTCGCCAGGGAATGGCGATCGCCTCCTTCCATTTCAGCTTGAAGTTGAATGATTAGTTAGCCTGCTAGATTCTGGGTAGGTATTAGCCTGAAGGTTATTGGGTTTGAATGATTCATCACCGCAGTGATTTAAGTATAAATTGTTGCATTACCGTTTTGCGTGTAGTACTATTGAACTATTGTGCTGATCTGAGAAATCAGGCAACCTATTACTTCATAGGAGTTCGTATGAGTACTGTTCACCAAGAATACGAAGAATCTTTTTCAATCTATGGTTACGAGGAAGCTGACAAGATAGCAAGTATTCTCATTGAACTTGAGCTTCGTGATGAGATAGGCAGATGCTTAGATTATTGGGAATATGTCAACACTAATTGGTGGCGCAGGCTAAGCGAGCAAATTCTGGAGAGGGATCTTTGGACGTGCCAAGATTGTGGTGAGCCTGCTACTGTCGTTCATCATCTTGAATATCCTAAAATTCTTGGTAATGAAGATCCAGATGATCTGATCTCCCTCTGTAAAAGATGCCATGCGGGAAGGCATGGGAAGTTTCACTAAGGTTGAGCAACTGATATCATCTGTGGGCGGCAATCCAACAACACTTCACGGTGGCGAAAGGACGAAGGTTGCTGTGCTGAGTTCAAGGTTGTTAGCCGCCCATGTGTTTTGCCATTACTACTTAGTCCTATTTCAAATTTGATATTAAACTGAATGGCGTAGCGCGTATGAGACAGAAAACCCTTGTTAGACGAACAGGCTAAAAAAACAATATTGCGTAAGATTCCTCACGGACTTTATGTGTGTGGCGTAAAAGAGGGCGAAGAGGTGAACGGCTACACGGCTAGCTGGGTAATGCAGGCTTCCTTTCAGCCACCGCTCGTGGTGAACTGCGTGAAGCAAGATTCTAAGTCTCACGCCATGATCAAGTCGAGCCAGGTTTTTGCGCTGAGCGTCCTGGAAGCGGAGCAAAAAGAGGTCGCTCAGAAATTCTTTAAACCTCAGCGTCGAGTTGGCAATAAGTTTGAAGACATTGAGTTTTATCTGGGCGAAGCGACAGGTTGTCCAATTATTTCTGATTCGCTTGGCTACGTTGAATGCAGAGTGGTTAGCGCAGTTGAGCATGGCGACCACACCGTTTTTGTAGGTGAGGTGATTGCTGCTGGCGTTCATCGGGAAGGCGAACCGCTGCTGTTGGAAAGCACGGGTTGGAATTATGGTGGGTAAAGTCTTATGCCGCTAATTAAAGTTCAAACTTCTGTTTCGGCTCCAGAGAAGTCTGACATCGAGACGTTGCTAAAAAGTTTGTCTAAGAGCCTGTCAAAACACTTGGGTAAGCCAGAATCCTATGTAATGACTGCGTTTGAGCCTAACGTGTCGATGACTTTTGCAGGCACAACCGATCCGGTTTGCTATGTCGAAGTCAAAAGCGTGGGGTCAATGAGTCCGGCGTTAACTCAGGCAATGAGCCACGATTTTTGTCAGCAAATTCATCAAGCGTTGGGAATTGCTGGCGATCGCACCTACATCGAATTTGCCAATGCCAAAGGCTATATGTGGGGCTGGAACGAATCAACATTTGGCTAATTAAATTCTAATTACCGCAGGAGTAAACCATGCTCACGGCACTTTTGTTTGACCTGGACGGGACAATGGTTGACTCCGACCCCATTCACTTCCAGACCTGGCAAGCAGTTTTAAGGGAGTATGACATCGAAATCGATCACGAGTTCTACAGAACCCGCTTTAGCGGCAGGCTCAACATTCAAATCATCCAGGATTTGCTGCCTCAGCTTTCTCTAGAAGAGGGAGAAGAATTGGGCGATCGCAAGGAAGCCGAATTTCGCAAACGTGCCGAAACCTTACTAACTCCCTTGCCTGGACTGCTAGATCTAGTCGCTTGGGCAAAGGATCAAGGATTTAAACAAGGAGTCGTGACCAATGCCCCTAAAGAAAATGCCGAGTTCATGCTGCAACTTTTAGGAATCAAAGATTCCTTCATGGCAGTAGTTCTAGGGGAGGAGCTACCGAAGGGGAAACCCAACCCCATGCCATACCAGGTTGCAATGGATCTTCTGGAAACATCGCCAGAAACAACCCTAGTCTTTGAAGATTCTCCTTCAGGGGTAAGTTCCGCTGTCAGTGCCAGAATCCCAACGGTTGGACTTGCTTCCACCCAATCTCCCCAGAAGCTTTACGATCTGGGTGCAATGCTCGTAATTCCCGATTTTGTAGACTCACGCCTACAAGAGTTATTGCAATTAGCGCAACGCACAACTCTGAAGGAACCCCCCCTCCCCTCTGCAAACTAACCTTGTCTCGTTTAAACTCGTTGTCAAGCTCCAGCTTGGCAATGCCATTGGAGAAGCTCGGGCTTCCCTAGATGAAGGGGACGAGTTCCAAGGCTGCTGCAAGCGAGGGGCGGTTTGCTAGCGCTGGAAGCAGGAGCTTCCAGTCTGTCATTATCAAGCCGGAGCTTGGTAATGAGGTGGATGAACACACGCTAATCACATACAAGCTTGGCAACAAGCTTAAACTACTCTTTATCCCTCATCCTTCATCCTTCATCCTTTTCGAGTGCCACCACTCTCGTATGGGTCGAGGCAGTTTCACCGCGTACAGAGTCAGCACAATCGGCTCCCCAGAATACTCCTGTCCTACAATCTCGACCGCATAGGAAGGTGAATTCTTCGTTGCCAGATCAACCACAAACCGCTTACCGATACGCCGCCAACTGGGTTCCTTGCCATGCCACTGAAGCCGACAGCATGGCCAGGGAAGCTCCTCCCGATCAAATAATCGACAGCAAGGACCAACCACTCGATAGGTAAAATGAGAGCCAAAACTCTGAAAAATCTGCCCCGATGGGAGGGGATGCTGGGTAGCACGCAACGGAAACTCAACCTCTCGCGTCACAGCAAAGCAATCTTCTGAAGACATTAGTGAAGATATTAGCTGAACTTACGCTGGATAAATCCGCAAGCGACGGTTTGGCTCTTCGCCAAAGCTGGAAGATTTGAGGCGATAGTGTTCTACTAGCTCATGCTGCATCTTCCGAACTTTAGCAGAGCGGGGCAGCAGTTCTACAGGTTGCCCTCTGGGAATGACGATTTGCTCTACGGCAAGCCGAGCTTCCTCTAGCGCCTCAATTTCATCTTCATCGCCACTGCGATAAAACAGGTTGAGGTTAACTGGTTCATTGCTACCCGGATCGTCTAAATTGAGCATTCGCTGGAGTGCCCGAACGATTTGCGGCATACTGTTTGCCTTAACCGTGTGAACTGCCAACTGGTGTGCCTTTGCCGCATGGCGCAGCTTGGAATGATTTTTGACGTGCGATCGCAACGCCAACACCGCATCCGCACTATCCAGATCCTTCGTCAACACAATCGGCAAATTCAGCGTTTGAACTGCCTGATCCAGCAGTTGACGGCTAACTGCATAGGGGTAAATGTGCAGCGGCAAGTCTTCGCCATTTGGGCCAGCCGGGGGCAAATCCTCAAAAGCATTAGCATCTTTCGGATCTCTGAACGAGCGATCGAGAGATTCATTCAGCAGTTGATCAAAGTCCTGCTCCAGGTACGTCTGCGGCAAAGGCTCTGTAGACGAACGGCTTTTCAATTCATTACGGCTATAGGACGGCACAGGAGCCATCTGCCCCGAACTTCTCCATCCTGCTCGTTGAGAGGAATCTCGGCTAGAGCCACCGCGTGACTCGGTTAGAGAAAGCCCACGCGCTTGACCAAAGCTGCCGCTGCGGGGTTCGCCCATTGTGGAGCGCGATCGCCTCGACATCGGTTCCACCGCATCGCTAGACAGTTCGTGCGTAATTACGACTTTGCCCGTTTCGCTCACCGTTCTAACCTGCGGATTGGGCTGCCGTCCTCGCAATAGGCTATCTACCGTTTCAGCAACCTCCTCATGCACAACCCACTTCTGCCGCTCCAACATTTCCACTGCAATGTCAAAAGTGGGAGGGGCTTTACGCTCTAGAACGCTTTTCTGACTGCCCCTGCGCCGTGCCTCCTCATCGCCCAACGTTACAGTCTGAATTCCTCCTACCAGGTCAGACAACGTTGGATTTTTGATCAGGTTTTCAATCTGGTTGCCGTGAGCTGTGCCCACCAACTGAACGCCGCGTTCTGCAATAGTACGAGCCGCTAAAGCTTCTAACTCAGTGCCAATCTCGTCGATCACAATCACTTCTGGCATATGGTTTTCAACCGCCTCAATCATCACCTGATGCTGAAGTTCAGGTCGGGCAACCTGCATCCGTCGCGCTCGACCAATTGCCGGATGGGGAATGTCGCCATCTCCAGCAATTTCATTTGAGGTGTCAATGATAACCACCCGCTTGTTCAGTTCGTCAGCCAAAACCCGGGCGATCTCGCGCAAAGCCGTCGTTTTGCCAACGCCAGGACGGCCCAACATGAGAATCGATCGCCCCGTTTCCACCAGGTCACGAATCATCCCAATCGTGCCGTAAACTGCTCGTCCTACGCGGCAGGTTAGTCCGATTACTTCACCCGCCCGATTTCGCATGGCGCTGATACGGTGAAGCGTCCGCTCAATTCCGGCTCGGTTATCGCCGCTAAACATCCCAACGCGGTCAACGCAGTAGCTTAGATCCACAGCCGAAACCGGAACATCAGAAAGATATTCCGCCTCACCCAAGAATCGAGCTTCTGGACGGCGACCTAAATCCAGGACAACTTCGATTAACTTGTCGCGCTGCGGGTGTTGCTCCAAACGTAGGCGAATTTCACCAGGTAAAATTTCCAGCAGTTTGTCAAGGTCGTCTGTAATTTGCATCGCTGTGGGAACACTCTGATCTGCGGCAATCTCAGAATTAATTGGCTGTTCAGAGGAGTTGTTACCGTTGAGCGTCATGAGTAAATGGCTTTTAAAGGTGTTAGGTGACCAGCACGAAGTTCAAGGAAAGGAATTTGACGGAATGCCGAGCCGCAATAGGGCGTTGCATTGAGTCAGGTTATCCAGTTTGCTTAGGAATGGTTTGCGTTAGTTTCATGGGCGCTTTAATTTGAGAAACAAGAGAAGCAGCAAGGCTGACGGCTTTCTGCAGCAAATCCGGATGAACCTCCAGATGGGTGGAATTAAGTTTAGGCATTCCTGAAATCATAGTCTCAGCCCTATGAAATCCATTGGAAGAATCCTCGGAAAAACTTATGCTAGCCGATGAATCTTCGGTGTTGCGTTGCGCTAGCTGATCCAAAACGGGAGCCAAAAGGGTGCGGGCATAGCTACCATAGGCAATTCCGGCAATCCTGTAGAGCGGCTGCGCGGTAGCATCTGTAAAATGCGGGGCATTTGCGGTTAGGACGGAAGCTTGCCCTATACAGGTGTCCGAATGACTAATGTTTGGATTGGCTACTACATCGCGCTGACTTGACAACGCTGTACGTTCCCCTAATAAGCCCTCTTTTTCCAGCTTAGAGACTGTGTAGCGGTTTGTCCCTCCTGCTAATTGCACATATCCGGGCAATTTCGCCGCCAGAACCTTTTGCCCTAGCCGGACGGTGGCACGAGTTGCACCATCGCCAATGTCACCGCTCATCGGTCTACCGTCTGTTTGCCAAACGAGCGGGCAAGGCAGGGGCGAAATTAGCTCATGCAGTGCCCAGAGGTAGTCAATCAGATTCTCGCCATCGGGACAGCTAATCGCAACTAGTTTAAGCTGATCAAGCGAAGGGGCGATCGCCTCCCAGAGCCGCTTAAAGTCCACCAACCGCCCCACTTGAGTGTGAATCTCAACGGCATCTACTCCAGCCAACAAGAGGGGAGCGATCGCCGCTGGTGTAAACACATAGGAGCGAGTCGCAATTTGCTGAATCGGACACAAGGTTAAGCAGCGACCGCAACCGTAGCAAAGCTCATCGATTACGCCTGAGAAACTGTTGGGGTTAAAGGCAATCGCCCCCGCCGGACAAATCGATTCACATGGGCGGGCACAGCCCGTCAGACAGTTCGCCGCATCAAACTCAGCCTTGCGGAAATGCGGATCTTCACCATCATTCAGGCTCACCATCAGCCAGGGCAAGCCGTTAAACTTAAACGCTTCAGAGTCACTAGTGGCTACACGACTCGCTGCCCACATTGCCTCACGTGCAGCAGTGATGACAGCCGGATCTGCGGCAACATCAACACAATCGGCACCAGCCAGTGTATAGGCCAGAGTGAGATTGCGCACAGCAGGGAGGTGTTGAGAGCTGGCTCCACAGATTAGCTTGAACCAGTTGCCCTCCCTTAAAGATCGTAAGGGACGGTACAAATCAGTCACCCTTACATACTAATGGTTTACTCGAAAAATGATGAGGGATCAATACGCGGCCAGTCTACTACAAAGATCGAATGCAAGACGTATTGCAAACTGCACGCATCACAAATTGCTGAAATACTTTTTCAAGCTCTTGTGGGAGGGGCAAGATGCCCCTCCAAATCAAGCGGACAAGCTATCTGCTCCACAGTAGGCGTAGGATGGGCACGCTCTGCTTTGCCCATCAAAGCACAATTCCTGATCGGTCTGAACAACTTACGGAGACGCAGCAGTGCCACATCCCCACAGGAGCAAACTCTTTCCCAGCACCCTTCCCTTAACCCATAACTTCTGGACTGCGAGACATCAACACTTTCTAGACGTAGGACTTTCAACTTCCTCTAAGTGGTCTGAAATTATCAGGATTCGTTGGATCAAGGAGATTTTGTGTGTCTTCGTTTTGCCTAGTGCCACCAGCATCCAGGCGATTGGGAAACCTGGGACGAGGAGGAACGTATTTTTTGTTACTCATAGATAGATGCCTGAATTAAGATGTCTCAATCCTAGTCGGCATCCTGACTTTTCTGGAATTAGCCTAATAGAATGTTCTATTTAGTTCTAAGCTGCAACCAGGGTTTCCTTTAGTGGCTTCCAGGTAAAGCTGCGATCGCCCCCCAACTCAATTGCTACCTTAATTCGAGGCTCATTGCTAGGCAGCGCAGTCAAAAACTCCAACTCCTGACGCGAAAGTATCGCCCCATCCACAAGCCACAACACCAGCCCTTTAGAACCAGGGGATAGCTGTTCCAACTGATAGCTTGCAACGGGAGGGGCATAGTATCTCGCGCCCACCGCTGCTCCTCGCCCGGTGTCCTTCTTGCCTAGATGCGGCGGACGGATTCCATGAACGTCTAATAGATATGCAGAAAGATCGCCTAACCCACGCGCATTGATGGTGAGCAATCCGTAGCCTGCTGCTCTGAGACGACGCTGATATCGCCCTTCGTACCCTCCCTCTAGAGGAATATACAGCCCCAAAGCACCCGCTTTTTCTAAATCCCGGATAAACTGCTTGCCTGTTGTAATCAACGCCATAAGCTTTGCGCCTCACTGCCCAGAAGTTTCAAGAGGTTCTAAATATCTCCGTCAGCGATCTCATTATAAATGGGGAGATGTAAGCAGCGATCGTTCCCTCGACTCAGGATTGATTCAATTCACCTTATCCATCGATAGCAATCCTTGATTACTGGCACTGAACCGATAAATTAAGCCACAATGTTAGAGATGCATGGGCAACCAAAAACCAAAATAAGAATTTGCTAGACAAGTTCGTTTTAATTGTCTATCATGTTTAATTGTCGCCGAAATCAGGGTTATGGATTTCACAGGGCAAAGGTAATGAGCTAGAGTTCACTACTGACAGTCCTTTGGCTGCTAAACCTCTTGATTGGGAGAAGCCTTAGAGTTCTCCTGCTTCCGAAAAGCCTGTTCGTACATACGGAGACAGCGCGGTTCAGATCAAGAGTTGCAGGCGAAACCCGTAGGATACTGAACGGATGTCCGTTTAAGTCCTGGCGAAATGAGAATGTGCAGCGTTGAGCAGTTTGCTAGCCGCAAGTGCCTCCTGTGATCTCTAAGTTGCCTAAGCGCTACTGTCAAAAGGCCTGAAGTGACTTCTGTAATTGCAGCAGTAAGACTTTGAGGTGATTTTTGCGAAAAATCTGTTGAAGTTTGATGGGCTAGCGAAGCGATCGCAGTTCCAGGATTTTTACAGTGTTCAAAACAAGGGAGACTCGTTACCGTGTCTGTTGGTATCCTCGGCACTAAGCTTGGCATGACCCAAGTGTTTGATGAAGCAGGGAAGGCGATCCCCGTGACGGTTGTACAGGCTGGTCCATGCACCGTCACTCAGATCAAAACTGCTCAGACAGATGGCTACATTGCCATTCAAGTTGGTTACGGAGAAGTCGCAGCTAAAGCGCTCAACAAGCCAGAGCTGGGTCATTTAACCAAGTCTGAAGCCCCTCCTTTGCGCTACCTCTACGAATATCGGCTAGATAACGTTGCCGAGTTTGCGCTGGGGCAGCAAATTACTGCCGATACGTTTACGTCAGGTCAAATCGTAGACGTAATCGGTACTAGCATTGGTCGCGGTTTCGCGGGCTACCAAAAGCGACACAACTTCAGACGGGGGCCAATGGCGCACGGTTCTAAGAACCACCGTCTACCTGGTTCAACGGGTGCAGGCACTACTCCCGGTCGTGTCTATCCGGGTAAAAGAATGGCGGGTCGTCTGGGCGGTAGCCGAGTTACAGTTCGCAAGCTGACTGTAGTGCGGGTCGATGCCGAGCGTAACCTATTACTCATTAAAGGTGCAGTTCCAGGCAAGCCCGGAGCCTTGCTGAATATCGTTCCTGCCAAGCAGGTAGGAAAATCATAAATTCTGAGTTTTTAGCTCTGAGTTCTGGTTCTCAATTTGAAGACTCGTTGCTCAAAGCTGATTATTTCAAGGCTCATCAGTTGGAGGGGAAAAGTTATGGTTGATTGCATAGTTAAAGATTGGCAAGGTGAAGAGGCGGGACAAGCTTCTTTAAACTTAAAAGTTGCGAGTGAAGCAAGCGCTTCCCACATCGTGCATCGAGCCATCGTTCGCCAAATGGCAAATGCTCGGCAAGGTACCGCCTCGACGAAAACCCGCGCAGAGGTAAGCGGTGGTGGTCGCAAACCCTGGCGGCAAAAAGGAACAGGACGCGCTCGTGCAGGTTCTAACCGTTCTCCGCTGTGGCGGGGGGGTGGCGTAATCTTTGGCCCTAAACCCAGAGACTACAGCACCAAGATGAACCGCAAAGAGCGGAGGTTAGCTCTGCGGACAGCTTTCCAGAGCCGGGTTGAGGATCTGGTTATCGTTCAGGATTTTGCTGAACAGTTGCCGCGCCCCAAGACAAAGGAATTGACTCAGGCGATCGCCCGGTGGGGAATTGACCCCACCGCTAAAATCCTGCTGATTCTTTCAGAGCGAGACGAAACGGTTTACCTTTCGGCTCGAAATATTGTCAACCTTAAGCTAATTTCTGCTAGCGGTCTTAATGTCTATGACCTGCTAGCCGCAGACAAAATCCTGGCGACAGCGTCTGCTCTTGCAAAGATTCAGGAGGTTTACGGTGATGACTAAATTTGACTCCCGTGCGCTGGCAGACTTGGTGCGTCGCCCCATCGTAACTGAGAAAGCGACTTTGCTACTGGAGAACAACCAGTACACCTTCGAGGTTGATCCCCGCGCAACTAAGACAGAAATCAAGTCTGCGATCGAAGAGCTTTTCGAGGTTGAAGTCGTACAGGTCAATACTCAAAACCCACCTCGCAAGAAGCGGCGGATGGGACGATTTGTGGGGTTCCGTTCCAACTATAAACGGGCTGTCGTAACCCTCGCCCCCGGAGATTCGATCACACTGTTCCCCGAAGTCTAATTACCATAGACTCACTCCCGCCGACTGAATGCCGTCTAGCAGTGCAACCAAATTTGAGTTATGGGTATTCGTTACTATCGACCATATACACCTGGCACCCGCGAACGCACGGTTTCGGAATTTTCTGAAATTACCAAAACTGAACCAGAAAAGTCCCTAACCCGTTCCATACATCGTCCAAAAGGGCGAAACAATCGCGGTGTCATTACGACTCGTCATCGGGGTGGCGGACACAAGCGCCTTTACCGCATCATCGACTTTTACCGCAACAAACACAATATCCCCGCTAAAGTAGCAGCGATTGAATACGACCCCAATCGCAACGCTCGAATTGCTCTAGTCCATTACCAGGATGGCGAGAAGCGCTATATCCTTCATCCCATTGGGCTGGCTGTTGGCACCACGATTATTTCTGGACCGGAAGCGCCTTTTGAAGTGGGTAATGCTCTTCCTCTTGGCAACATCCCTCTGGGAACTGCTGTCCACAATGTGGAATTAGTTCCTGGTAAAGGTGGGCAAATTGTCCGAGCGGCTGGCGCTTCAGCCCAGGTTGTGGCTAAAGAAGGCAATTTTGTAACGCTCAGACTGCCTTCTACTGAGGTTCGCCTGATTCGACGCGAATGTTACGCCACCATCGGACAAGTGGGTAATACGGACTCTCGCAACGTTAGCCTCGGCAAAGCCGGTCGTAAGCGCTGGAAGGGTCGCCGTCCAGAGGTTCGGGGTAGCGTGATGAACCCTGTGGATCACCCTCATGGTGGTGGTGAAGGTCGTGCCCCGATTGGTCGCAGTGGCCCAGTTACTCCCTGGGGTAAGCCAGCTTTGGGTTATAAAACTCGCAAGAAGAAGAAGATTAGCAATGCTTTAGTTGTGCGTCGCCGCCGTCGTTCCTCCAAGAGAGGTCGTGGTGGTCGGGATGCCTAAGCTATCTGGTAATTTGTCAATGCTAGACTTAAGCACTCAAATCCTGTTAAGCGATAGATACTTCATTAGGTTGACCCAGCTATGTCCCGTTCTCTAAAGAAAGGTCCGTTCGTAGCAGACCATCTGCTCTCAAAAATTGAAGCCCTTAATGCAAAGGGCGACAAGCAAGTGATCAAAACCTGGTCACGCGCATCAACTGTTTTACCTCAGATGATTGGTCATACGATCGCCGTTCACAACGGTCGCCAACACGTTCCGGTCTACGTGACAGAGCAAATGGTCGGACACAAATTGGGCGAATTTGCCCCAACTCGCACCTTCCGGGGTCACGCTAAGAGTGACAAGAAGGCCCGTCGCTAAAAGTCATTAGCTGCCAGCAAGTGGCAGTCAGCCATCGCTGGAGTTAAGGACTGTAGGAGAAAATCATGGCTATTACCGCTGCTGAAGAAGTTAAAGCTGTTGCTCGATATATTCGGATGTCACCTCACAAGGTGCGTCGGGTCTTAGACCAAATTCGTGGACGTTCCTACCGGGAAGCTCTGATCATCCTGGAGTTTATGCCCTACCGGGCCTGTGAGCCTGTACTCAAGGTTCTTCGCTCGGCTGTGGCAAACGCAGAACACAACGTGGGCTACACGCCTGCTGACCTGATCGTCAGCCAAGCCTTTGCAGACCAGGGCCCTGTACTCAAGCGCTATCGCCCTCGGGCACAGGGCCGCGCATATCAGATTCGGAAGCCGACTTGCCATATCACTATTGCGGTTGCTCCCGGAGTAGAAGAGGAATAGCCGGAATTTAAATCCGTTCTGTAAACATTGCTCTTAATCTAATTAGCCCTTTTACTGCTTACATTTCAGAGGATAAGTCGTGGGACAAAAGATACATCCAGTTGGCTTCCGCCTCGGCATCACTCAAGAACACCGTTCTCGGTGGTTTGCCGACTCTGGGCGCTATCCAGACCTCTTACAGGAAGATTACAAAATCCGCAACTTCATTGCTACAGATAAGAATCTCAGCAACGCTGGAATTTCAGAGGTGCGGGTCGAGCGGAAAGCAGACCAGATCGATTTAGAAGTTAGAACAGCTAGACCTGGTGTTGTCGTGGGTCGAGGTGGCGCAGGCATCGAAAACCTGCGGACTGGACTTCAGAAAGAACTGGGAAGTAGCGATCGCCAGATTCGCATCAACGTCGTCGAAGTAGCCCGCGTCGATGCAGATGCAGCACTCATTGCTGAATACATTGCTCAGCAGCTAGAGCGACGGGTTTCTTTCCGGCGGGTGGTTAGACAGGCAATTCAGCGGGCGCAACGGGCGGGAGTTCAGGGAATCAAAGTCCAGGTTAGCGGTCGCTTGAACGGCGCAGAAATTGCGCGAACAGAATACACCCGTGAAGGTAAGGTGCCGCTACACACACTTCGAGCGGACATTGATTACTCATACAAAACCGCTCAAACCATTTATGGCGTTTTGGGCATTAAGGTTTGGGTGTTCAAGGGAGAGATTATTCCAGGCGAAGAAGAACCTGCTACTCCCGGAAATGTTCAGCCTCGTCGCCGTCAGCAGCAGCGCCGCCGTCAACAGTTTGAAGATCGTTCAAATGAGGGGTAAGGCGAGTCATGTTAAGTCCTAGAAGAACTAAATTTCGGAAGCAGCACCGAGGTCGGATGCGAGGGCTAGCCAGCCGAGGCAACGACTTGAACTTTGGCGATTTTGCACTGCAAGCCCTTGAACCCTCCTGGATTACGGCTCGTCAGATTGAGGCTAGCCGACGGGCGATGACACGTTATATCCGTCGGGGTGGAAAAATCTGGATTCGGGTCTTCCCAGATAAGCCCGTGACCATGCGTCCGGCTGAAACTCGGATGGGATCAGGTAAGGGAAATCCAGAGTTTTGGGTCGCAGTGGTTAAGCCAGGTCGGATTTTATTTGAAATCGCTGGTGTCCCGGAGGCAACTGCTCGCGAAGCGATGCGTCTTGCTGCTTTCAAGTTGCCCATTAAAACAAAGTTCATTACGCGCGAAGCGGAGGAAGTATAAGCCATGCCTCTGCCCAAGATTGAGGAAATTAGAGATCTAAGCGATCAGGAACTCAGCGATCGCATCGTAGAAACCAAAAAACAGCTATTTGAGTTGCGGTTTCAAAAAGCGACTCGACAGTTAGACAAACCCCATCAGTTTAAGCATATGCGTCATCGTCTGGCTCAACTGATGACGCTGGAGAGAGAGCGTCAGTTAGCAGCTTCTGTCAAACAGGCATCTGGTTCTGAGGCTGCATCTTCAGATTCAACATCGGATGCAGAAGAGGAGTAGATTTCAATGGCAGTCAAGGAAAGAGTTGGCTTAGTCGTCAGCAACAAGATGGACAAAACGGTGGTCGTGGCAGTGGAAAACCGCGCCCCCCACCCCAAGTACCGCAAAATCATGGTTCGCACCAAGCGGTACAAAGCACATGACGAAGAAAACAAGTGTCAAGAGGGCGATCGCGTCCGCATTCAAGAAACCCGCCCCCTGAGTCGGACTAAACGCTGGGTTGTGACCGACATCATCAGCACCGCCCTTCAAGTTTAACCACGGAGCTTCACCATGATTCAACAAGAGTCTTACCTTAACGTGGCAGATAACAGCGGTGCTCGTAAGCTGATGTGCATTCGAGTTCTAGGCGGCAACCGTCGCTATGCTGGCGTGGGTGATGTGATTATCGCTGTTGTCAAAGATGCGATCCCAAACATGGCGATCAAAAAGTCGGATGTGGTACGAGCCGTTGTGGTTCGTACTCGCAAAGGTTTACGCCGAGACAGCGGCATGAGCATTCGATTTGACGACAATGCAGCCGTCATCATCAATGCCGAAGGCAACCCCAGAGGAACTCGTGTATTCGGCCCGGTAGCTCGTGAGTTGCGCGACAAAAACTTCACCAAAATTGTTTCTCTAGCTCCGGAGGTGCTGTGATGCCAAAAGCTAAGCAACCCACAGTTCGATACAAAATTCACGTCAAGAAGGGAGACACCGTTCAAGTGATCTCCGGCAGGGAGAAAGGCAAGATTGGCGAAATCTTGCAGACTTTCCCAAAACTGAGCAAGGTGATCGTCAAAGGGGTCAACATCAAGACCAAGCACGTCAAACCCCAGCAAGAAGGAGAGTCAGGGCAGATCACGACAACTGAGGGCCCAATTCACAGTTCAAATGTGATGCTCTACTCCACTAAACAAAAAGTGGCAAGTCGTATCTGTTACACCTACAACTCCGATGGGCGCAAGGTTCGGATGTTGAAGAAGACTGGCGAAATTCTTGACTAAGTTGATCAAACGGCAATCCTGACCAAGCCCAGGAAGCACCAAGGATAAAAAATATGGCAGAAAAGCTCAAAGTTACTTATCGGGAAAAGATTGTTCCAAAGCTGATGGAACAGTTTCAGTACGAGAACATTCATCAAGTTCCCAAACTTGTCAAGGTTACAGTCAACCGGGGGTTAGGAGAAGCGGCTCAAAATGCGAAAGCATTAGAAGCGTCCTTAAGCGAGATTGCGATGATTACAGGTCAAAAGCCTGTGGTGACTCGCGCGAAAAAGGCGATCGCGGGTTTCAAAATCCGTAAAGGAATGCCCGTAGGTATCATGGTCACTTTACGTTCAGATCGAATGTACGCATTCCTGGAGCGGTTAATCAACTTATCGCTACCACGAATTCGTGACTTTCGCGGGATCAGCCCCAAAAGCTTTGACGGTCGGGGTAATTACACCTTAGGTTTGCGGGAACAGCTTATTTTCCCTGAAGTGGAATACGACAGCATCGATCAGATTCGCGGGATGGACATTTCAATCATCACCACTGCAAACACCGACGAAGAGGGCCGCGCTTTGCTAAAGGAAATCGGTATGCCCTTTCGAGACATTTGAGGCAGTTTCATAAAGAGGAAACTATGGCGGTTAACGATACGATTGCAGATATGCTGACGCGCATCCGAAATGCTACGATGGCACGGCACCAGACCACAGAGGTTCCGTCAACTCGGATGACTCGTGATATTGCTAGGGTTCTACGAGAAGAAGGCTTTATTGCTGATTTCACAGAATCTGGGGAGGGAGTTAAGCGCAATTTGGTGATCTCCCTGAAGTACAGAGGCAAAAATCGTCGGCCTATCATCAACACCTTAAAGCGCATTAGCAAACCAGGTTTACGGGTTTACTCCAACCGCAAAGAGTTGCCCAGGGTCTTGGGTGGAATTGGCATTGCGATTATTTCTACATCCAGCGGAATCATGACTGATCGAGATGCACGCCGCCAAGGTTTAGGGGGAGAAGTACTCTGTTACATCTGGTAAGCATCCCTCAGAGCGGTTGTTAGCTTGTTAGTTCTTTGCGGTCAAAAAGGCGGCGAGAGCTGACGACCGTCAACTACTAGCGCTTAATTACTGTTGTTCAGGAGCAAATTTCAGTTATGTCTCGTATCGGAAAACGTCCTATTCCCATCCCCGTTAAGGTAACGGTTAGCATCGCGGGTCAGCAGGTGGTAGTAAAAGGTCCGAAAGGTGAACTATCTCGTGTTCTTCCTGCTGAAGTAGAGATAACCCAGGAAGGGGAAACCTTGTTGATCAAGCGCCGCAACGAATCTCGTGCGGCTCGGCAGCGCCATGGACTTAGCCGAACTCTTGTCTCCAACATGGTTGAAGGAGTCTCTCAAGGATTTCAGCGTCGTCTGGAAATTCAAGGGGTTGGATATCGTGCCCAAGTTCAGGGTCGTAACTTGACGCTAAACGTTGGCTATAGCAACCCTGTACAGATTGCTCCTCCAGAGGGTATTCAACTAGCAGTAGAAAATAATACCAACGTTTTAATCAGCGGAATCGACAAAGAGATTGTGGGTAACATTGCAGCTCAAATCAGAGCGGTTCGTCCGCCCGAACCTTACAAGGGCAAGGGAATTCGCTATGCAGGCGAAATGGTCAGACGCAAAGCTGGAAAGGCAGGGAAAAAGTAATAATGAAACTTACTCGAAGAGAATCAACACAGCGTCGTCATGGTCGTATTCGACGCAAGGTCTTTGGCACCACAGAGCGTCCTCGTTTGGCTGTTTTTCGTTCAAATCAGCACATTTACGCTCAGATTATCGACGATACTCGCCATCATACTTTGGTTTCTGCCTCCACTTTGGAACCGTCGCTAAAGTCAGAACTGGATTCTGGTGGTAACTGTGCTGCATCTGTCCAGGTAGGCAAACTGATTGCACAGCGATCGCTTGAGCAGGGTATTCGCCGAGTTGTTTTCGATCGCGGCGGTAAGCTTTATCACGGACGAGTCAAAGCCCTTGCCGATGCTGCTCGAGAAGGCGGACTAGACTTCTAGGTAAATTTTATTAAGCTGTTGTCCTCTGGAAATGCATCAAAGGCAAGCCCTCTAAGCAGACTGAGCTAGTTTTAAGGATTAAAGACATGGCAAATCGTCGCAAAAATAATAAAGCGAAAGAAAAAGAAACAGATTGGCAAGAGCGGGTTGTTCAGATTCGCCGAGTCACCAAAGTAGTCAAGGGTGGTAAGAAGCTCAGCTTTCGAGCCATTGTCGTAGTTGGGAATGAACGAGGGCAAGTCGGTGTCGGTGTTGGCAAGGCCAGCGACGTAATCGGTGCAGTCCGTAAAGGCGTAGCGGATGGCAAAAAACATCTAGTTGATGTGCCATTAACCAAAGCTAACTCAATTCCCCATCCCGTCAATGGAGTGGGCGGTGGTGCCAAAGTAATGATGCGCCCCGCAGCCCCAGGAACTGGCGTAATTGCAGGTGGAGCGGTGCGAACCGTACTGGAGCTAGCCGGAGTGCGTAATATTCTGGCGAAGCAGCTAGGCTCCGACAACCCTTTGAACAACGCTAGAGCTGCCGCCAACGCGTTAGCATCTTTAAGAACTTTCTCAGAAGTCGCAGAAGAGCGGGGAGTTTCTATTGAATCCCTCTACGCTTGAACTCAACGGTTAGAGCATACTGCTTTTACAGTAAGGCACTAGCAAACAACTAACTGAATTCTTTTTTGGAGAAGAACAAAAACCTATGAGATTAGAAGACGCTTTACCTCAAAAAGGTTCTCGAAGACGGCGGCGGCGTATCGGTAGAGGCATCTCAGCGGGTCAGGGTGCTAGCGGTGGGTTTGGAATGCGAGGTCAAAAGTCGCGTTCTGGTCGCAGTACTCGTCCCGGATTTGAAGGGGGACAAATGCCTCTGTATCGGCGTATCCCCAAGCTCAAGTATTTTACAGTAATCAACCGTCCGCAGTACACCATCATTAATGTTGGTGACCTGGAATCCCTGCCTGCTGAGTCTAAAGTGACGCTTGAATCCCTCATGCAAGCAGGAATTATTACTTCGGATGACGGACCTCTAAAAGTTTTGGGAGATGGCGATTTAACGACTCAGCTTGAGGTTACGGCTGCTGCCTTTACGGCATCGGCTCGTGCCAAGGTTGAGGCAGCAGGCGGTACCTGCAAGCTGCTAGATTAGTAAATAGCTTGCACCTTAAGCTTGAGAGTTTTACTTTGATTAAAGAGCAAAGCATTTTAGTAACGCTGTCACGTTTGGATTAGGCATAACTCAAAGAAACTGTTCTGAAGGAAAGCTGCGATCGCGTATATCGGTAGAGGGACTCCTTAAATGGTCGTTAGTAAAGATAAAGCCCCAACGGCTCAAGAAACGTTCATGCAAATGGCGCAAGCAGCAGGACTGAGAGGTCGGCTGCTTGTTACCGTTGGTATGTTACTTCTGGTTCGTCTAGGTATTGTCATTCCCGTACCTGGGATTGACCGAGGTGCCCTTCAAGCAGCACTCAGCGACAGTGGCTTAGGGGGATTGCTCAGCTTCCTGGATATCCTGGCAGGTGGGGGAATCTCGGCGGTAGGGATATTTGCGTTGGGAATCCTGCCTTACATCAATGCGTCAATTATTTTGCAGCTTTTGACAGCGGCAATTCCAGCTCTGGAAGATTTGCAGAAGAATGAAGGCGAGGCAGGAAGGCGCAAAATTTCACAGATCACTCGCTATGTCGCCTTAGGTTGGGCGTTAATTCAAAGCGCTGGAATTGCTTTGTTTGTGCGTCAATTTGCCGAAAACCCAAGCATACTTTTTGTTGTAGAAACTGCTCTAGCGCTCACAGCAGGCTCAATGTTTGTGATGTGGGTCGGTGAGTTAATTACAGAGCGAGGGATTGGGAACGGTGCGTCTCTGCTGATTTTTGTAAGCATTGTCTCGACTTTACCTCGTTCATTGGGTAATACGATTGAGCTTGCTCAGAGTGGCGATCGCAGCTTGGTTGGAGGCATCATCATTCTGATGTTGGTTTTTCTAGTAATGATTGTTGGTATCGTTTTCGTCCAGGAAGGAACCCGTCGGATTCCTATCATTTCGGCTCGTCGGCAGGTGGGGCGTAGGCTCTATTTGGAAAGAAGTAGCTATTTGCCGCTTCGTCTAAACCAGGGTGGAGTGATGCCAATTATCTTTGCCTCTGCGGTCATGGTTGTACCAGCATCCTTGTCGCAGTTCATTCCCAACCAGTTTTTAGGGCAGGTTGTAAGCTACTTGAGTCCTGGCACTTGGGTCTACGTAGTAGTTTATCTGGTATTGATTCTGTTCTTTAGCTACTTCTACGCTTCCTTGATTGTTAACCCTGTGGATATGTCCCAGAACCTCAAGAAGATGGGAGCCAGTATTCCAGGAATTCGCCCTGGCAAAGCAACTAGTGAATATATCGAACGTGTTCTAAATCGTTTAACTTTTTTAGGCGCTGTGTTTTTGGGATTGGTTGCTATCATTCCAACTGCCGTTGAAGGTGCAACTCAGGTGAGGACTTTTCAGGGATTAGGAGCAACTTCGCTGCTAATTCTGGTTGGCGTGGCAATCGATACAGCAAAGCAGATTCAGACCTACGTAATTTCTCAGCGCTATGAAGGGATGGTGAAGCAGTAGTGGCAAGATTGATCTTTCTGGGGCCTCCAGGTGCAGGAAAAGGGACTCAGGCAGATACCCTTGCCCATCTATGTGATATTCCTCACATTTCTACCGGGGATATTTTGCGCGGTGCTGTTGCACAAAAAACAGATCTAGGTATGAAAGCTCAACTGTATATGGATCAAGGTGAGCTAGTGCCAGATCAGTTAATTCTGGATCTGGTGCGCGATCGCCTTGACCAGCCCGATGTAGAAACGGGTTGGATTCTAGATGGCTTTCCTAGAAATGTGAGTCAGGCTGTATTTTTAGATCATCTCCTACAAGAAATCGAGCAAACTTGCGATCGCGTTGTTAACCTGGAAGTCCCTGATGAAGTCTTGGTGGCTCGTCTTTTAAGCAGAGGACGTAGAGATGATAATGAGGAGGTAATTCGCAATCGGCTTCAGGTTTACCGAGAGCAAACTGCTCCTCTAATTGACTTTTATCGCGATCGCCAGCAGCTCATCTCGGTAGACGGTAATCGTTCTATCGAGCAAGTTAATGCAGAGCTTCAGCAGATTACTTGTAGCATAGAATATTAGCTTACTTACAGCCAAACAGATTTGCTTAATATCTGTCCGCCGCTAATCAAGCCAAGCAAAGAGTCCTTGCTCATTCCCTCTAAAGCTGTTTACATAAACATTTGTTAGTCTTTAAGTAGATATTAGTTAATAAACTCGTAAGGAAATTCAAGGATTTGAGTTCAAGTTAGAAGGTTCTGATTCCAAAACCGTTCTGATAACTTAGTTGAGGAAAAGCGCATTGTCTAAACAAGACCTAATTGAAATGGAAGGCACAGTAACGGATTCGCTGCCAAACGCGATGTTTCGTGTTGATCTGGACAACGGATTTAACGTCCTGGCCCATATCTCGGGAAAAATTAGACGAAATTACATCAAAATTCTGCCAGGCGATCGAGTCAAGGTTGAACTGACTCCCTACGATCTAACCAAGGGCCGGATCACTTACCGACTACGTAAAAAGTAGCTTTAGCTAGCGCGTTCACAGCTAAAGCAGCGATGAATGATTTTGACCAAGTAAAGCTTAATTGACCGAAACAAGAATTATTGCTATGATAGCAGCTTTGTACAAGATGGAATTAAGCTAAGAGATGAAGGTTCGCGCATCGGTTCGTAGGATCTGTGAGAAGTGTCGCGTCATTCGTCGTCGTGGCAGGGTTATGGTGATCTGCTCAAACCCGAAGCATAAGCAGCGTCAAGGTTAGTTCGTGCTAATCAAGGCTTTTATTCGGGATAAGAAGTTGCTTCGTTGATGAAGTGGTATTCAAAGGTTAACGTTAGGGGGAGATAGTAAAGTGGCACGTATTGCCGGGGTAGACCTTCCACGTGATAAGCGTATCGAGATTGGTCTAACTTACATATATGGAATTGGGCTATCGAGTTCTAAAGAAATCTTAGCCAAAACAAGCGTAGACCCAGACACGCGCGTCAAAGATCTTAGCGATGCGGATGTTGGTGCCCTGCGCGAGGTTGTTGAAATAGACTACCAGGTGGAAGGGGATTTGCGGCGCTGGAATCAGATGAATATCAAGCGCTTGATGGATATTGGAACCTACCGAGGTCGTCGCCATCGCATGGGGTTGCCGGTGCGTGGACAAAGAACTCGAACCAATGCTCGTACCAACCGAGGTGGTCGTCGAACTGTTGCGGGTAAGAAGAAGGCTCCAAGCAAGAAATAATTTTTCTATAACTGAAGTCCTTGCTGTATTTAGATCAGGCACAGGCAGTAGAGCAGCCAACAGTAGGAAACTGAGCGCTTTGTCCTGGCGATCGCCACCTGTTTGGGCTTGAGCAAGTTGTTAGGGAGCAGGAAAAACTGTTCATTTGATGGTTCACCTCGCCTGATTCGACTAATCATTAAGCTGAATTGGCTAACTTACTGGTTTCCCTGGCTAGAACACCTAGTTTTTTATGTAGAGAGTGAGATATGGCGAGACAACCAACTCGTAAAACCGGAGCAAAGAAGCAGAAAAAGAATGTGCCCAGCGGCGTTGCTCACATTCAATCAACCTTCAACAATACGATCATCACAATTACGGATATCAACGGAGAAGCTATTTCTTGGGCTTCATCTGGTTCTAGCGGCTTCAAAGGTGCCAAGAAAGGTACGCCTTTCGCTGCTCAAACAGCAGCCGAAGGTGCGGCTCGTCGCGCAGTCGATCAGGGAATGCGTCAAATTGAAGTCATGGTGAGTGGTCCAGGATCGGGCAGAGAAACTGCGATTAGAGCACTACAAGGGGCTGGTTTAGAAATCACGCTGATCCGCGACGTTACCCCTATCCCTCACAATGGTTGCCGTCCTCCAAAGAGGCGGCGAGTTTGAGAAGCGCAAGAGTGCGTAGCAGTAGCAGTAGCAAGATTAAAAAGCGGTTCATCGAGCGTATTGCAATGGGATTTGAGTCAGAAAGGCGTTGTTTGCCTTTCCAAGCTAGGGAAAAGGGAGTTTAGTCTATGGCACAGTTTCAGGTCGAGTGCGTAGAAACGGACAATGTTGATGATCGCAACTTGTATGGTCGGTTCATTCTAGAACCATTAGAAAGAGGGCAGGGTATTACTGTTGGGAATGCCTTGCGTCGAGTAATGCTCTCAAATTTAGAAGGGGCAGCGGTCACTGCTGTCCGAATTGCTGGGGTCACGCACGAATTTATGACCATTCCAGGTGTGCGTGAGGATGTCTTGGACATCATCCTAAACATGAAGGAGATCGTGTTGAAGAGCTATTCTTCTCAACCGCAAATTGGGCGGCTGCTTGTTCAAGGGCCCGCAACCGTTACAACAGAGCATTTTGAATTGCCTTCCGAAGTCGAAATAATTGATCCAACTCAGTATATTGCTACGGTTTCCCCTAATTCGACTCTCGAAATGGAATTTCGTATTGAGAAGGGAATTGGATATCGTGCGATAGAGAGAGGGCGAGACGAAACAGCAGCCTTAGACTTTCTTCAAATTGATTCGGTCTTTATGCCTGTGCGTAAAGTTAACTACACAATAGAAGATGCTCGGGTTGGAGGTTCTCTTGAAAAAGACCGCCTAATTATGGAGGTTTGGACAGACGGAAGCCTCACTCCCCAGGAAGCATTGAGTCAGGCAGCAAACATTTTGGTGGATTTGTTCAATCCGCTTAAGGATGTCACCTTTGAACCGATGCGAGATGACTTTCCAGAGGATGAAGATCCAACCAATCAAATTCCCATCGAAGAGCTTCAGCTGTCTGTTCGTGCCTACAACTGCTTGAAGCGAGCACAGATCAATTCGGTTGCTGACCTTTTGGATTACAGCCAGGAAGATCTGCTGGAGATCAAGAATTTTGGTGCTAAGTCAGCTGAAGAGGTGATTGAAGCGCTACAAGTCCGACTTGGCATTACATTACCCCATGAGAAACCAGCTAAGACAGGTTAGTTTTAGCTGTAGTTTAGCGATTGGTCAAACAATCGGTTTCATTCTAGATCCACCTTTTACCTCCCTATCGGTATCATGCGTCATCGTCGTCGTGTTCATCAGCTAGGAAAGCCTGCCGACCAACGTAAGGCTCTTTTAAGAGCTTTAACTACTGAATTGATCCGTCATGGGCGTATTACTACGACTAAAGTGCGGGCTAAAGCAGTTCGGTCTGAAGCAGACAAAATGATTTCTCTTGCTAAGGATGGCTCCCTGGCAGCCCGTCGCCAAGCTTTGGGCTACCTTTATGACAAGCAGCTTGTCCACGCGCTATTTGAGCAAGCTAAAGATCGCTACAGCGATCGCTCAGGTGGCTATACTCGCGTACTCCGCACGGTTAATCGTCGTGGCGACAATACCGAAATGGCGATCATTGAATTGACTTGATAGTGCTGCCATGTCTATACCTGCAATGCAGTCTTCATGGACAGCAGCGGCTTCTGGCTCTGATGTTGAGCCAACGCCAGAAAGGCCACAAAGAGTTGCTCTGGTGATTCAATACCTGGGCACTTATTTTCACGGCTGGCAGCGGCAGCCCCAGCAGCGGACTGTGCAGGAAGAAATAGAAAATGCGTTGCAGTCTGTGTTGGGATGTTCAATTGTCTTGCATGGTGCGGGCAGAACTGATGCTGGAGTCCATGCAGCCGCACAGGTAGCGCATTTTGACGCGCCTGCAATCGTTCCATCTCATCGGTGGGCAGACATCCTCAACCATCGGCTTCCGTCGGATATCGTAATTCGAGCTTCGGCAGCGGTTGATCCTAGTTGGCACGCTCGGTTCTCAGCTTTATGGCGGCGCTACCGATATTCGCTTTATACTGATAAACGCCCCAACTTATTTGTGCGTCCCTTTTCCTGGCATTATTATCAAGCTCCTCTAAATGAGGTCTTGATGCAGGAGGCACTCGCACCGATGGTTGGTCGCCATCATCTGGCAGCTTTCCACCGAGCGGGATCAAGCCGTCCTCATTCTTGGGTGGAAGTTCAGACAGCACAGTGTAGTCGCGATGGCCCATTTATTCACATTGAATTACAGGCAAGTGGATTCTTGTACGGCATGATGCGGCTGCTTGTGGGATTACTGGTGCAGGTTGGACGAGGATTGCGATCGCCCGCTGAATTCACAGAACTTTGGACTGCTCAAAGGCGAGACCAGGTTAGATATGCCGCTCCCCCTCAGGGGCTTTGTCTCCTACGGGTGGGCTATCCTGATTTTCCTTTTCCCGCCGAGCTTTGGTTTGATACGCAACCCAAATTTGTATTGCCAGCTATAAGCGAATTGGAACATTCATTGGGTTAAATCTAAGTTCTCAATTTTGATTTTCTATACTGAACGACTGAAGGATATTTAGTGCTGTGAACAAAACATACGTACCTTCCCAAAACTCTCTAGAACGCAACTGGTATGTCGTAGACGCTGCTAATCAGCGACTAGGGCGACTAGCTAGCGAAATCGCGATGGTTTTACGAGGTAAGAACAAACCAACCTATACGCCTCATCTGGACACAGGTGATTTTGTGATTGTGGTTAACGCTGAAAAAGTCAGTGTTACTGGTAAAAAGTATTCGCAAAAGCTTTACCGTCGTCATTCAGGTCGTCCGGGTGGCATGAAAACCGAAACTTTCGCAAAACTGCAAGCTCGTGTGCCTGAGCGGATCATTGAGCAGGCAGTGAAAGGAATGTTGCCTAAGAACACGCTGGGTCGGCAACTGTTTACTAAGCTCAAAGTTTATGTAGGCCCTGACCATCCTCATGAGGCACAAAAGCCTGAAATGTTGCAGATTAAGACCATCCCAGGAGAAGAGTAATGCAAGCCACCGACAAGTCAAATCGAGTTATGTATTGGGGCACCGGACGACGCAAGTCGTCTGTGGCAAGAGTCCGTTTAGTTCCAGGAAGCGGTCAGATGACGATCAATGGTAAACCTGGAGATCTCTATCTTCAGTTTAACCCTGCGTATCTCTCGGCAGCTAAAGCCCCACTTGAAACGCTGGGTTTAGAGAACGAGTATGACATCCTGGTGAACGCAAGAGGTGGTGGCTTGACCGGACAAGCAGACTCCATCCGTCTAGGGGTTGCCCGCGCACTGTGTGAGCTTGACCCGGAAAACCGTAAACCGCTGAAGGTTGAAGGATATTTAACCCGTGACCCTCGTGCTAAAGAGCGGAAGAAATACGGTCTGCACAAGGCTCGTAAGGCTCCACAATACTCTAAGCGTTAAAGCTCCATTGCCTGTAGCTGTGCCTGTAGCTGTATGAAGCACAGAGATGAAGCATAGAGCCAGTGCAAGAAAGTTAGAATTGTACAGAGCAAATAATTTAGGACAGAGAGAAAAACTGTGGCTAAAGCTGACATTCATCCCAAGTGGTATCCAGAAGCAAAGGTTTATTGCAACGGTGAGTTTGTAATGACCGTTGGTTCTACTAAGCCAGAACTTCATGTAGACGTTTGGTCTGGCAACCATCCCTTTTACACCGGAACTCAGAAGATTATCGATACTGAAGGTCGAGTTGAGCGTTTCTTGCGGAAATACGGCATGATGGACACTCAGCAATCCGCTTCTGAGCCATCCAAGCACAATAAAAAATAGAGATGCTGCTCTTCATACTTAACCCGGTCAACTTTAAGGGGTTGGGGCTGAGTGCGAAGAATTGATTCAGATCTCTATATACCTGGATAATGCGAAGGTTTTCCGATGGCTGAGTCCTATTTGCTAGAAAAGTTAAAGTCTGTTGAGCAAACTTTCCATGAGTTAACTCGTCGATTGGCTGATCCTGATGTGGCGACCGATCCTGACGAGTTTCAGAGGGTAGCAAAAGTTCGCTCGTCTTTGGAAGAAACGGTGACAACTTTTGAGGACTGGAAGCATACTCAAGAAGAGTTAGTTGGAACCAGGCAAATTCTCAAAGAAGCAGGTGGCGACTCAGAAATGCGAGAGATGGCGGCTCTAGAGCTTGAAGAGCTTGAAGAGAAAACGGTTCGACTGGAGACTCACTTGAAGATCCTGCTGCTGCCCCGTGACCCAAATGATGACAAGAACATCATGTTGGAAATTCGGGCGGGTACTGGAGGCGATGAGGCTAGTATCTGGGCTGGAGATTTGGTACGGATGTATTCGCGCTATGCGGAGAGTCAAAATTGGCGAGTTAAGCTGGTGAGTGAGTCTCTGGCGGACATGGGTGGTTTCAAGGAAGCGATTCTGGAAATTCAGGGCGATCGCGTCTATAGTAAGCTCAAGTTTGAGGCTGGGGTTCACAGGGTACAGCGGGTTCCGGTAACTGAAGCGGGAGGACGCATTCACACCTCTACGGCGACGGTGGCAATCATGCCAGAGGTAAACGATGTGGAAGTTGAGATTGACCCCAAGGATATCGAGTTGACTACAGCCCGTTCAGGCGGTGCAGGTGGACAGAACGTTAACAAGGTAGAAACGGCAGTTGACCTGTTCCATAAGCCGACTGGGATCAGAATTTTCTGTACTGAGGAGCGATCGCAACTGCAAAACCGAGAGCGGGCGATGCAGATTTTGCGGGCAAAGCTTTATGAGATGAAGCTGCGAGAACAGCAAGAGGCAGTAACCTCCATGCGGCGATCGCAAGTTGGTACAGGTGCCCGTTCTGAAAAAATTCGCACCTACAACTACAAAGACAATCGCGTTACCGATCACCGATTAGGGCAAAACTTCACGCTCGTTCCCGTGTTGGAGGGTGATTTGGAGACGATGATTCAGTCTTGTATTTCCCAGGATCAGCAGGAAAGACTAGAGGAGTTGGCGGCTTCAAGTTCTTCTCCTGTTTCGATCTAAAATCTTTGACCTCTTCACAGGAATAAAACAGTGCCTCGTTTTTTGCACCTGGCTGACGTTCATTTGGGCTTTGATCGCTACGACAGCAAAGAGCGGACACGGGATTTTTTCTATGCATTCAACGATGCACTAGAGAAATACGCCGTTGAGGCAGAGGTCGATTTTGTCGTAATTGCGGGAGACTTGTTTGAACACCGCAACATTCAGCCTGCAACGTTGAATCAGGCGCAAACCTGTCTGCAAATGCTGAAGCAAGCCGACATTCCGGTTTTGGTAATTGAGGGAAATCACGACAATCGTCCTTATGGAACCAAGACAAGCTGGTTACGCTACTTAGCAGATTGGGAATTACTGCTGCTGCTGGAGCCGGGCGATATTTCAGCAGGAGAACCGTTTTATCAGCCCTGGGATTGGGAGAGTCGGCGGGGTGGCTACATTGACTTGGACTGCGGTGTGCGGGTGCTGGGATCGAACTGGTATGGTGCGGCTGCGCCTAAGTCGATTGAACAAATTGCGGCTGCAATTGAGGCATTACCGGATAGAGCCACACACACGCTGATGCTGTTTCATCATGGGTTAGAAGGGCAGATTGCTCGTTATGCAGGAGCTTTACGCTATGCAGATTTGTTGCCCTTGAAGCAAGCTGGCGTTGATTATCTAGCGTTGGGACACATTCACAAAAACTATGAGGTCGAAGGCTGGATTTTTAACCCTGGCTCAGTGGAGGCAAACAGCATTGAGGAATCTCGCTATGAGCGAGGCGTTTACCTGGTTGAAATGAATGGCTCTGGCGTTCAAGCTGAGCTAAGGCGGGATTATTATCAGCGTCCGATTGTGCGTTTGAGGTTGATGACACGGGGGCAAGAAAGTCTGGAGGAAGTAGAGCAGGAGGCGATCGCCACCCTTGAAAAAGCCATTCAATCCAAACAAATCGATCCGGCTCAAGAGCCGATTGTAGAACTGCGGATTGAGGGACAGGTTGGATTTGACCGACTCGACCTGGATGTGCGGAAGCTTCAGCAGCAGCTTCAGCGACTAAGCAACGCGATTATCTTTTTGCTCAAGTATGAAGTAGAGGCTGTAGCTTATGCTTCTCCGTTGTCGGAGGAGGCTAGCCGGACGCAAATTGAGCAGGAAGTTTTTATGGATTTGCTGGCAGCGAATAACATTTATAAGAAGCGATCGCCAGAACTGGCTCAGGGATTGATTAACCTGAAGGAATTACAGCTTGAAGGGCGATCGGAAGTAGAGCTATATGAATTTGTGCAGTCCCTATTAATGCCTGAAGAGGAATACTGAGCGATCAGATCTGCGACTTCTCCGAGAAGTCGCAGATCTTAGCCCCTTAAGCGGCCCAGTCTTTTGCCCAGCCAAGAATTTGGTGGACTCGCTCCAGGGTCGCGGCTTCGGAGTAGAGACGCAGGACAGGCTCAGTACCGCTAAAGCGAATCAGCAGCCAGCTTTGGTCGGCGAGCTGAAACTTATAGCCGTCAATCGAGAGACAGTTAAGTACCTCAGCACCCGCAACTTCTTGAGGGATTTGGGTTTTGAGTTGCTCTAGGAGGCGCGATCGCACTTCCATGTTGGCGAGGGGTAGGTCAATTCGGTCATAGGCAGCGGTAAACCCTGTCTTTTCTTGAAGCTTCTGGTAGAGGTCGCTTAAATCCATTCCCGATTGAACGATCGCTTCCAGCACATATAGTGCGGAGAGCAAAGCATCTCGTTCGGGAATGTGATTGCCGTAGCCGATGCCGCCCGATTCTTCACCACCCAGCAAAACAGGCGTTTCGAGCATTCGATCGGCAATGTACTTGTAACCAATCGGGGTTTCATGCACGGAAAGGTTGTGCATCCTGGCAATCAGCGGGATCAAATTAGAACCGCTAATTGTTTTGACAATTTCTCCGGTGAAACCGCGATGGGTCGCCAGGTGATCGATCAGAATTGGAATCAGGATTTGAGAACTGAGGAAATTTCCCTGTCCGTCTACGGCGGCGATGCGATCGCTATCCCCATCAAATACTAGTCCTACGGTCAGACCACCCGGTATATTCTGCTGATAGGAGCGAATTTGCTGAAACAGGTCAGACAAGTAACGCGGTAGCGGTTCTGGAGCGCCACCGCCAAACAGCGGGTCACGGTTGCTGTTGAGTTCTTGAATAGGAACCCCTAGCAGTTGCCCCAAGCCTCCTGCTGCTGCTCCATGCATCACATCGGCAAAGACAGTCAGTTTGCCGCCTGCGATCGCCGCTTGCAGGGCTGGAATATCAACCTTGCTGCGAAGCACTTCACAGTAGCTCTGCCAGGGGTTAAACGTTTGCAGTGTCCCGGCTGCGGTTACGGTAGCCGTTTCATCAGCTTGCAGCATCGCTTCGATCTGCTTAGTAACTTCAGGAGGAACGGAGCCGCCAAAGCACCCTTTGACCTTTAACCCAGAATAGCCACCTGGATTATGGCTTGCGGTAATGACGAGCGCACCCAACGCATCATGCTGCTTTGCCGCCCAACTAAAAGCCGGAGTTGGGGCGTAGCTTTCTGACAGCAGTACATCAAACCCTGCGGCTTGAACTGCCTCAGCAGTTGCCTGAGCAAAATCTTCTGAAAGAAATCGGCGGTCATAACCTACCACGATGGTATGGTTGCCCGCCTTGCTGCCATATTCTTTTTCTAACGCTTTTGCAGCCAGGGGAGCGACCCGGATTAAGCGCTCGAAAGTAAAATCGGCTGCAATCAAACCCCGCCAGCCATCCGTTCCAAAGGTGATAGGTTTATTGGCAAGAGAAGCGGGGGAAGGGTGAACTGCCATACACGTTTTGCCTCAAATGGAAACTTTAACGCCGCTTCGAGTCTATCCGGGGAGTCACTGGCTACGCCAGTCCAAATTTAATGCGTTTTTGGGATAGGTGCTGAGTTTTAATCGGCATCTGCCCCAAAACGCATAAGTATGTAGCTATGCTGAGTCTCTTAAAGTGTTTTGACGCGATCGCGCCCCTGTCGTTTGGCCTCATCCAATGCCCGATCAGCTCGTTGCAATACATCCCAGGCATTGCTGTCGTAAGTTGAGTTTTGCTGGGCAATGCCAAAACTGGCCGTGATATTGATTTCACCCGCGCTTGTTTTCATCGGCTCAGCCCGGATTGCCTGCCGCAGTCGCTCTGCTACATCAATTGCCTCTGTGAGCGTCGTCTCAGTCAAAAGCACGGCAAATTCTTCACCGCCAAAGCGATAAGCAGCCGTTTTCTTACGCAACTGACGCTGAAGCCGTTGGGCCAGGTGTTGCAGCACTTCATCCCCAACGGAGTGCCCGTAGGTGTCATTGACCAGCTTGAAATAGTCGATATCAAGGATGATGACGCAGAAATTTTCCTGAATTGCCCAGACTGCTTTGGTACTGAATTGCTCTAGCTCTCGTTCCAGGGAGCGGCGGTTCATCAATTGAGTGAGATCGTCGCGAACAATTTCTAGCTGAACGGAGTTGTTTTGCATTCGCAGAGCTTCTTGTTTGTGCCAGAGGCTCTGGTAGTGTTGAGCGTTGGTGAGGGCGATCGCCGCTTGATCTGCTACCTGGCGAATCGTTTGCAGTTCATCTATTTGATACATTCTGCTGCGCTGATAAGACAGAAGCGACACTGCCCCAAAAAATTCTGCCTGGATGAATAGGGGAACAATCAGTGAGGAAGCTGCACCGATTGAACGCAGCCAATCTTGCAAGGGGTCAGGGTCAGCTTCGTTTAGCTCGATCTCCAGGTATGACGCTCCGTCCTGAAGAAACATATCAACGACGCTTTGCCACTGCGTAGGGTTGATTTGGTGATGATCTAGCAACGGCAACTGTTGGTCTGATTCCCAGGTTGCCAGGATGCTAGATGGATTACTGCGTAAGTCTACTAGGATGCAGCGATCGCAGTCTAACCCCTGCCCTAGCTCGGCAACAATTCGCCCAACAATTTCATCAGGGTTCAGGTTGGAGTTTAGCAACCGAATGATGCGCCCTACTAGCGAAGCTTGCTGTCGAGCCTGCTCTAACCGCTGCCGCCAGTACAGAGCGCTGTAAGCTAATCCTAACTGGCTAGAGACGACCTCCAGTGACTCAACCTCGGCTGAAGACCAACCTTGAATGGCTGTTGTCCCAGTGGAAAATTGGAGTTCAACTGGGTCTGTTCGAGTGATCTGAGTGGGTGAAGGTCGATTTAACACCAGCACAAGCTGGAGTGAGCGAATCGGGGCAATCTGACTGGCGATCGCCTCGTTGTCAGGGTAGGTGCTAGCAGAAGAGACAGAGTAGGTACTAGAACGACCATCATTAGTGGCAGGTACAATTAGCTCTCCCGTTGTTAGCTGAGTGACTTGAGGAAGTTGCTGTTGTGCAATCAGCCATTCGGGTAGAGCATCGGGATAGATTTGCCAAACCGCTAGCAAAGAATCATTGGACGATAAGTCATCTTTAAGTTCTAGTTCTGTGGCAGATAAAGCGTGTTGTGCAGTTCGTCCACCCAGGAAAAGTCGTGCCCCTGATGTTGCATAAACTTGAAATAAGTCAGGGTTTCCGGACTCTAGACCCGCCCACACCAAACAGTCTGCCTGATAGAGTGCAGCAAGAGTTCTTACTGTTTGCTTGAGTAGCAGATCGATCGGCTCTAGATAGATAACTGCCGTTTTAATCGAGAGATAAATCTGCTTCCAGGTTGGTTGAGTGGACATATTCTAAAGCACTTTGAATTTATTTCGATACTGGTAGCACCCCCTGACATTTGACTTGATGTCAACCTGTTGAGAAAAGCCAACTCAATCATGAATCAATTCACAGAAGAATATAGATAAGTTGTCTAGCATCAACCTGGTCTAGCCAAGTCTAAAAAACTTACTAAGGAGATTTCTAGCAAACAAAATACCTGTAGGGGCAGGTTTAGCATCAAAACGTCGGTCAACTGCAAAGATTCTGGCAAAACCTGCCCCTACCTGAGGGTAAATTCTTTCTTAGAACTCTCCTAAGCTCTCTACCTATCAGTGGATTAGCAACAACATTAGCTGTAACTAAGCTGTACATTAATCTTCTGTTGAGATGGGCGAAGGCTGAGGTGAGAGCAACTAGTCTAACTTAAGCAGGAGCTGTTGTTCTAAACAGTAGCTTTTTTATCAGGTGTGATGGCATCTCAGGTAGATTGCGTGAGGCAAGTTTAGGGGCTTTGGCGAAGCGGGAAACGATTCTAGCCAATTGAAAAGCTTTTAGCCTGACTTTTCGATTAAACTTAGGGTATGAGTTCCCTGCTAGTTCTGCCTCATATTTAAGGCTGGTGGCGACAAAAGATTCAAGCTGCAACGCTGATGAATGCCTGGACTGCTCATTCTCTAGATGAGATTTGCACGTAGTATTTGCTTCAAGACGCGATCGCTTGGGTAGGGTGCGTTGACTGAAACTTGCTCTGATTCTGCACTGAAGAAACTCCAGTGCAGGGTATTCATCATCAATTTTATGTCTTCTGAAACCCCCTGGTCTCTTGGTCAGCTATCCGTGACAGAATCTGCTCAACCCCCTGACTGGAGTGCAGAATGTCAGATGCGCTTACAGCAAATAGCTGATGGCGAACAAGTTGTTGCTCTGCAACTACAAAGGCAAGTTCAGCTTTCTAGTTTGGTTAGCCAAATTAACAATGAGATTCGCAGCACTTTAGAGTTACACGAGGTTCTTAACTCGGCGTGTCGAATTTTATGTCAGGTGCTTGACTGTAGCCGAGCCAGCATTTTGATTACGGAATCGGGTGAGCAAAAAACGCTGATTTGTCAGGGAGAGTACTGTCAGGGAGACTTCCCAACTCAGATGGGTAGTCGCATCCCGATTGAAGGAAACGCTCATTTGCGCGTCTTGATGCAGCAGTCAGGAGCGCTGGCAGTGACGCATTTTTTAGAATTTCCTGGCTTAAGTGAACAGGTGCGCCAGCTAGCAGAAGCTTTGGAAATCCGCTCGATGCTTGCAACGGCGATGTGGTATCGGGGTCAGGTCAACGGCATTATTGGGCTGCATCAGTGCGATCGCCATCGAGAATGGCTCGACTGGGAGCAAGAGCTTTTAGAGGAAGTGGGCAACCAGGTGGCGATCGCCGTCAATCAGGCAAAGTTCTATAGCGAAACTCGCCGCCAGGTAGAGCGAGAAGCGTTGCTACGCCTGGTGACAAATCAGATTCGTAGTACGCTTGACCTGAATACAATTTTACAAACGGTAGTGCGAGAAGTGCGGCAATTACTCGATACTGACCGCGTTGCAGTTTACCAATTCTTTCAGAACTGGCAAGGCTCGGTGGTGGTAGAGGATATCATCGAACCCTGGGATTCAGTGCTGGGAGAGATGGGGCAGGACGATTGCTTTTCTAGTCAGTATGCTGACCTTTACCAGGGTGGACGGGTTCGAGCAATCAACAACATTTTGCAAGCAGGGTTAGATTCCTGTCACATCAACTTTTTAGTACGCTTACAGGTTCAGGCAAATCTGATTGTGCCTATCTTAATCGGGACAAAGCTGTGGGGTTTACTAATTGCTCACGAATGTCGCGACTCACGAATCTGGCAAAACTGGGAAATGGATTTGTTACAGCAGCTTGGAAATCAGGTGGCGATCGCCATTCACCAGGCTGAGTTGCACGCTCAGGTACAAGAATCGGCCGCTCAAGCTCAGGCCCAGGCTCGGCAACTAGAGCAAGCACTATACGATTTACGGGCAACGCAGGCGCAGTTAATTCAGACGGAGAAATTATCTAGTTTGGGGCAAATGGTTGCAGGGATTGCTCACGAACTGAACAATGCCACTACCTTTGTCTATGCCAATTTGCCCTATGCTCAAACCTACGCAGAATCGCTAATTGAGGCGATCGCTCTTTACAAAACGGTCTTCCCCAACCCACCTGATGCGATCGCCCAGTTCAATCAGCAATCGGAGCTGGAGTTTGTCCGTGAAGACTTTCCCAACTTGCTTAACTCCATGAAAGTTGGAGCCGATCGGCTCAAAGAACTGGTCTTAACTCTACGAAATTTTGCCCGTCTGGACGAAGCAGACCGTAAGCCCGTCAATTTACATGAGGGCATTGAAAGCAGCCTGGTGATTTTGCAACATCGATTTAGAACGGGAGTTACGCTCAGCAAACAGTATGGTGAGTTGCCGGAAGTAGAATGTCGAGCTGGACAAATTAATCAGGTGTTTCTCAATCTGCTAAACAATGCTCTGGATGCGGCAGGAAGTCAGGGAGAAATCATCATTCGCACCTGGCATGATTCAAACTCTGTGACCGTTGCCATTCGAGACAACGGAACTGGAATTTCGCCGGACATTCAAACCAAAATCTTTGATCCTTTCTTCACGACCAAAGCAGTCGGACAAGGGACGGGACTGGGGCTGTCAATCGCTCACCGCATTGTAGTGGAAGGGCACGGTGGGCAACTTCGCTGCATCAGCCAACCGGGGCAAGGGGCAGAGTTTCAGGTTGAGTTGCCATTGAGAGGGCAGTAGAAACCGATTAGTTTGAATTGTTAGTACAGTTATTAATACAATCTGCTCAATAATGTTTTAGAGTTATTCAAAATTGAATACTTACTTAGAATCTAAAATTTGATGCACCCTGGATTTTGAAGAGAAGCTCATGCTAGCAGCAGTTTTGAGCGCCAAAGTTCAGCCCGACAAATAGTTGCACAGTAGCGATTGATCAGTTCTTTTTGCTTACGGTTAGGTCGCTTTTTGGCAGCGTCGTAGCGGGCGATCGCTTCAGCAATATCATGGGCTTCATTAATTGGCACACCTAACTCGATTAGCTTGCGCCAGTAGACTGGCACGATTTCTCGCACGATCAGATTAATTGCGATTCTTTTAGCATCATTGAGCGATACACCCAAAATCATCAGCTTGCGCCAATCAAAAGGTAGTAGCTTCTTGACATCAACCGATTCAACAGTTTCATCAATTGACTCAACAGCCTCATCCATCGGTTCAATGTTAATCGACTCAACATCGACCGATCTAACATCAACTGATTTAATATCCATCGGTTCAACAGTTTTGATGAGTTTCTCTTTTACATTAGGTCGGTCTAGCACGTTCATCATGGAGACATCCTTTAGAACTTGGTAAAGCACTCCGTAGTTATTTCCTTCTACAGATAAGAATCGCAATTTTCTGCGTCCATCCTGGTGATTTTCAACTCACAAAATTGTGAGATTTTTAGGATAAGTGAGTGATCTTCATCACGTCTAAAGGAGTTTGCCGAATGATGATTGGCTGCCGCTATACGTTCGACCTGGGCTAAGTCTTGCTTATGTATAGCTGTATTCATCGGAGTTAGGACGCTGCTTGTTTGAGAACGGATTCCATCGCATCACGTAAGCTGGGGGATTTGGGCAGCAGTTTGCGAATCCGGCTTTTGAGCCATGCCCAACACTTCTCA